>Ga0114931_10002191_pt1 | contig 24840 bp, 21 predicted proteins | sample 2SBtaG_FD_89579 | JGI IMG/M metagenome (GOLD analysis project Ga0114931, IMG submission 89579) | Deep subsurface microbial communities from Kolumbo volcano to uncover new lineages of life (NeLLi) - 2SBTROV14_V59a metaG | ecosystem: Environmental > Aquatic > Marine > Volcanic | place: Kolumbo... | reverse complement strand
TGCTGGATCTGGCTGTCGGAAATTTTGATGATAACACCATCACGTTGCTGCGCAATTCAGGCAGCGGCAACTTTGTCCAGACACAAACGATCAACACGGCAGAACACCCGACCGTGGTCCGCGCGCACGATTTCAATAATGATGGCCTCACTGACCTTGCGGCCGTGGTGTTGGGGATCAACCGCCTACAGATCTTTCTCAACCAGGGTAGCGGAAGCTTCACCACGGCGCCGATTACGTACGCCACAGGCGCCAGCCCGTTTGGAATGACCGCAGGGGATTTTGACAACGACGGCGATATCGACCTCGTCGTCAGCAATTCCGGGGACAACTCCATTTTTGTATTCAAGAATAACGGCCAATCTTTGTTCACTAATACAGGTTCCGTGGTGGTCAACGATTTCCCCACTGTGGTCAAAGCGCAGGACCTGGTGGGCCGAAACAGCGGTGCCTATGGCGATGGCATTCTGGATCTCGTGCTGGTGCACCCTAACCAGAACGCCGTTTCCATCCTGGAGAATCGCTCCATCGATGGTTCTTTCGTCCCGTTGCAAGACGTCACCGCAGGACTGCGGCCCACAGATGTTTTCGTCGGCGATGTCGACACCAGCGATGCGCTGGCTCGCTCCCTGGGTCTCGGCAAGGACCACGACATCGATCTGGCCATCCCGAACCTCTTTTCCGACGATGTCTTTGTTGCCAGAAACCAGTCCAATAATTCTTTCAGTCTGGCGCAAAACGACGTCTTCGCTGCCGGCACGACGCCAACGTCGATCACCCGGGCGGACTTTGACCGGGATGGGGATATCGACCTCGCTGTGACCAATCAAAACAGCCACGTCGTGACAGTGCTCCTGAATCGGGGAGGAACGGCAAGGAACGTAGATTTCACATTACCCAACGTCGCGGTCGATTTCGGGCAAGTCTCCATTTGCCGCGATTCAACCCGCTTCTTCACATTGGCCAATCCAACCAACCAGGCCATTTCAGTGAATGAAATATCGACGACTCTCCCGGTCTTTACGGCTTCCCCCGCTCAAGCCCAAATCGGGCCGGGAGAAGTCCTTACCTTTTCCGTCACGTTCGCACCGACCGATACGATCGCTTATGTCGACTCGCTACGGGTACGGGGAAACATTTTCGGGCAGAGCCAGGAGGTCGTGGTTGCGCTCACTGGCGAAGGGGTACAGGCCGTGATTACCGCAACGCCAGACACGCTCAACTTTGGCGGATTGCTGCCACCACAGGCGGGCAGTTTGCCTCTCGTTATCGCGAACGATGGGAACGGACCGCTGGTTATCAGCCAGTTGCAATTCAGCGATCCGGTCTTTTCCTCTTCGGTGACAACAGTGACCGTGCCGCCGCACGCTAGCCTGCAAATCAATGTTGACTTTGCACCGGCTGAGCCTATCGCTTATCTGGACACGCTAACATTGGTCAACAACGATTGCCTCGACTCCCTCAAGACAGTCATCTTACTGGGCGGTCCGAACAATTTTCCGCCATCCATCACATCAGCAGACACGGTTACGGCGATAGAAGATAGTCTTTTCACGTATCAAGCCACCGCCACCGACTCCGACCGCACACAGCCCCGGTTCACTTTTCTCAATTTACCGAATTGGCTGTTCCCAAGAAGTTTGCTCCCCGGCAACACAACTATAGACGGCACGCCACGCGAAGGCGATCTCGACACCACATTTGCAGTTGTCGCCAGCGACGGCATTTTTTCGGACACGCTGAATGTTTACGTTCGCGTCATTCCAGTGAATGATGCACCTCAGCTAGACCCGATTGTGGACCAAACGGTGGTGGAGCTGAACTTGCTCGCTTTTGATATCAGGGCAACGGACCCTGAAGACAGCACGCTGGTCTTTCGTGCCGAGAATCTGCCGGGAGGTGCCGTTTTGGCGGACAACGGTAATATGACGGCTTCTTTTTCCTGGGTGCCACCAAGCGGTTCTGCGGGAATTTACGATGTAACTATCATCGTAAGTGAACGGTTTGAAACGGTGCCCCTGAGCGACACCGCGGTAGTGCGGATAACGGTAGTACAGGCATTACCCGACCTCAACGTCGCTTCGCTCTCCATTCCAACGACTGATATTGCCTTGAATCAAACACAGGTGATCACCGGAGTAGCGCAAGCCGATTTCGCGGCTGTCACTTCGCCGTTCCGCCTGACTTTCATCCGTGACGGCGTGGTGGTCAAGGATTCATTGATATCTAATCTGGACTTGAACGCGCAGACCACGTTCGGGTATACAGCTACGTTTGAAAGGCTGGCAACAACCGAGATCATTTTCCGCATCGACCGCTTCAATCAAGTGCAGGAATCAAACGAAGATAACAACGAGGCGAGGCTTCTGCTGGACGTAGCCCGGGCGCAGCTGGTCGTACGGCCAAATCCGTTCACGCCCAATGAGGACGGTTTCAACGATGAGGCAGTCTTCGACTTTAGCGATTTCACGCTTGACGCGCCTGAGCTGAAAATTTTCAGCTTTCGCGGATCACGGTTGATGACGCTGCAACCGGCTATCAACAAGACATTTCGGTGGAATGGCAAAAATGACAGCGGCCACGACCAAATGCCCGGTGTCTACCTCTATGTTTTGTCCGACAACAAGAAGCGTGTGAGCAGCGGCTACATCGTACTGGCACGATGAAGGTAGCCGGGACAAGACAACAACATGAACGAGACAAGCAGATGGTAAGGCAAGACACGCCCAATTTCTTTAGATTGTTTTCACTTGCAGCCTTCATTTTGATCGATGCAAGTGTAGCCCTGACTCAAAATCTGATTCTGGCCAATCCGGCAGAAGTTCTGGATTTCAGAGCTTCTTTCGTGAATCCGGCCATCCTATCCTTTCAGAAGCCGCACGCTGCCATCGGCGGCAAAATTTTTCATCTCGGCTTTGTTCAAGGCGATTCGAGTCCTTTTCGGCAAGGATACGTAAGTCTGGGACTGCCTTTCGCCGCCACGCGCAATCTGGGTCTTGGGGTGCAGGCGCAGTATTTCAATACGCCGTTGTTTTCCCAAAGCAATATTTCGCTCCTGCTCGCGCGCAAGCTGGGTTACAATTATTCAGTCGGCTTGCGGTTTAACCTTTTCTCGCGCTCCTTCAATCAGGACAATTTCGATCTCGTTGACCAGAATGACCCGGTTTTTAGCAATGGTACCACGCAATGGGCTGGCACGTTTGGAATCGGTGCTGCTTTTCTACCCTTCCCGTTCTTGACGCTCGGCGTAGGAATAGACCACCTCAATCGCGCCAATATTTCCCTCATCGGCGACGATGTGAACCAACCCATATCCGGATACCTGGGAGCCGTCCTCAACGTAGGATTGCTGAGAGCGTCCGTCAGCGCCTCTTATGAAGATAATCAGTGGCTGCCCCGCACCAGCATCGCGACCGATATCCGGGACAAAGGTTACGCTATGGTAGGCTTCTCTGACAACGCCATTCAAGCGGAAGGTCAGTTGCAAATTTCGGGGCCGCTGAGCTTGAACTATAATTATGAATACACATTGTTTGACAGCGACGGCATCGGACAGGGTTCACATGCTATCACGCTGATCCACACTTTTGATCGGGAAAAAGGTCTGCCCAAGTTTGAAATCCCCGACGACTACAAAGTGGAATTCAGGCCCCCGAACCGGGCTTCGAGCGTTGAATCGGGCTACTACGTTTACTCTATCATCGACAAACTGGACATCGTCGAGAAAAAACTAACCCGCGTCATCGCGCCGAACATCTCGAAAGAACAGCTCGCGCAGTTATCCTGGAACGAGATAGGGGTTCTCGACTCCAGCCGGGTGGAACCCACATCGTCCTATGAAGAAAAGCCCGTTGACCTTGGTCGCATCCCGGCTACACTGGAGGCCAGCCTTTCCAAGAATTACGAAGAGTTTGTTGAAAGCATTCCCGGAGACCTGAAGGAAAACGACAAACTCAAGGCCCGTGTGATCACCGACAAGCAGTCTTACTTGCGCGCAGCAGGTCTGCGCAAGCACTTGCCGGACGATCCAGGCAAACAGACATCACGTGTACGCTTTGTTGAACCCCGTTACAAAACTTACCAGGACAGCCTGAATGCTACCCAAAAAATCGGGCAACGGCGAATCCTGCCGGCCGAATCTCTCACATCCCTCTCTGCCAAATCCACGACGTTTGAAATCACGCCGGTGAGTAGAATGAAACCACCACAACGTTGGCAGCTCGCCGTAAAGGATGTGCGTGGTCATGAGGTAAGGCGATTTGCAGGTCAGGGCATCCCCATGCCTGAAATACGCTGGGATTGGCGCGATAGCGACGGGCATTTGGTGAGCGCCGGTGTCTACAGCTATCAGCTTGAATGGTGGGATAATCAGGGTTCGCGGCAGGAATCGCTGCAGAAGTATCTTTCCGTCCAGAAACTTATCAGACACATCAAAATCGAAGTCACGACTGACAACAAGAAAGTAGGAGCCGATGCAGATGAGATCAACATCATTCTTAAAAACTAACAGCAGATCCTTTTCGTTCAAACACCTGGTTCTCGCACTCGTCGCACTCCCCGTGTTTCTAACGCTTTGCCTGGCCGTGTCTCCGGCCCTGGCCCAGACGACAAATACGGCGGGAGGGACGCTGACAACGAACCCACCGACGCAAATTACTGAAATGGGTGACATCAGTACCTTTTGGTCCCTCACCAAGTTGGGAGGCGGCATTTCCCTCGCGATTTTTATCGTGCTGGCGATAGGCATTTTCCTGATCACCATGCAAGTCTACGAATTGATTATGGACAAGGTGAAAAGCAAAGAGTTACTCGCAACCAACTACCGTCAATATTCTGTCAGCGACGTCACAAAGTTGGTGAAGAATTCTCCGACCAGCCTCATCGCCCGGCTCTACGCGGTCCTTCTGACCATTTTCCATACCACCGGTAACACGCAGGATTTTCATGATGAAGTCGCAAACTATCTGCAATTGCAGCAGGACAGATTCGATACGTTCAAAAGCCGCCTGGTTTTCTTGTCAGATACAGCGGGCGCCCTGGGACTTCTTGGGACAGTGTGGGGCATGTTCGTGACCTTTTTTGGTGGCAACTTAGATAGTCAGCGCATTCTTAACGGGATGGGTCTGGCGTTGGTAACTACCCTCATTGGCCTGGTTGTCAGCATCATACTGAATTTCTGTTCAACTGAGGTCTTCAGCGTTTTCAACAAACGGCTGCAAATGACCTCGTCGAAAGCGGACGAATTCAGGCTCTGGCTCATGGCAGTGGTCCAGCAGCGCCACAAGAAAGAAAGCCAAACGCCCCCGGGCGGCAATCATGGCGGCACCCGGGCACCGGCACAGAAACAGCCGCAAGCGCAAGGCGCCCGCGCAGCCGTCTCCTCTCTTTCGCTGCAAGCCGTCTCCGATTTCAATCAGGACGGCATCATCGGACAACCGCTGGCGCAGCCCATAACCGTAAGGGTCGAAACTCAGGAGGGTCAAAAGGTCGCGGGCGTGCCCATTCGCTATGAGGTTACCGGCGGAGGCGGTGTCATTGCGCAGCGACACCAGGCTGCGGTTGTGAAAACCAACCTCAACGGCCTGGCCAGTTTGCCGTGGACCATGGGACAAGAGGTCGGAGCGCAACGGCTCAGTGTGTCGCTCGTTGACAACCGTGAAAACCAGCTCAAGTTTGCTTCACTGGCACAACCATTCATTCCGAATTTGGACGGGCGGCAGGACGGTCTCAACCCGCACGCCAATAGCGGGGCGACGGCTTAGATGGGGACCAGCGGAACACTGATTCGGCTTATCGATGTCGTTTTTATCCTCCTCTTTGGGTTCATCTCGATTTCTGAAGTGAGCCAAAAGAGCAAGATCGACCTACCCAAGAGTTCCGAAACGCCACCCTCAAATCCAGACAAAGAGCACGTCTTGTTTGTGGGCATCAATTCGGAAGGGCACTATCTGATAGAAAACGAGACCGAGGCGCTGCGGACGCCGCAGGATTTGTACGGTTACTTACGTCACGCGGTGCAGGAAGCCGTAGGTAGGGGCGACGACTTGCGCGTCCGTATTCGTTCGAACTGGGACACGCCCATCAAGTTCACAATGGCGGCCGCTGATATTTGCGATCATTTGAACATACAAAAAGGCATCGATGTGCACCGGGTGGCGTCGGCGTCGATGCCATAGGTGGCCCGTCAACAATGACTTTCTTATTGAAATGGTAATTTAACCAATGGGTAAAGGCGGTATCATCATTCGGCTCATCGATGTGGCGATGATTATTTTGTTCGGATTCATCGCTATCAGCGATATCAAGGTGCGTGCGCAAATTAAGCTGCCTGCAAGCCAGGAAGAAAAGCAACCTGAGGAAAAACAGGATGAACCAGTGGTGATTTTCGTGAAAATAGTTCCGGGACAGGGGTTCATGTTGGAAGAAGAAGGCGAGCCTGGCCTGGCCCTATTCGAGGTTAGTCAGCTGGAACCGGAGTTGCTGGCGCGGATGGAACGGTACCGAGATGAGGACCACGACGCCGTTGTCTTGATCGAACCGGACGAAAACTCGATGATCCAGCACACGGTTGACGTCCTGGATATTTGCGAACGCAATAAGATTCCAAAAAATATCAACTACGAAAGCATGCAATTCTAAATGTATATCGCACAACCCGCCAACGCAACCAACGACCGATTTGTGGCCGGGGCCGTCACCTCGGTTTTTCTCATGAGTGTCTATCTTACGTTGAACTGGACCGGTCTGCCGGAAACCAAGCGTAAGACAGATGTGTATGAGGAGATCAATTGGACCCGCTTCAAGCCAAAACCTGAAAAGCTCGTGCCTGTGCCGGAACCCGTGGTACCTGCACAAATCGAAAAACCCATTGAAATTGAAACGCCGGTTGAACCTGTCAAGTCGCCACAGGTTGAAAAAATTGACCTCAGCTCACTCACTGCGCAATTTGAAACATTGGATAAGACAACTACAAAAAAACCGCTGGCCGCAGAGACCGGCGCTGCTAAGCAGAGTCGCAAGATGAAAGTGGATCTCAAAGAATCCAGCATGCTGGCCGGGTTGAACACCTTGTTGGGGGAGAACCCGGACAAACTGCGTCTGCCCAATCAGGGCCGACGGGGCCGAACATCGAATCAGACGCGCAAACTTGTCGCCGGGACCGGCACGAAAGTCGAAAGCGCCCGCTCCGAACAGTACGCCGGCGGGGCAACGATAGCCGCACCGCAAGGCAAAGACTTGCAAACTTCCAACCCGCGCATCGCCATGAAGAATGTCGTGCAACTGGGCGACGCTTTTTCGGACTTGTCGCCGGTCTATCATCCGCTGGTCGAATGGATGACGCAGAATCCCGCCCGCCTGCCGGAAGTCGTCGCCCGCTTCATGGAGTGGACTCCGGAGGATTTGACTTCGAAGGTGACCTTTCGTATCGACGGCCGTGAGTTTGACATGTTCCTCCTCTGCAAACAGAATTTGAATGAAGTAAGACTGTGTCTGGTTGAAGGCAACGAATCGACCTACCTGATCGACCGCGGTTTCAAGGAACGGAGCAGCTTCCTCAGATCTGGCGGCGTTAACCGCCGATCCGATGGTGAACTCCTGGCATTCGGTACCACGCGCAAAGCAGCCTCGGATCGGCGAACGACAGAGTTCTATCAGATTTTTCTTTCATGGTGGGACACGGTAAAATGAGGCACGAAAACAGCGTTCGTTGAACAGGTTTTTGGTCAAATCAATCGCTTTGAGAATTCATTCATTTAGCCATTGAGGCCCAGAGGACACAGAAAAATAGCAACTTAGACAAGCAATGATATTTACTCAATTTCTTTAATAACAAACCTCTGTGCCCTCAGAGCCTCTGTGGCTATGAATTTTAAGCAGTTTTAGTTGACTTTCACCAAGATTTTGGGAGAGAGAATGTTTTTTGAAACAAGAGTGGCCTCGCAAATCAACCCGACGCCGGTACTGGTAGTCGTATCACTTGCCATCCTGGTCGGCTGTTCGAGCAACATGAGAGTCGCCCGAAATGGCTCTGCATTGCTGGTGCCCCCGGGCGTCGATTCAACCATCGCCGTACAGGCGGACAGCATCGCCGACCAATTGTTCGTGTCGCTGGATCGCGAGGGCAAGGCCGATCAACTCAAACTAGCCGGCAAGAGCAGAACCAGTCAAAGCGACACCCTGTGGAAATACCTGTCAGCTCAACCCGATCCCACTTTGGGTGTCAGGGGCAGAGATTCTACCCAGGCCATCGAGGCATTCAATGCCGGCGCCCGCAACTTGCAGGAGTTGGCGACCCTCAAACAAGGCTCCGGCTCTCCGGTTGAAGTGGAGCGCATGAAGCGGCTGCTGCTGGAAGCAAAGGCCAACTTCGAACGCGCCGTCGTTCTGAATCCCTTCGACCTGGAAATCAAGAGTTGGTTAGCCAGAGTCTACCAGACCCTAGCCGTGAGATTACTCGATGACAAAAATTACGTAAAAGCGGCCAAAGTGCTCGAAAGGCTGGTCCGTATTGAGCGCGGAGAACATTCACTCTATGCGCGTCTGGGCGAAGCGTATTACGCGATGAACCGGTGGGAATTGGCGAATCAAAATTTCGCGATGGCAGAAGCGGTCATGCGAGAAACCGCCGGTCTCGATTTCGATCTCAACCAGGACAAACAGCAATTGCAACCGACAACACTTTACTACTACACATACTACCAGGCCGATACCGAGATCAAGATGCACGAATCCAAACGCGGCCTTGCCACGCTGAAAAGGGCCCTCGAATATGCCACTTCTGAAAAAGAAAGGACCGACATAAAAAACTACGTGAATTGGATTAACTGGGACAACGGCAACATCATGGCGGTTGAGATGCGAGACAAGTTGCTTGCTTTGCAGGACAAGGAGGACTACCGGGGAGCTGCAGCCGGGTTTGAGAAACTCATTCCGGCCCTGAGAACGCAGCCGGCGATCGATGAGACTCGGTGGCGGCTGGCGGTACTGGAATTTCAGTTTCTCAATCGGCGCGGACGTGGCATCGAACGCCTGGCCCAAGTAGTAAAGACCACCGCTAAAGATTCTCATGGTGCCCCCGCGGATTCTACGTACCAGCAGTATTTTGACAGTTACGGTGTTATGTGCCATAATCTGGGTCTCGAGAGTGTCAAGAAAAACCGGAAAGTGGCGTTTACCTACTTCCAGCAGGCAGTCGCTGTTCCCTGGGAAAACCGTGCGAAGAGTTTTCTGGAGCTCGCCAAGCTCTCCCGCAACAAACCCTCGGCAGTGATCAACACCTGCCGGCAGGCGTTGGATGACTCGGATAAGCTGGACAGCACTGAGCAAATGCAAGCTTACCAACTGATGGTAGAAGCCCTGAAACGAAGTGGCAAATTCAAAGAAGCGAGAACCTACTACGCGCAGTGGATGGCGCTGCGGAATGGAGACAGGAGAGTCAGCCGATGACCCGAATCTCCCGACTTGGTGTTGGTCTCCTCATATTATGCGGGCCCTGGTCTGCGTTTTGCCAAAGCAAAGGAGCCATTTCCGTAGATAAGATCACCGTGCCGGTGGTTTCGGTAGAGGACCGGCAGCTGATCGACTTCTTCATGTTCGAGTTTTTCATTCCTGAGACGCTTGTGACGCGAATGGATATCATCGATGCCACCAGTAACGGCTTTGGGGAAGACGACCTGGTGAAAACATACCCCTCAGAAGCCATCTACTTCCCGGTGCCTTCCGATTCGGCACAACAAATCATGAATAGTTGGAAGTTCAAAGCAAACTTCCAGATCGTAACCCAGGATCGACCGCCGGAAGAATTCGAGAACATCGAAACCGATCGCGCCGAAAACGGCATTTTTGCCTCTATCCTGCGTGGCGTCAACCGCAACTATCAGGACAAAGACATCAGCATCTGGTTCGAACGCGATGCGAAGGGTGTCACTTTTGAGATGTGGGACTTTGAAAGTCAGGCACTGCAATACACGCCACCCCCGCCGCCGGTGCCGGATTCCGTCCTGACTTATGATCTCGTGCACGTTATCCGCTCCGATACGCTTATCAAAGCGGACACGACGATGTACGATTTGATCTATATCTATAAGATGGTGAGCGACACGCTCATTCTCGGGGAAGGGATCAAAGTCGGCGGGGCCGGCGAGTCACAGGCTCTGGGGTGGCAATAAGGCTTCGGGCGCCGGTTCAGGAAAACCCACAAGCAGCCTGAAAACGTACGGCCACCGGCTCTCACTTCGCTATCGGCCAGTTGTTTTCTTCCCGGTGTGATACTTCCACCTTCACCCCATATTTCTCAGTCAAATATTTCGCAAGTTGATTGGCACAATACACCGACCGATGCTGCCCACCTGTACAGCCGAAGGCGACGGAGAGATCTGTAAAATTTCTCTGCCGATAGTTTTCGACCACTTGCGACACAAGGTCGCGGACGCGCGTCAGAAAACTGTGGACTTGCTCCTCGCGTTCAAAAAATTTGATAACATCCGCATCCTGACCCGTTTGAGTCTTGAACCGCTCCTGCCGGCCCGGGTTAGGAAGCGCACGACAATCGAAAACGAAACCGCCGCCGTGCCCAGTCTCATCGGGGACAAACCCTGTTTTGTAAGAAAAACTCTGGATGCGAACGATAAGTGGCAGATGGACACTCCCCAATTCGCGTAGCGTTGTCGACCGCACAAGTTGCTGCCAGCACTGCGTCAAAGTTGGGATTTTCAGAGGCAGGTCGGCAGTGCGCAAGACGAATTCCAGATTTCGAATAGCAAACGGCACACTTTGCAGGAAATGCGTTTTGCGTTCATAAAACCCACGAAAACCGTATGCCCCCATCGCCTGCATAATGCGCACGAGTACATAGCCATAATAATACTTGAGGAATTCGTGGGTGTCAACGGTTTCATATTCCTGCAGTGCCTCAAAATAACGCTGCAAGAGTCGCTCCCGTGCCTCGAAAGGCAGGTCTGCCTTCGCATCAAATAATAGTGACGCGATGTCATATTGCAGCGCCCCGCGCCGCCCCCCTTGAAAATCGATGAAAAAGGGCTCCCCCTGCCTCACCATGACATTCCTGGACTGGAAATCTCGGTATAGAAAGTAGTCCTGTTTTGCTTCCAGGAGAAAAGCGCTGAACTTGAGAAAATCGTCCTCCAGCTTTTGCTCGTCAAACGGGATGCCAGCCAACTTCAGGAAATAGTACTTGAAATAGTTCAAGTCCCAGTGGATGGATTGCTGGTCAAAACTGTTTCGGGGGTAACACACATCATAATTCAGCGACGCGGCCGCCTCAATTTGAAATCGCGGCAGAATCTTCACGACCTTGGTATAAAGGCTCTCGATCTTCATCGGGAAACGTTGCACTGCATCCCGTTCTTGCAACAGGGCTTCAAAAAGGGTTGTGTCGCCTAAATCTTCCTCTATATATATATTCGCATCCAGATCGTCGACATAGACCTCGGGCACCGGCAAACCGAGTTTGTAGAAATGCCGGCAAAATTCGAGAAAAGCCATATTTTCGGCCCGATCCTGATTTTGAACGCCAATGACGGAGCGGTGCTTGTTGCGCAAGCGGTAGCGCTGCCGATTGGATCCGTGAGATTGCAGTGCCGAAATGTTTTGTGGCTTTTCCTTGAAGTGCCTTTCAAAGAGTGCCGCGATATTCTTGGTGTGTTTCTCACTACTCATCACTTGTTACTCTATCTTGCCTTCCTGCCTCATTGTGAGGACAAACCGCTTGGAAATCCGGATGCGCCTGCAAAATCGCTTAAAACCACATTCGACCGCTACTGCAAGCAAAATACAAAGTCGCCCCTAATACTTCAAGCTATTTAAGGCAGACATCCTGGCCTGAGGCGACTACGCCCTCTTTCGCCAGGTTTTCTAAAGACTTCGAAGAATGTATGGCCCGACAGGTTCACTATTGCACGTAAGCGTCCATCTTATGTGGATCAAGCCAAACTGTTCAACTATTCATAATAAATTGATTTTAATACGGTTGTATCGTTTTGTGTGACGGCAGTCCGGGTTTGGCACGTCAGGTGCATTAGGTCGACTCGAAATGACGAAGCGATACATGCAAAATCAAACTCATCACTCTAATTTGGAGGTTGTAAAAATGAAACAGATGCTTTCTCTCGGCCTTACGTCCACGCTCGCGATTTCCCTGCTCTTAGCAGCTTGCAGCTCGAATGATCAGATCACGGACCCCATCAGCAGTGGCGACAACGGTGAAACCACGCTATCACTGGAAGAGGATTTCGGTGGCTTTGAAGCAACTAATGAATCGGTGGCTTTTGGCGAATCAAGCATGCTGGACGAATTTGTGGAAGACCAGGTTGTGGCAGATCCAATCGCTGACGAACCCGCCATCTCGGATGCGCTCACTTCGTTCAGCAGTGACACACCTGGCGATGCCGGGTCAGACGTTTCTCCCCTGAAGGTGCGTTTTGTGCGCATAACCTACGGACTTCTCGAAGGCGATTCCACAGCAACTGAAGTAATCGATTGGAGCGGCTCTGCCGAAGTAAGCAAGGGCACGCTGGTGGTGGTCAAGACCATCCGCTTCGAAGCCAACGATTTCATCCATTTCCCCAGAGAATCAAGGCAACGCGTCGACTTTACGTCTTTCACCAAGCCTCACTTCGACGGCATGCTCCTGGCGGTAATCGACAACGATACGACGGACCAGGAAGGAACCTTCACGCTTAACGCAGGCAGTTATTCCACCACTCTTACCTTCACCGAACTGGACTCTATCGAACTCCTCGAGCCGGTCGGCGACCTCGGTCACGAAATATCCCTCATAGCGCGCAGTAAAGAAGTGAGGGCGTTTGCCGGTGGCTTTGTTAGCGGGCGCTGGTTCAAGAACAGAGAAAATGGCGGAGAGTTCCGCGGTCGCTGGATCAATGCTTTGGGGACCAATGCCGGACATGTGAAGGGTATCTGGGGCATAAATCGCAACGGTCGCCGCGTTTTCAAAGGCAAATACATCAGCCGTAACGGAGACTTCAGGGGCCTAATCGCCGGTGAATGGGCACCCGATCGCGATAATGGTGGTTCGTTCCGCGGTCGCTGGGTCAATCGCGCCCATGATACGGTTGGCGTGCTGGCTGGCAAATACAGAACCAGTCGTGCCAGCGACAGACGTGGATTCTTTCACGCTCGCTACCGTGTGACTCATAGACAAAATGCCGAAGCAGATGAATAGTACCGCTGAATAGAGCCTTCCCCATACCCTCATATTCATGGTGCAACGCCGCCCAATCCTCCCGGGCGGCGTTTTTTTTTCGCCAAAACTGCGCGCTACTTGGCAGGCTGACTCGTTTCGCCAAAATCAAGCCTACGAATGTAAAATACTGTACAAATTTATTGACATTCGACATTTTACGCCTTTGTTTTACACTAAAATTTTCCCGGCGTTCAACCGATACTAAGTCGACACGGAGTCAGCTAACCAGAACATTTTTTATGGAGACGGACTAGATGAACATTACGGTCATTGGAACAGGCTACGTTGGCCTGGTCGCAGGTACGTGTTTCGCGGATACAGGTAACGAAGTCATTTGTGCCGACCTGGACGAAAGCAAGATTGCGAGCTTAAACGAAGGCGTCATTCCCATTTATGAGCCGGGCCTGTCCGACATGGTTAGGCGCAATGTCAAGGAAGAACGGCTGCTGTTTACCACAGACATTAAAGATGCCATTGAAAGATCTGAGATTATTTTTATCGCAGTCGGAACACCGGCAGACGAAGATGGCTCAGCCGACCTCAAGCACGTGCTAGCCGTAGCGCGCGATATCGGCACGTACATGAATCGCTACAAAGTCGTTGTGGACAAGAGTACCGTGCCTGTTGGCACCGCCGAGAAAGTAGAGGCGGAAATCAAGAAGTACACTGACCACAAATTTTCTGTTGTATCTAACCCTGAGTTTCTCAAAGAGGGTGCCGCGCTGGATGACTTTCTGCGCCCGGACCGTGTCGTAATCGGCGCTGAAGACGAACAAGCTAGCGATATCATGCGCAACCTCTATCAACCCTTTGTGCGCTCCGGTAAGCCTATTTTAGTGATGGACCGCCGAAGTGCAGAATTGACCAAATATGCTGCCAATGCCTTACTTGCTACGAAGATTTCATTTATCAATGATGTGGCCAATTTATGCGATGTGGTGGGCGCCGACATCGAAATGGTGCGAAAAGGAATTGGCTCCGACAGCCGCATCGGGCCGCGTTTCATCTATCCTGGAACCGGTTACGGCGGGTCTTGCTTCCCGAAAGATGTTCAGGCGATTATCAAAACGGCGCAGGATCACGGCTACGACCTCGATATTATCCGGTCAGTCGAAAACGTCAATCGTCGTCAGAAAACCATTCTCCTGGACAAGATATTAACCTATTTTGGTGGCAACCTGGAAGGCAAGACCTTTGCCATGTGGGGATTGGCGTTCAAACCTAAGACGGACGACATGCGTGAAGCACCGGCCATCGATATGATCAAGGGTCTGACAGCGAAGGGGGCAAAAGTCCAGGCACACGACCCCGAAGCCCTGGAAGAAGCGGCCCGCATATTTGGCGAGCAGGTGGGACAGGACCTCTTCCTGCATGGAAAGCGCTACGATACGCTGGACGGTGCTGACGCCCTTATCGTCATGACTGAGTGGAATGCTTTCCGGGAACCTGACTTTCATCTCATCAAGGAAATGTTGCAGGCACCCGCCATCTTCGACGGTCGCAACCTGTACGATCCGAAGCGATTGCGTGACATGAAAATAGACTATTTCTCCATCGGCCGGCCCACACTCAATGGGGCAATTGAACGGTCGAACGGCAGTGTCAAGAATGAACGGTTAGTTGAAAAAGGCGTACTTTGAGGGAATATATTCTGAACTCTGTCGGTAATAAAGAGTAAGCAATTTATCAGAACTACAACTCTCAGGAGTCCACGATGTATGCCAAGTTCAGCGCAAAGTTAGCAACCATTCGGGAGAGCTTTCAAGACCGATTCCACGGTGGCTTGTCGATGAGAAAATCCCTCCTCTTGTCTATTGTTCTGCATTTGATCGCTGGAGGCGCTATAGCGGCTTACTGGGCCGGGAGTCAAGTTGCGGCCCACCTGGCAAGCAACGACAAAATCGTGTTTGATCTTGAGACCATTTCACCTAAAGAGAATATTGACAAATTGACCGGCCCGCAGGCCGAAGAATACGGTGTTACCAATGCTGACGCGAAAGATGTCAGTGGCAAGGCCAGTACCTTCCTCAAAGGCAACATGAATCGAGATGCCGTTGTCATGGCCTCCCTTGCCAGTCTGAGCAAGCTAACCGAGTCCTTCGGCTTCATCACGCATGCCGTGGCAGCGGACTCGCTTGGGGGTTTCTCGCCTGCCGATGGAAACATTCCCGGAAGCGAATACGATTCATTTGGCAGAAAGAAGGGTGAGGGCCGCGGTGCTGGCGACGGTAGCGGCATCAGGGTGAGTGGCGGCGGTTTCTGTCCGATACCCGGCGGGTACTAGAATTCCTGAAAGATAACATCTGAACCCTTTAGGGCACTTCTCCGAGTGCCCTTTTTTTGTCCCCCCCCTTTAACATATTGCAACGTGGTAAGAAATCCACACTGTTGTTTAGCTTCACGCCACTTCGGCTCGAATCAACCTGTCAACATCGCATTCTAACTCATTGTTTCCGCGGTTCTTGTGTCTTTTTACAAAAGTTTGGCCCGATCCTTGAAGAGAGTTGTGGTGAAATCCGATATTCTAACAAACATAATTCGATCAAATTGACAAGGAGCTCCAAATGATCACGATCAAGTCCAACCTTCGAATGGCCTTTCTCTTGACGCTCTCGGCGATATTTGGGTACTGGGGATGCTCATCCTCCGACAATCCAGTACAACCGCCGCCAGACAAACAACCGCCGGCGAGTGTGACGGCTCAGACGATGGGCCAGACAAGTGTCACTCTTTTCTCCAATGTTACATCCTTTTCTCAGATCGACGATTTCATGGGCGGCGCTGATGAAGTGGTCGACCTGGAAATCCCTGACCTGGACAACAACGCCAATGCAAGCCAACTTGCCAGGAAAATCAAAGGTCAATCTCTCAATGTCTTGTCCAGGCACTTTGACAAAGTAACGCTGCCGAAAACAGCACAACAAGACTCGGTTGTTTTCGACGTAACAGAGAGAGATTCGGTCGAAGGTGTCACCCATCGTGTCAGTCTGATTTACAACCCGCAGACCCAACGTGCCCGGTTCTTTATCGTCGGCTTTGACTACCGTGAGGACAACCCGCTGGAATATGATTCCACCGAAGTTGCGGCCAACCTTAACGGAACGATTTTCGACGATTCTGACGATGTGCTTTTATCTTTGAACACCTTGCGTCGCTTAAAGCCAGGACAGTTGATTCGCGAGGAAAGCGGCAGCTTTGTGCCAGATCCACCGGCACCCGGTGCTGATCCGACGGGCGGTGTTCTCACCAACGACATTACTTATTCCAACTCCAGTTTTATTAGCCGCTCTGCGGCAACCTTCGCCTATCATGAAGGGTCCGGCGGCAACTACGAAAAGACGTCTGAGTTTTCCGACGGCACCACCCATCGTGAGGCGGCGACTTTCAATAGCGATGGAACAGGAAGCTTCGAAGAGGATCGCCGTGACGGCACGATGGTACGTGGCACGTTTGACAGTCCCGAGGATGACGGACAGGGCAGTTACGAATTGACCACCACCTTCAAGGCGGGCCACGATCCCAGCAAGGTAACGGAGTCCGGTGAATTCACCTACAACGTGGCAGATTCAACTATCAGTGGTACGTTTACAAAAATACAAACCAAGCTGGACGGCTCCACTGCGACCGACCGGGTAGAGGTTTCCCAGACACGCGTGGGCGACATCCTCTCGACAACACTCAACGTAGAAAGCGCCGAAGACGGCATGGGTTTCATTGCCATCACCGAATCACCCGACGTGGACCAGCTGCATGGCGAATGGAACAATGCTGACGGTACCTTTGTCACCTTCACGGCCCAGTCGTTCAGCGAAGGCAGCAGTCACCTGGAGGCAAAGCAATATGCGTCCGAAGTCGCCTTCCAAAATAACGAGCCGGCACTGGCAACCGGGGTGTTTGATTTCTATCCTGATGGCTCCGGGCGCGGCGTCGTGACCGAAGGCACTGACATCTACGATGTCGTTATCCGGCCAGACGGCACCGTTGAGGTTACCAAGCGTCCTTAGGGCCACATCACGTTAAGTCTTAACTTAAGGCCGTTGGATTGATTGGCACATCCGGCGGCCTTATTTTGTTTGCAGGGACATCGTTGCCGGAATTCCTTGCACTTATGCCACCTCTCTCTTAAATTTGCGCGCAAATGACGAACCCCAGATCCTCATTATTCAGCATCATTTCCTGGCAGTTGACTTGCTTCGCCGGTCTTCTCAGCTTAACGCTTCTCCTTTTCAGCCCGCATTTCGTCGTGGCTCAAAGCCAGAGCTTGACCCGAAAACTGACGATCGAAGGAGTTGAGTTTGTCGGCAACAAGAAAACCGGGCCTGAAGTTATTCTGCGCGACCTCAATATCCGTCCCGGCGCACGGGTGACCCCTGAGGAATTTGCCGAATTACTCCTGCGCAACCGCCAGATTCTGGAACAAACCAATTTTTTTAAAAGCGTTGAAGTTTTCTCGAGGCCCGGTTCTGAAAGGGGCAAGGTCGTTGCGATTATTGAAGTACAAGAACGGGCGGGACCGTTTTTTCAATTCGAAGGTGGGTACAATGACCTGAGTGGATGGTTCTTTATTCCGGCCAGTCTACGCTTCGACAATATCTTCGGTGGCGGCAACCGGTTCGGCGCGCGATTTCTGATAGGGGATCGCCTGACGAAATTGTCATTCTGGTATCGCAACAAGATCCTGCACGATAAGCTGATCCTGGACGCCGAACTGTTCGCAGCCGGCAAGATGTTTATCCACTATTTTGGTCCGCAAAAAGCACATCAGGATGTTGGTTTCGGCGGCCTTAGGGTGAAATTGACGGGCACAGGGCGGGTAGGTCAGCATTTTTTTCTGGGCCTGCGCGCCGAAAACTACGATCCAAGAGATACGATTGATTTCGATAGCGGTGGCATGCTTGCCCAGGGCGATGTGCCGCCTGATATCTTAGACGACCTTCAAGAGGCGGAACTACAGGCAGTTTCGTTCGGCCTTCTGCACGATTCGCGTGACAATCCCGTCTATCCGTTGAATGGCTTTTGGGGTGCGTTGACAGGCGAAGTTGCCCGCAAAGAAATTAGGGAGACCAACCGAACCAGTCGTTTTGGCAAACTGACCTTTGATGCCCGGCTTTATCGCAGACTCTTTGGCCGGCAGGTTTTTGCCGTGCATGTCAAGGCCGGCTATGGTACGTCCGACTCTCCATTCTATGAACGCTTCTATTTAGGTGGTGCCAATTCTCTACGTGGCTATGCTGACCGCCGCCTCACGCCGCAGGGCTGGGGAACTAAGCTATTTCTGACCAACACGGAATGGCGCTTTCCTCTCAGCGACAAGGGGTTTCCAAACCACAAGGCGAGTGGCGTCATATTTTTCGATTCCGGCGGCATTTGGGCACCGGGGGAGACACCGCGCTTCAAAGACTTGTACGGTGCTCTTGGTCTGGGCGTCAGGTACAAGATGCCCATCCTCGGTACCATGAGGTTCGATTTTGCTTTTCCTCTCAATGATATTGATGACGAAACCGTTCGTTTTCATATTTCTCTGGGGCAAACTTTTTGAGACGAGTTGCTAACAGGTTACTTTTTGTACTAGTCGTCTTTTCTCAGATCAAACCCGCGCTTGCATTTCCGGGCGGGGGTGAGAAAATACGTATCGAGCACGTCACGCCTCGTCTGGTCAACAGGCACATTGCCGTGTCAGCAGAGTTTGCCAATCTGTTTTCGGACAAGATTGTCAGCACCATCAGGAGTGGGTTAAGATCGGTCATTCAAATCGAAATACAATTACGTAGCGATCTACAAAAGGAACTTTTTCACAAACGGATCCTACGCACCATCTCCTATGATATTTGGGAGCAACGCTACGCTGTCAGCAGCGCTGACACCACGCTCTTTGTCACCGCATTCGACGAGGCAAAACGCCTGGGCAGCCGACTGGATGATGAATCTCTGATGCCGATTGAGGAATGGAATGGGAGCGGCAAATTCTTCATACGCATGAAGGTCGGTATTAATCCCATTTCAACCAGACAAGCGGAACGCGCCTCAGATTGGCTCCTGGACCCAAATCAAGAGCAAGAATATCTGGCCTCGGAGAATCGCTCGAGCACCTTTGAGGTCAATTTGAACAGGTTGGTTTCTTTCTTTATTAGCAGTCGAAAACAGTCCGACTATATTTCAGACTGGTTCGTGTCTCCCGCATTCAGGATCAGTGATCTGCCCAAATGAAAAGCATCCGAACCAAGCTCATCCTGGCCCTCTTCCTCATCACGCTGCTTCCGGTCGGGCCAATTTACTATCTGGTCAAAGGGCTGCTGCGCCAGAGTCTTGAAGTCGGTTACAATGAAAACGTAGCCACGGCCCTGGAATCTGCATCGTCTCTGGCCAGGGAGCTGTATGGCAGATTTAAGCAAGAAGCCCTTGCCTTCACCAAAGAGTTGTCTACGCGCCCCGAGATCGAACTGGTGTTTCAATCGGGAAGGGTTTCCCCCGGCATCGATTCGCTCCTGGCAGCGCATGCTCCTGCGCGGCTGGATTTTTTTGATACCGCCGGAACCCGGCTCAATACAGCAAGGGTTGGCTCGATGCCCGATGCGCCGGAAGTCTACCGGAACGATGTCGGACCGCTGCTCACGCGTGATCGTGCCAACCTGGTGGATGCCATTGGTGGCAATACATTCATCGTGGCATTTGCCCCGGTGCTGCGAAATCAGCATCGGATGGGAACGATCGTCCTGACACGTCGCGTCGATCAGGACTTCAGTCGCCGCGCCAATTCAGTGGTGAATGTATATCAACTGTTCAAAACCCTGGATTTCTTCGGTGACCTTTCTGAAGGCTTCCTTCTCTCTTTCCTGGCCATCTATATTCCTTTGGCGATCATATCGGTCGGTCTGTTTATCTACTTCTCGCGCAAGATCACCTCGCCGCTGCTGGCTCTGGCCGAAGGCACGAAAGTCGTGGCCGCCGGTGATTGGAGCTTCAGGGTCCCGGTTCGGAGTGAGGATGAAATCGGACAATTATCCGCCGCCTTTAACAGTATGTTAGTCGCTCTGAAAGAGAAACAGGAACAGGTGATTTCCCTCGAAAAGATGGCGGCCTGGCGCGAGCTTGCACGCGTTTTGGCACATGAAATCAAGAATCCGCTAACCCCGATTCAACTGACTGTGCAGCAAATGAAGGATCAATATGGCGGTGAGGACCCAGCCTACGCCAGGCTCATTGACGAGTGCACGAGCATCATCAATGAGGAAGTCGAAAGTTTGCGCAAACTCGTGCGCGAGTTTTCAGACTTTGCCCGTATGCCGCAGTTGAACCTCAGAGCAGGCAATTTAAACGACCTCGTTGGGGACGTGGCCAAACTTTACGCAAACGAGCCTTTTCATACTGAGTTGGCCGCGAACCTACCTGAACTCAATTTTGACGGCGACAAGCTGCGTCAGGTGTTGATCAATTTGGTACAGAACGGTTTAGATAGCATTCAGGAGAAAGGCGCCGGAGAAATCCGGCTGCAAACGGTCTGTCATGATCGCGTTATCGAGTTGATTTATCAGGATACGGGAAACGGGGTCCCGGACGATATCCGCGACAAGATTTTCGAACCATATTTTTCAACCAAGAAAAGCGGCATGGGACTTGGGCTGGCCATCGTCAAGCGCATCATCGAAGAACATGGGGCAACCATTTCATTACAAAGCGAAAAAAGCAAAGGAACTACTTTCGTCATCAGGTTCGCGCCGCAAGTCGAGGAGCGGCCGGCGGAGCATGTCACTTAGAAGCAGGATCAATCGCCATGAAAGCTACCATTTTAGTCGTCGATGATGAAAAAAACATCCGCCGGTCGATCGAAATGATCTGCGGCAGCGAGGGTTACGAGGTCGAAACCGCGGCCGAAAGCGCGGCGGCGCTTCAGGTTCTCGCATCGACTGCAATTGATTTGGTTCTCTTGGACATCGCGCTGCCAGGCATGGACGGTTTGACGCTGCTGAAAAAAATAAAAAACCAATGGCCGGCAGTCGGGGTCATCATGGTTTCGGGCAACGCCACGGTGCAGAATGCTGTAGAAGCCACGAAGCGAGGTGCCTACGATTTCATCGAAAAGCCGATCTCCAAGGAGAAACTACTCCTGGCGATCAAGAACGGCCTGCAGAATCGGACCTTGCTGCAAGAAAACGTGGAGCTGCGAAAACAGGTCAGTGGCCAGTTTGAAATGGTTGGCGAAAGCCGGGCGATGAAAGACATTATTGAACAGATCATGAAAGTGGCCCCAACACCCGGACGCGTGCTCATCACCGGAGAAAGTGGCACCGGCAAGGAGTTGATCGCCCGTGCGATTCATAAACAGAGCCCACGAAAAAACGCCCCCTTTGTCAAAGTAAACTGTGCTGCCATTCCCGAAGAATTAATCGAAAGTGAACTTTTCGGCAGCCTCAAGGGCGCGTTCACCGGCGCCACCGAAAATCGTGAAGGCAAATTCAGTCTCGCTGACGGCGGCACCTTGTTCCTGGACGAAGTCGGCGACATGAGCCTGAAAGTGCAGGCGAAGGTGCTGCGCGTGCTGCAGGAAGGTGAATTCGAAAAGGTCGGGTCCAACAAGACCATCCGGGTCGACGTGCGCGTACTGGCCGCCACCAACAAGAATCTGGAGCAAGAAGCGAAGCAGGGCCGTTTCCGGGAAGACCTGTTTTTCAGACTTAATGTCGTTCCAATCGAAGCCCCACCTCTGCGCCGCCGCAAAGACGATATTCCACTCCTGATCCAGTACTTTGTGCAAAGCTTCAGTCGCGAGAACGGCTATCCTGCGAAAAGCATCAACGAAGCCGCCGTCAAAGCGCTACGTGCGTACGATTGGCCGGGCAACATCAGAGAACTCCGCAACATGGTTGAAAGGCTCATGATCATGTGCGCCGCGCAGATCGTCGAAGCGTCAGACCTGCCGGCACACATTCAATCTCCCACGTCACAGGTCCCGCTTAATCTGGAATCCGGTATGACCTTGAAGGAATTGCGGGAAAGCGTTGAAAAACAGTATCTCACGGAAGCCCTCAAGAAAAATGGCTGGAATATCAGTCAAGCTGCCAAACAACTCGATGTCGACCGGACAAATTTGCATAAGAAGATTAAGTATTATGGGTTGGGGGAAGGGTAAGTAATTGACCATAACCATTTTCTTGCTAAATTCAAGGATCGCACGTGCAGATGCCGGGAAAGCAAATGTGCCCATAGGACGGAACCATAACCACCAGCTCTGCTTTAATAAATAGCGGAAGCAAAGGAAGGTCTTAGAAATGGAAGCGCAAAGACAAATCGCTCACTTAGCAAACACTATCAAAGAAAAATTTCCTGTCAAAAGAATCATCCTCTTCGGCTCCCGGGCCTACGGTCATGCCGACAGTGCTAGCGATATCGATTTGTGCGTGATAACTGACCTTGAAGACAAAAGAAAAATAGATGTCATGCGGGCAATCAGGAGAGAAGTACGCCATGCTTTTTCGCACGCTTTGGATATCCTGGTCTATGATGAAAAAGAATTTGCTGACCGGGCCGGTCTTAAGACGACGCTGGAATATAAGATATCGACCGAGGGGAAAACACTCTGATGGATAACAAAGATGTCGCCAAAGAGTGGTTTGATGTCGCAGACAAAGATCTGGCGTCAGCCAGGTTTTTGCAAAAGATGCGCCCGCTGCCACACGAAATAATTTGCTACCACTGTCAGCAAGCGGCTGAAAAATACTTGAAGGGGTTTCTTGTTTTGCAGGGAGACCAAATCACGAAAACGCATGATTTGACTTTGCTGAATGAAACGTGCTCCAACTTTGACAAAGATTTTGAGACCGTGGCGGATGATTGTCTGATGCTGACCGATTATGGCGTCAATGTGAGGTATCCCTTCCCGCTTGAGATCACAGAAACTGATGTGGAACTCGCCTGCGAAAGCGCAAGCAAAATCAAGGATTTTGTTTCGAAAAAAGTCGGCAGCCTTTGATTCTAACGGGTATTGACTGAACTGTAAGAAGAGACCGCCGCGGGATTCCCTGACCTACGTTCCTGACAACCACTTTTTTTCAGGTCGTTTTCGTCTTCTGGTCCGCACACCGAGGGAGTTAAAGAAAATCGTGAACTCCCGAAAATCGCGCACCGTTCCGGGTTTGTGCCAGCGTCTCTTTTAGCGGGTCACATTAACGTACGTCAGCTATCATTAGGACTGGGCGCAGCTTGCCTGGCCCCAATCAGTTTGTGGAAACCTCAAAAGCACGACTTGACCAGCTTTCTTCACAACCACTTTTCTTTCAGATGGTTTTCATCGTAGGTGGGGTCGTTTTCGTTTTCCAGCCCGCGGATGGTAGAGGTTAGAGAAATGAGTACATTCGTGTCGAGAAAAACTCTCACGAAATTTCCGAAAATACATCCTCGTCCGTCAAATAGCCGCGGGTCTCAGCGAAGGCATCCCCTTTTTTTTTCGCAACCCTTCAAATTGCCGGAGCTTCAATTTGCCTCTGCTACGCTTCACGGGCAATCTCGCTTTTCGTCGTGCCAGAAGTTTGACAGACCTGAGTCAGGATTTTTTTTTAGAGAAGCATCCAATCGAGTTGTCAGAATGAAGGTTTTCATAGCATACGAGGTGATAGAGTTCGGGATACTTTTCTTAGGGTGCGCATTCACCTAAATATGCTTGCATCATGATGTTTTTATTACGTACATTAAAATGACATAATTATCACTGTGAATATTTGAGAGAATTGGAGTCTAATAAATGGACCCTCTACATGTAAATAACATTCGACCTTTAACTGATTTTAGAAACAGGATGAAAGAATACATCAAAGAACTAAATGAGAATAAGAAACCCATCGTTTTGACCCAGCATGGCAAAAGCGCTGCCGTCTTGCTTCCTGCTGAAAAATTTCAAGAAATGCAAGACCAAATTGAGTTTATGCGTAAAGTTGCCCAAGGCCTCGAAGACTACCAAAATAATCGTGTCCATTCCTTTCAAGAAACTTTTGGCGCTATCGACAAAATCATTGAAGCCGCTGAGAAACAATGAAAATTGTTTTCTCAGCGAGAGCGCAGAGTGATTTAGCTGAGTTCGTCAAGTTCATAGCTTGCGACAAACCGCAGGCGGCAAGGAAGTGGGCCGTCAACATCCGTCAATCTGTCTTGAAACTAACGGACTTCCCAAAGATGGGCCGAACGGTTCCAGAGTATGGCGATGAAACCATCCGCGAGATTATTCAAGGTAGCTATCGAATTGTTTACAAGATCGATGACAAATCTGACACTATCGTCATCGCTACCATTCATCATGCGAAAAGTACACTGTCTTGATCAGTGGACACAAACCAAGTCGTCACTATGTCGTTGTAAAAATTTCTACCTTTCCACAGCGCCGGGTTTTAGTTTGCGCTTTCCCCTGCCCTCGCGACCGGCCCTCATATTATATCAGTTAGCTTTTCACGCGAGGCCCCCTCTTTTGGGGGAACGAGAGTTTTGTGCATTCGTTTTTGGTAACTGTCTCCCACACGGGCCCGCTTCGCGTTAGGTGTCAGCGGGCACTTAAAAGCGGCCACCAACGGGCACTTTAAAAGCGGCCATTTTCAGAGCATGATTTTTTACTTTTCCTCTTTCACGATAAGGAG
>Ga0114931_10002190_pt1 | contig 24845 bp, 19 predicted proteins | sample 2SBtaG_FD_89579 | JGI IMG/M metagenome (GOLD analysis project Ga0114931, IMG submission 89579) | Deep subsurface microbial communities from Kolumbo volcano to uncover new lineages of life (NeLLi) - 2SBTROV14_V59a metaG | ecosystem: Environmental > Aquatic > Marine > Volcanic | place: Kolumbo... | reverse complement strand
TCTGGGCCTGCCATGCCACGAACCAGGGCCCGCCGACGATGAAGACCGGACGCGTCGCCGCCACCGTGGTCTCGACCCTCAAACACCCGCGACTGGCCGCTCATCGCGTGCTGTTGGTCGAGCTCGATGGTCCCGATGCTCGCCCCTCCGGAGCCTACTCGGTGGCGGTCGACGCGGTGGGCGCCGGCATCGGCCAACCGGTGCTGGTGCTCGACGAAGGCAGCTCGGCGCGCCAGATCCTGGAGGATCCCGAGGCTCCGATCCGTGCTGTGATCGTCGGTATCATCGATGCCATCGACCTCCCGCAGGCGAGCGCACCGGCGACGACCACCTCGCGCCGCCGCGCACGCCGGCCGCGTTCGCCCTGAAACGCAGGGCAGCGCGGGGTGAACCCAGACGAGCGTTCTCGACAACACACTGGCCGGCCCAACCGATGAGCGATCGCTTGAAGCCATATCGCCTGATCGCCCGTGCGCTTGACGGCGATCGAGATGCTCTGAGGGCCACAGCGTCGCTCGCGCTGCCCCTGCTCGATCGTCATCGGACCGTGCCCGCTCTCGCCAGCCGGCTGCGCGCGCGCGGCCTGGCCATCCCGGAGGCCTGGCGACTGCGCGAGACCCGGGCGGCCGCGCGCTGGATGGCGCTCGAGGCGACGCGCGAGGAGGCCGGTGAGGCGCTGGATGGAGCCGGGCTCGCCTGGCTGGTGTTCAAGGGTTGCGATCTGGCCGACCACTACTACCCCACGCCCGAGCAGCGGCCGACCTCCGACCTCGATGTGCTGGTGCGCAGCAGCGACTTTCAAGCCGGGCGCCGGGCGCTCGAAGCGCAGGGCTGGCAGGGGCTGAGCAGTGATCCACGACTCGAGCGCTACCGGGCCGAGGAAGGCTATGCCTGGCCCGCCGCGCGCGAGGGTCGACCGCTGCTTGAAGTGCACTTCCGGCTGTGGGGGCTGATGCCGGCCGCTGCTGGCGACGCCATCATCGACGCCTCAACCGTATCTGCCGGGCTGCGCGGAACCCGGCCAAGCCCAGCGGACGCCTACTTGCTGGCCGCGGTTCATCACTTCCTGCAACCGCCGCCGCGGCAGTTGATCGGACTCTTTGACCTCGAGACCATCGCCCGGGCCAAGGACGATTCCCTGACCGGCGCGGTGGTCGGGCGGGCACAGCGACTCGACGTCGCACTGCCCGTGGCACTCGCGGCCACCCACGCCGCGCGCGCCTGGCCGCGCGCCACCCACCACGACATCGCTGCGCATCTCGCCCGCTCCTTGCGGTGGCCGGAGCGCATGGTTTTCGACCACGGCGCGCGCCGTCACAACCAGGGCACCTCGACCGCCGCGGTGGTGCTCGCACGCCTGCTTGCGGGCCGCAGCAGCCGTGCTGGTTGGCGCACGTTGCCGCGACGGGTGTGGTCGCATCCGGGCGTCGTAGCGGCCGAGACCCCCGGCGCCTGGGGCTGGCCCAAGCGCCGCTGGATCCACGTCCTGCGCCGATTGGGTCTCGGCCGGCAGCAATCCTGACCGTCGCGTTTTGCCACGGACTGCTAGGGCACCGTATTCGACCAGGACGAGGTGTCGCCGGACTCGAAGCCGTCGGCAAAAATCACCGGTGGTGTCAGCGACACCAGGGCAAAGCCGAGATTCTCATCCTCCGGCTCGGCCGTGCTGCCAGGGAAAAAGTGGCGGGTATCCGTCCATGCGAAGTAAACCTGTCCATTGTGGGCATCGACGCCCAGATACTCACCGTATTGGTTGGGGTTGAAGCCGACATTGGCGGTTGAGTTCTCGTTCGAGAAGCTGATCGCGCTGTTGTTGAACTCCGCCGATGGTTGACTGGCCTGGATGTTGGCCACGAAGCTCGCGCCACAATCGGTCGAGCGCGCCAGAAAGTAGTCGACCTCGCGATTGGCTGCATCATTGCGGGCATCATGCCAGCCGATCACCACATCGCCGGTGATCTGATCAACCCGCAGCGTTGGATGAAATTGCACGCGGTTGGCCAGCCCGTCATCGTTGGCCTTGCGCGGTGCGGACCACGTCGTGCCACCATCGGTAGAGCGGATCATGAAGACATCGGTGTCGTTGACGTCTTCACCAGCGGGCGCATAATCCGAGAACGCGACGTAGAGGTTACCATCGCACACGCCCCCTGAGTTGTCAGCGTCGATCGCACCGAACGGTCCGATGTTGCGCCGATTTTGCGCTGGCGGGGAGGCGGCACCGCTGAAAGCGACGAGATTGAAGTCGACCAGCAGCAGCGGCGTCGACCAGGTCAAGCCGCCATCGGTCGAGCGCAGGTAGTGCATGCGCTCGTTGCTGCAAGAAGTGGCACCGCAGTTGAGGGTATCCCAAACGATGTGCACGGCACCGTCCTTGGTCGTTGCCAGATCGCAGCCGAGCTCGGGACCCGGGCTCACCGGCGCTGCTGGCAGATCGACCTCGGTCCAGGTCACGCCGCCATCGCTCGACCAGGCCGATTTCTCGTTGTTGCCGCGATCCCAGCAGGTGTACATGCGGCCACTGAATGGGCTACCGGGGTTGGTGTCGATCTCGAGGAACTCCTTGTCCTCGAGCGTGCCGGTGACGAAGCTGTCGACCACCGTGCCATGGGCGGTCCAGGTGGCACCGCCATCGACCGACCTGGCGATCCGGATCGAAAACCGTTGGGAGCTGCCGCTCGAGCACAGCAGCATGTACTCGAGGAAGACCTGGTTGTTGGCGTTCCATGCCAGCGCCGGATCGCTACCAAAGGTAGAGTTGAACCCCGCGGGGCAGACGGCGCCAAAGTCGGCGACGTCCGGCGGGAAGGTGTGGTCCCAGGTGGCACCGCCATCCGCGGAGTAGAAGATCGACTGGGGACCATTGGCGAAGGTATTGCTCGCGGCCACCACCTGGTTGACGTTGTTGGGGTTGACCACCACCTGGATCTCGCCCTGGTAGCCGGTGGGCGGCGTTGGCACGCTGCCGGTCGCGGCATTGCGGTTGGTGCCGACGGTGACAGCTCGGCCGAGGGGCTGGGTTGCGCCACCCGCGAGCACGTAGGGTACATACTCGCGCGCCACCTTCTCCACCGCCGCCTGGCCGTAGTGGGCGCGTGCCAGCTCGGGGTGCAGACGCACCCAGCGCCGATGCAGCTCCATGATCTGACGCGGAACCATGATCTCGTACCGATTGAGAAACATGTCGATCTCTAGGAGCTCTTTCGGTGACATCGGCAAATAGCGCAGGTAGCGGTCCATGGCCTGGGCATCGCGGGTGTCGCTCTCCAGCCCAGCGCGCAGGGCCAGGAACTGGGGATCGGTCTCAAGTGCGCGGTATACCGGGATCAGTTGCTCGCGCAGTGCTTGCGGGGAAGGAGGATCAGCAGCGAGCGCCACGGCTGCCGTCAGCCAGCAGGCGGCTGCCACGGCACGGAAGCGTACAGTGAAACGACGTGTCGTAGACATGAAGAAAAACTCCTCAGTGGATGAATAGAGGATCGACGGAGGGTCGACAGAGGGTCAACGAAACGAAGGGAAGTGTGCGGTTCGGATCGCGGCTCGCTGGGATCTTCCTGGCAGCATACCAGCTCGCCAGCTCATGACGCGGCAGCGAAGCTGTAGCCGACGCCACGGCGGGTGAGCACGTAGCGCGGCTCCGCAGGCTCCGGCTCGATCTTGCGCCGCAAGCGGTGCATGTGCACGCGCAGCGTATCCTCGTAGACCTCGTCGAGCGGCCACAGACGCCGCAGGAGGTAGTCGACCGAGACCGTTCGCGGCGCGCAGCGCATCAGGATGTGGAGCAGCTTGGTTTCGGTCGGCGTGAGGGCCACGCTATCGCCCTCGATCAACGCCTTGCGGCCGACCAGATCGAGGCTGAGATGGTCGTCGACCCGCACCACCGGCGCGCGGGCATAGGCAAAACTGCCCATCCGGCGCAGCACGCGCTTGACCCGGGCGGCCAGCTCGCGCGGGTTGAACGGCTTGGTGAGGTAATCCTCGGAAATGTTCTCCAAGGCATCTAAAACGATCTTCTCGTCGTCGACAGCGGTCAACATGATCAGCGGGATGTCGCTGGCGTGGAGAATGCGGCGACCGAGCTCGAGACCGTCCATGCCCGGCATCCGGATGTCGATCACCGCCAGGTGCGGGAGCCCATGTTGCTCGATCCACCCGAGCGCTGTGGGCGCATCACCCGCGAGCGCCACCTCGAAGCCCTGCTCGGTCAGGGCCAGGCGTACGAGCCGCCGGATATCCGCATCGTCATCGACCACCAAGACCACCTGCGGCGTGGACAAGTCAGCGGTAGTCGATGGCGGAATATGCATCGAGAGGAAGCCTCGCATGATGAGCCACAGGGCGGCAGCAGAGACCCCACACATCCGCAACAAGCAACGCTCTGTGCGCAAACAGCAGCCAGGGGCAAGTATACTCGATTGGAATCCTCGAATCCGCGGCCAAAAGCGGCTGCGACAAGGTCCCCTGGCGTCCAGAACCCGAGACCTGGGTCCGAAGACCTGGCCCCGTCACCATGAGCGCGTCCCCGTGAAGCCACCCCTGAAGCGCATCCTGCTGGTCGAGGATGATCCCGACATCCAGGCTGTCGCCGGCATCGCCCTGCGCACGCTCGGCGACTTTGACCTCGAGGTGTGCGGCAATGGTCGCGCTGCGCTCGAACGCGCACCGATTTGGGACCCTGACCTCATCTTGCTCGACGTGATGATGCCCGGGATGGATGGGCCGGAAACCCTGGTGGCCCTGCGCCACCTCGACGGTTTCGCCAGCCGCCCGGTGGTGTTCATGACCGCGCGGGCACAGCCCGAAGAACTCGCTCGCTACAACACCTTGGGCATCGCCGGCATCATCACCAAGCCCTTCGACCCCGCTTCCCTGCCCGCACAGGTGCGCGCGGTGTGGGAGCGCGATAGCGCGCCGGCAGCGGATCAGCCGAAGCGGCGGTGAGCATGGGCGAAAGGGCGCCGGCCCAAGACAGCGCACAGCCGCTTCGGTCGAGGATCGCGCGCGCCTCGAGCCTGCTGGCGATCACCGTGGTCACACTGTCGGCCGTACTCTGGCTGGTCGCGGTGGCGCTCGCCGCCTTCGGTCCTGCCCAGGCGCTGCTCGCCGCGCCAGCAGGCAGCGGCATGCTGCACGCGGCGCTGGCCTGGACCGCGGCGCTGATCGCTGCCGGCTGCGCGCTCACGGCTTGCGTGCTGATCGCCAGCGCCCCGCGCCCCCGGGCGTGCCCGGAAGCACTGGTCATCGCGGTCGCCATGGCGACCGTCGCCCTGCTCGATGCTGCGGCGGCGGTGGCGAGCGCCCGCGGCAGTGGACTGGGCATCGCGCTGGCGCACCGGCCGCTCGCCTTGTGGACGGTTTCGCGCACCCTTCTCGGCGCCACCTTGGTACTGGGAGGCCTGCGGATCACCGGCGCGGTGGCGGCCCGCACCGTGCTGGGACCCGTGGGCGCGCTCAGCGCCGTGGGCCTGGCCGCCGGCGCCGGCGTCATGCTGGGTGCGCCGCTGCCCGAGCTGGTCACCTTGGGCGCCATCGCCACGCGTCCGTGGGATCTGCCCGCTCTGCTGCTGTTCACCCTCGCTGGGCTGCTGGTGCTACCGCGCATGGTGCGCCGCAGGCCGAGCAGCCTCGGCCGCGGTCTGGCGCTCGGCATGGTTCCGCAGGCCCTCGGGCAGATCGAGGCAGCGTTCGGCGGCACCCGCACGCTCGAGTTGCACAGTGTCACGGCGCAACTCCTGCGGCTGGTCGCGTACGCGGGCCTGGGTGGCGTTTTGTTGCTCGAGCTGTTGGCCCGCACCCGGCAGGTATCGACCGCGGCCCACGCCTTCGAGACCACCCGCCAAGAGCTCTACCGCCAAACCGCCTAGTTGGTGCGCGTAGACCGCGAACGGGTGGTCGAGGAGGCCATGCGACGCCGCGCCGAGCGGCTGCTGCGGTTGCTCGAAAACGCTGTCGAGCGCATGTCGATCGGGGTGGTGATCACCGAGCCCGATGGCACCATCCTCTATGTCAATCCGGCCGGTGCCTCCATGCATGGCTACACACCGCGCGAGCTGATAGGCACACGCTATGACCTCTTCGCGCCCGAAGGCGAGCCCGCACGACCGCCGGCCTCGGGGACCCTCGATGGTCGCGGGTGGATGCGCGAGCAGATCTCACGCACCCGCGACGGCGCTGCGTTTCCTGCGCGCCTGGTCTCCGACAGTGTGCGCGACGAAGACGGCCATCTGCTCGCCGTCGTCACCTGCTGTGAGGACATCAGCGAACGGCGGCGCGTGGAGCGGATGAAGCAGGACTTCATCGCCACCGTCAGCCACGAGCTGCGCACGCCCCTGACCTCGATCGTCGCCGCCCTCGGGCTCTTGGGGCAAAGCGCGCTGCGCGACGATCCGGATCGCCTGAAGGAGCTGACCGCGGTGGCGCACCGCAACAGCCTGCGGCTGCTGCATCTGGTCAACGACCTGCTCGACCTGCAGCGACTCTCCGCAGGCCGCCTGACGCTCGAGATGACGCCGCTCGAGGTGGCACCGCTGCTCGACGAGGCCGCCGCCGGCATGCGCGCCTTCGCTGAAGAGCGCGGTGTTCGCCTCGAGGTACAAGCAAGGAGCGGCCTGCGCGCGGTCGCCGATCGCCGGCGACTGGTGCAGGTGCTGCTCAACCTGCTTTCCAATGCCATCAAGTTCTCCCCCCAAGGCGCGCCGGTTCGCCTCTGCGGCAGTCGCGAGGGAGAGCGCGTGGTGCTCTCGGTCCAAGACCAGGGTCCGGGCATTCCGCCCGCCTTCCGTGACCGCCTCTTCGAGCGCTTCACCCAGGCCGACACCTCGACCACCCGCGCCACCGGTGGCTCGGGCCTGGGCCTGGCCATCGCGCGCCAGCTTGTCGAAGCGATGGCGGGAGAGATCGATTTCCACTCCCTTGACCGCGGCTCCACCTTTGCGGTCCGCCTGCCAGCGTCAGGGCACGCGGATTGATCGCATCTTCATACAACGATGATAGGTTTGCTACCTGCGAACTTGGGACCGACCTACACCCGGCCGGAAACGGCGGTGTCGCCTTCGGGGACGCTTGGGTTGGGTCACGCAAAATGCTAGACTTGGTGCTGTCAGCGCTCAGATGCACAAGATGTTGTGCACTTGCTACGCCGAGGCACGGACGACCGTAGAGCGTGGGATGACCACAACAAGCGAGCGAATCCTGATGCCCCGACCGGGACTCTCGTGTGCCGCCAAGCGGCGTGAACACCGCCCGCACGGGATCTCCCGATTCGCTCGCGCGGCCTCCGGCTCCGCGCTTGCACAGCCGGCGAGGAGTGGCTGCTGCGCCCTGACGACGAGACGTGCACCGGCACGCTAAACGAAGGCAGCCGCCGCGTGAGACCGGTGGCGCAATGGAGATAAGAGATGTTTGATTCGCCTTGGAAAATGCGCTATACGGCGCTTGCGCTCGCCGCCCTTTTGGTGTGTGCGCCCACGGTTTTTGGTCAGGCCACGACCGGGTCACTGAGCGGCCTGGTCACCGACGAGTCCGGGGACACTGCCCTTCCCGGCGCCGTCATCACCGCCGTCCACACCCCGACCGGCACCCGTTACAACACGGTCTCGCGCGCCGATGGTCGCTTTCGCATCCTGAACGTGCGCGTCGGCGGCCCCTACACCCTTGCGGCGAGCATGGACGGCTTCCAAACCACCGAACAGACCGGCGTGCTCGTCAAGCTGGGTGACGACACCGCGGTTGACTTCCACCTCAAGCTGCAAGAGATCGAGGAAACCCTGGTGGTGGTCGCCGAGTCTTCGCCGCTGATCAACCCCACCCGCATGGGCTCGACCTCGAACGTCGACACCCATCTGGTCGAATCCCTGCCCAATATCAGCCGCGGCATCGAGGAACTGGCGCGCACCAACCCCTTCTTCTCGGTCACCGCCTCGGGGGATGGCCAAGGATCGCTCACGGTGGCCGGCAGAAACAACCGGTTTAACAACATCCAGATCGATGGCGCGGTCAATAACGATCTTTTCGGCCTCGCTGCCACCGGCACGCCGGGTGGCCAGGCTGAGTCGCAACCGATCAGTCTCGATGCCATCGAGGAGCTGCAGCTTCTGGTCACGCCTTTCGATGTGCGCCAGGGCGGTTTCTCGGGCGGCGGGGTCAACGCCATCACCAAGAGCGGCACCAACCGCTGGGGTGGCACCGCCTACTACTTCGACCGCGATGACGGCCTGATCGGCGATCGCCAAGACTCGGGTGGCAACGACGTGCCCTTCGGTGACTTCTCAGACACCCAATACGGTGTCTCGGTGAGCGGACCGATCGCCAAGGACAAGGCGTTTTTCTTCGTCAACTTCGACACCGTCGAGCGCTCGCGGCCCACCGGCTTCTCCGCCGACGGAAGCTCCGGGCAGACGATCGACGCGTTGGCCGATCTGACCACCATCCGTCAGTTCACCATCGATAACTATGGCTTTGATCCTGGCGGCTTCGGCGAGTCCTCGCGCGACACGAACAGCGACAAGATCTTCGCGCGGCTCGATTTCAATCTCACGGAGAGCCACCAGCTCACGCTCCGTCACAACTACGTCGACGCCGACAACGACGTCCTGCGTCCGAACCAGTTCAACTGGGAGTTCTCCAGCCACAACTACCAGTTCCTCGACGAGACCAACTCGACGGTGGTGCAGCTCAACAGCGTGTTCGGGCCGAACACCTTCAACGAGCTGCGCTTGAGCTATCAGACCATCCGCGATGACCGTGCCGGTGCAAAACCCTTCCCCTACGTTCGCATCGATGATGTTGGTGTCCCGCAGAATGTCGACGTCGAGCTTGGAACCGAGCGGTTCTCGACCGCCAACGCTCTCGACCAAGACATCCTCGAGATCAACAACGACTTTACAATTCTCAAGGGGAATCATACGCTCACCTTTGGCACGCACAATGAGCTTTTCTCCTTCGACAACCTCTTCATCCGCGAGAACTTCGGCTCCTACCGCTTCCGCGGTGGCCTCGAGCAATACCTCACCGGCATCGCCGACGAGTACAACTTCAGTTTCTCCTCGGATCCGAACGATCCCAAGCGATCGGCGAAGTTCGATGTCAACCAGCTCGGCTTCTACGCTGGCGATCAGTGGGCAGCCAAATCCAACCTGACGCTGACCTTCGGCCTGCGCGTCGACATCCCGCTGTTTCCCGACACGCCGACTGCCAATCCGCAGTCGCTCGAGTTTGGCTTCCGGACCGATGACATCCCCGACGGCAACGAGATCTTCTCGCCACGCTTCGGCTTTAACTGGGACATCACCAAGGACGGCCGCAACCAGCTCCGCGGTGGCCTCGGTCTGTTCTCCGGCCGTGCGCCCTATGTGTGGCTGTCGAACCAGTACTCGAACACCGGGATCGAATTCACCCGCATCCAGGTGCGTGGCAGCATTCCCTTCAACCCGGATCCCAACAACCAGCCGACCTCGATCCCTGGCGCGCGCGCCTTCACCAACGAGATCGACCTGGTCAACCCCGACTTCGAGTTCCCGCAGGTCTTTCGTATCTCCCTCGGCTACTACCGCCAGTTCGATTTCCTCGGCGGTGTGGTCGGCTCGGTGGAGGCGATCCTCTCGGAGACCGAGCAGGACATCGTGTACCGCGACTTGAACACGCAACCGACCGGTGTGGCGCTGGGCCTCGACGGCCGCTCCCTCTTCGCGCGGGCCAACCGGGACTTCACCAACGTCATCTTGCTCGACAACACCACAAAGGGCGAGCAGACCAACCTCGCGATCAAGCTCGAACGTCCCTTCAAAGACAACTGGACGGCCTTCGTGTCGTACGCCTACGGTGACTCGGATTCGGTCAATGACGGAACCTCGAGCCAGGCGGTCTCCAACTGGCGCTTCCTGCCGACCGTCGACCCCAACAACCCGCAGGTTGCGAGGTCCAACTTCTTGGTCCGACACCGCTTCAACGCGCTGCTTTCCTACACCGCGGATTGGGGCCACCACGGCTGGGCCTCGACCTTCAGCCTGTTTTACAACGACCAATCCGGTCGTCCCTACTCGACCACCTTCAACCGCGACGTCAACGGCGACTTTCAGTCCAACGACCTGATCTACGTCAACCAACCGGGTGAGGTCGCAGTGGTGTTCAACAACGCGTCCGCGGGCTCACCCAGCGATCCGGTGGCGGAAGCGGCGTGGGAGGCCTACATCGATTCCGACGCGGGTTTGTCCAACGCCCGTGGCTCGATCGTGGGCCGCAACGCCAGCTTCGCGCCTTGGAGCCAGAGCCTGGACTTCCGCTTCGCGCAGGATCTGCCGATCAAGGGGCGCAAGTTCCAAGTGACCTTCGACGTCGAGAACCTGCTCAACCTCATCGACAGCGACAAGGGCCATGTGCGCTTCGTACCATTCAGCGAGATCTCACCGGTCGAGTTGCTGCTCGACGGCGACGGCCAGCCGCGGCTGGCAGCCGATGGGCGACCGCTCTACCGGCTGCGCATCAGCGATCCCGACACCAAGTTCACCACCGATAACTTGCGCTCGCGCTGGCGCGCGCGCGTGGGCCTGCGCTTCACGTACTAGGAGCCTGTTGCGATCGATCGCCCCGGTTGGAACAGACCGGGGCACGAGAGGGGACCGCGCTCGCGGCCCCCTTTTTTCATGCCTCGCCGCTTCGTTCCTGGCGGTGTTGTTGCTCACCGGTTCGTTCCTGCCGGGTCAAGAGCATTCTCCATCGCCAAGACGCTTGCTCCTCGCTTTGATGGGAAGGGGGATGCACCCGGGAAAAAGCAGCAGTGGGCTCGATCAGGTGATGGGCAGCGCCAGCACCGCGCGCAGGCCCGGCCCGGCGTCCTCGAGGCGAAGCGCTCCGCCATGCTGGCGGGCCACGGCATCGACCAAGACGAGGCCGAGACCTTCGCCGGGCAGACCGCGATCGCGGTCGAGGCGGGAGAAGCGCTCGACAACGCCATCGCGCGCAGCGGCGGGGATGCCCGGACCCGAGTCCTCGACCACTAGCGTGGCGGTGTCGGCCTCGCGCGCCACGCGCAGGCGCACTGTGCCTTGGGCCGGCGTGTACTTGACGGCGTTGTCCAGCAGGTTGGCGAGCGCTTGAAACAGAAGATCGCGATCGCCACGCACCGTAAGGCCCGGCGCCAGCTCAAACGAGAGCGCGAGCTCCTTGGCCTCGGCCGAGGCCTCATACAGCTCGACCGCATCGCGCGCCAGCGCTGCGAGCTCGACGGTCTCGTCCCGCGGGCGGGAGCCAGACTCGCTGCGCGCGATGCGCAACAGCGCGGCGAACAGCCGCAGCAATCGGTCGGTCTCGGCCAGGCTCTCGTCCGCCAGCGCCAGCGCCGTGTCGCCGCGCACGCTCTGACGCAGGCGCTCGAGCTTGCCGCGCAGGCGGGTGAGCGGTGTGCGCAGGTCATGCGCGATGTGGTCTGAGACCCGGCGCACGCCCTCCATCAAGGCCGCGATGCGATCGAGCATGCGGTTGAGGTTGTCAGCAAGCTGGTCGAACTCATCATCCGTGCCGTCGGTGGCGATACGCTGCTTGAGGTCGCCGCGCATGATCCGCCGGCTGGTGCGGTTGATCGCCTCGATCCGGCGCACGGTCGATCGGCTCATCGCCGCCCCGCCCGCCAGCGCCAGCAGAAACGTGACCCCCATGCCCCAGCCGACGGCGTGCAGGAAGCGCTGGCTCAGGCGGTCGATCTCGTACATGTCACGACCGACCAGCAGATGAGCGCCGGTGGCCAACGCGAAGACCCGCCCCCGGGCCCGATGGGCCTCGGCCCCCTGGGTGCGGTCCTCGAGCGTGAACTCCACCCAACCCCCATCACCGGGTTGCGCCGCGGGCCAACCGCTGAGGTTGCCGGCGAGCGGACGCAAGCCGAAGTCCGCGAGCAGGTAAAGCTCGGGCGAAGACGGATCCCGGCGCAAACGCTCGGCGACCACCGAAGCGACGCCTGCGGTCCCTCGCCGGCGGTACTGCTCGGCGAGCCCTTGCACTTCTGCCTCGATCGTGGCGTCCGACTGGCGCAGAATCGAGCCCGTGGTCGCCCAATAGAGAAACGCCACGAGCACCAGTGCCGAGGCCGCGAACAAGGCCATGTAGACCAAGGCCAGGCGAAAGGTCGAGGTGTGTAGCAGGCGTAGCGGACCGTTCATCGCGCGCCCGGCTCGCTGGCGCGCAAGGCGTAGCCGGCACCGCGCAGGGTGTGGATCAGCGCCGGCGCACCCGGACGATCGATCTTGCGCCGCAAGCGGCTGATATGGACATCGATAACATTGGTCTGGGGGTCGAAATGGTAGTCCCAGACCCCCTCGAGCAGCATGGTGCGGGTGACCACCTGGCCGCCGTGCTGCATCAGGAACTCGAGCAGTTGAAACTCGCGCGGCTTGAGTTCGATCCTAGCGCCACCACGGGTGACGGTGCGCTTGAGGCGGTCGAGCTCGAGGTCGGCCACGCGCAGCACAGTCTCCTCGTGCCCGCGCCCCGCCCGCCGGCGCACCACGGCGTCGAGACGCGCGATCAGCTCGCTCATGGCAAAGGGCTTGGTCAAGTAGTCATCGCCACCTGCGCGCAGACCCGCCACCCGGTCATCGACCTCGCCGAGCGCGGAGAGCACCACCACTGGAACATCCTCGCCATTCGCCCGCAGGGTGCGCACGATGGCCAATCCATCGGTCGGCTCACAGCGCGTCGCTCGGGGACCGCCCGCTGGCAGCATGCGATCGACGATCAGTGCATCATAGGCTTCGCCCGCAGCGAGGAACAGGCCATCGCGGCGGTTGTCCGCGTGATCGACTGTGTGCCCTTGCTCGCGCAACCCCTTGCTGAGAAAGGCCGCGACCTCGGCGTCGTCTTCGATGATCAACACACGCATGGCAAGACGCTACCAAACGCACCGATCGTGGCCCCGGTCCGCGACACATGCCGACTCCAAACAGCCGCCCGGGGCCGGCGCCCCAGGCAGCCACCACGCGCGAGCGATCACTACCCCAGCTCGACAGCCAAGAAGCGTGCATTGCCGCCACGCTCGACCAGCAACAAAAGGCGGTCATCGCCGCGCTCGCCCGCCTTGCGCACCGCCTCGGCCACCTCGGCGGGTTGGTGCACGGCGTTTCGGCCAACACGCAGAATGCGGTCGCCCGGTCGCAAGCCTTCGCGCGCCGCCGGGCTCTGTGGCACGACACCCGCGATGCGTACGCCGCGGCCGTCTTCTGCCGGCACCAGTTGCACACCCAGACCATGCCGGTCTTCGGGCGCTGTGGCCGCCACCTGCTCGCCATTCTGGGTCTCGAGCGTCGCTTCGAGCGTCTTCTGCTCGCCATCGCGAATGATGCGGACCTTGGTGCGCGACCCCGGCGTGACCATGGCCACATGCCGGGCCAGATCGCGCGATCCCTCGACCCCATCACCGTCGAGCGCGAGGATCACGTCGCCAGGCTCGAGGCCGGCCTCCGCCGCAGGGCTATCGGGCATGACGCTCGCCACCAGTGCGCCCTGGGCCTGCTCGAGGCCGAGGGTGTCCGCCAGCTCGCGGTCGACCGTCTGGATGGTGACACCGAGAAAGGCGCGCACCACCCGGCCTTGGTCGCGAAGCTGCCCGACGATCGGCTGCGCCATCTCCGCGGGAATGGCGAAGCCGATTCCGACATTGCCGCCGTTGGGTGAAAAAATCGCGGTGTTGATTCCGATCACCTCACCGCGGGTGTTAAACAGCGGGCCGCCCGAGTTGCCGCGGTTGATCGGTGCGTCGACCTGCAGAAAGTCATCGAAGGGACCGCTTTGAATGTCGCGACCGCGGGCCGAGATGATGCCAGCGGTGAAGGTGCCGCCGAGACCGAAGGGATTGCCCACCGCCACCACCCAGTCACCGATGCGCGCAGCGTCGGAATCGCCGAAGCGCACGAAAGGAAGGGGTTTGTCGGCCTGGACCTCGAGCAGTGCGAGCTCGGTTTTCGCGTCGCTGCCGCGCAGCTTGGCTTCGAGCTCGCGGCCATCATCGAGGATGACCTTGATCTTCTCGGCATCGGCTACCACATGGTGGTTGGTCACTACCAAGCCTTGGGGGTCGATGATGAATCCTGAGCCCAAGGCTTCGAACTCGGGACCTTGTTGCAGCTCGCCGCGGGGCATCTGGCCGGGAAAAAAGCGGCGGAGAAACTCATCGAGCGGGCTGCCCGGCGCCGACGGCATGCCGCGCGAGCGACCCAGGGTCAGCATGTCGGCACCGCGCCGGCCGACCACGCGGATCCCGACCACGGCAGGCCGCACGGCTGCGGCCAGATCCGCGAAGCTGGCCGGCGTCTCGACCGCGCGTAGATCCGCCGGTCTGGGCAATGAGTCGGCTGCGGCGACCGGCACCCCATGGGCGCCTCCGGGACCTGCCGCCAGTGCCTGGACGGCCGCGAAGGCACCGCCGACCGCCAGGCCGGCGGCAAAGGCAGCGATCACCAGCCGGCGCATGGCGCGGCGGCTGGACTTGGTTGGGGATGAAATCGAGATGTCCATGATGGCTTGCCTCCTTGGCATCGTGCTCGAGCATCGTGCTCGGGCCGGTCGGCGGCGTTTCTCCGCTGCCACCGGCATGGACCAGCATCACCCGAGGCACATTGCCGCGCCGTGGACAGATCATGAACAAAAAGACAGGTGGCGAGCGATCGCCGGAGGCCGGCGTCGGCGGGCGCCTCAGGGATCGAGCGGCAGCAAGAAGCGCTCGAGACGCACAGCATGGCCGGTGGCGATGTCGACCTCGACGATGGCGCCCGCCAGACGGACATCGCGGCGGGCAACGTCGAGCGACACATGGGTCTGGAGCGCGAACTTGCGCAGCACCTTCTCGTGGCGAAAACCGATGATGCCTTGGTAGCCACCGGTCATGCCGACGTCGGTGATGAAGGCGGTGCCGCCGGGCAGAATGCGCTCGTCGGCAGTGGGCACATGGGTGTGGGTGCCGAACACTGCGCTGACGCGACCGTCGAGATAAAAGCCGATGGCTTGTTTTTCGCTCGTCGCTTCCGCATGAAAATCCACCATCACCACCCGCGCCTGGTCTGCGATGGTGTCGAGCAGTCGATCGGCAGCGGCGAATGGCGAGTCGAGATCCTTCATGAATGCCCGGCCTTCGAGGTTGATCACCGCCACCGGAACACCCGCCGCCGTGTGGCCGAGAAACAGCCCGTGGCCGGGATTGCCCTCGGGGTAGTTGGCCGGGCGCAGCAGACGCGGCTCGCGCTCGAGTAGGGGCAAAATCTCTTTCTTGTCCCAGATATGGTTGCCCGTGGAGTAACAATCGATCGCCAACGGCTCGAGCTCATCGAGAATGGCCGGCGTGACCCCGAAGCCACCGGCCGCGTTCTCGACGTTGACCACCACGAAGTCCAGGTCATGCTCCGCACGCAGGACCGGCAGCAGGCGCTTGAGCGCCCGTCGGCCTGGCTTGCCCACCAGGTCGCCGACAAAAAGCAGCGACAGGGTGCCAGCCGCAGAATCCGGCACACTGGCCTGGGTCACACCGGTAGGCGTCACACCGGTATGTGACACATCGGTATGTGGCACACCGGTCGGAGCCTCCTCCGCCGCGGAGCCGAGATCTGCCGTGCGCTCCCGGCTCACCGTGCGTACTCGATCGAGCGGGTCTCGCGGATCAGGGTGATCTTGATCTCGCCGGGATAGGTCAGCTCGTTCTCGACCTGCTTGGCGATGTCGCGCGCCAACCACACCGCCGCGTCATCATCTACCTTCTTGGCATCGACGATCACCCGCACCTCACGCCCGGCCTGAATGGCGAAGCTCTTGTGCACGCCTTTGAATCCGTTGGCCACCGCTTCGAGGTTCTCCAGGCGCTTGATGTAGCTTTCGAGCACCTCGCGGCGCGCCCCGGGCCGCGCCGCGGACAGGGCATCGGCCGCCGTGACCAGCACTGCCTCAGCGGTCTCGGGATCGAAGTCGCCGTGGTGGCAGGCCATGGCATGCACCACCTCCTCACGCTCTCCGTAGCGACGCAGCAGATCGATCCCAATGTGCAGGTGGCCGCCGTCGACCTCCCGGTCGACCGCCTTGCCAATATCGTGCAACAGGCCGGCACGCTTGGCCACGTGCACATCCAATCTCAGCTCTGAAGCCATGGTCGACGCCAAATAGGACACTTCTTTCGAGTGCTTCAGGACATTCTGCCCATAGGACGTGCGAAAACGCAGGCGGCCGAGAAGGCTGATCAGCTCTGGATGGATGTCGGCCAGATTAAGCTCCAGTACCGCAGCCTCGCCCTCCTGGCGAACGCGACCATCGAACTCCGTCTTGGCCTTCTCCACCACCTCTTCGATGCGCGCCGGATGAATGCGACCGTCTGCGATCAGTCGCTCGAGCGCCACGCAGGCGATCTCGCGACGGTAGGGATAGAAGCCCGAGAGAATGACCGCCTCGGGCGTATCGTCGACGATCAGGTCGACGCCGGTGGCCATCTCGAGCGCGCGGATGTTGCGTCCCTCGCGACCGATGATGCGCCCCTTCATGTCATCGTTGGGCAACAAGACCACGGACACGGTGGTCTCGGCGACGAAGTCTGACGCCGAGCGCTGGATGGCATTGGCGATGATCCGCTGGGCGATCTTATGCCCCTGCTCCTTGTCCTCGTCCTCGATGCGTTTGACCCGGTGCGCAGCCTCGTTGCGCGCTTCGGTGTGCATCAGCCGGATCAACTCGTCCTTGGCCTGCAAGCCGGTCAGACCTGCGACCTTCTCGAGCTTGCTACGCTGCTCGGCGAGCTTGGCGTCAAGCTCGGTTCGCAGCACGCCAAGCGCCTGGTCGCGCCGGCTCAGCTCGCGCTCTTGGCGGCCGGCATCGCGCTCGCGATCAGCGAGCTGGTCCATGCGCGCTTCCAGGTTGTCTTCTTTTTGCGCCAGCCGGCGTTCCAGCTTCTCGAGCTCGCCCCGGCGCTTGCGCGAGATCTTCTCGAACTCGTTGCGCGCGAGCAGCAGCTTCTCCTTGGCCGCCAGCTCCGCTTCACGGATCTTGGTCGCTCCTTCCCGGCGACCCTGCTCAGCCAGCTCCTCGGCGCGCTGCTGCGCTCGCAGAAGGACCTGGCGCGCCTGACGGCGGGCGGAGAGCCCGTAGATGAGAATGCCGAGCGCGGCAACGACCGCCGCTGCTGCGGTCCACGCTGTCTGGTTCAACACGTCACCACCCCGCGTCTATCACAAGGAGCGGAAACGGGCGTGAAGGCCAAGAGTCGTAGGCGTGTGCGCGAGCCGATCCATCCGCGTCACGACCGTGGCTCAGCCGCGGTACCAGACATCCCCCGCAGGTGGTGAGAGACCTAGTGCGGTTAGAACCGGGTTCCAACCAGGTGGGTGTCCGACCGCAGAGCCGTCAGCGTCCTCGTACAAGCGAGGCAGGCACAGGCCCTGCGAATGAAGACTCCCGTGTGCGATCTGTTGGTTCTGGTGTACTGAGTGACCCATCACACACCGCACGGGGGACGCTCGGATTGTATCACTACCGTGTCGCTGAGACCCACCGTGTCGTCCCGGTGCTTTCGTCTCGTACCTCGGGCACAGGCCGCTACGCGTCGATCGCCTCGGCAAGCTCGCCTTCGAGCTCCGAAACCTTCTCCATGATCCGTTCCCGTTCCCCTTCCTGCTGCTTGGTACATTCGTAAAGCTCATCAGCAAGGTTGAGAGCGGCAAGAATTGCGATGCGCCCCGAATCGACAATGGGGATGCGGCTCGAAATCTCCCGCATCTTGCTGTCCACCATGGCTGCCAACTCTTCCAGGTATGCCCGGCCATGGGCCGCGCGCACCTGGTAGCGGGTACCGTAGATCTCCACCTCGATCGAGGTCGCCTCGTTTGCGCTCACTGCCATCCATCCGTCTGATTGCCTCTGGCAAATCCTACGCTTCCAGAGACTTAGGAGCTTCCTGAGTATAGCACAGGCCAGCCCGCTGGGGCGCTGCGGGCGGCGGCAACGACCGGAGGACGGAGGCAAGGACCGAGCGTGGCAGGGCCAATACCGATAGCTAGGATTCGTCGAGCAGACCGGCGAGGTGATCGACCAGGGTGGCGACCCGGCTGCGGATCTCGGCGCGCTCCTGGTTCCAGGCTTCCGCCTCGGCCGATGGGGCTTTCTTGCTCGCCGCCTCTTGCTTGCGCTTCGCCGTGCGCTCGGCCTTGAGCTTGGCGAGCGCAGCTTCGAGCCGCGCGATCTTGGCCTCGAAATCACTCTTCTCCGCCCGCAACGCGCTCAGTCGTTCGGTCGCTTGATGGACACGTTCCTCGAGATCCTTGAGCCAGGCGCTCGACATGGCGGTTCCTCCTGGTCAGAGCGAAGCAGCAAACTGCCGGCCGAGCTCGGCAATCAGGCTCTTGTGCCGGGCGTTGACCTGCTCCTGGGTGAGGGCACGGTCGCCACCGTGGTAGCGAAAACGGATGGTGGTGTTCACCGCGCCGGCCGGTACGCCCGCGCCCTGGTAGCGTGCTCGCAGCGAGAAACCGACCAGATCCGAGACTTCAGTCGCCTGGATCGCGCTGGCGAGCTGCTGCCAGGAAACCGCCAGCGGATGGGTGAGCGTGGAGTCGACGTCGATGCCGGGCAGGCGCGGCGGTGGCACCACCTCGAAGCGCTCCTCACCCACAGCCAGCCCAGCGGTCGCCAGCTCGGCAACGAAGAGAGCCACGGCGTCATCTCGACTGGCGAGCTGGCCGATGATGCCCACCACCGCTTCTTGGGTGTGTGTGACCAGCTCGGCAGCGGTGCCGTCGATCAGCATGGGCAAGGCAACCGGGCGCGCAAGGAGCGTCGTGCCCAAAGCTGCCGCCAGGCTCTCGACCGCCCCCTTGAGGTCGAAGAAGTCGACCTCGGCACCGCGCTCCCACGGCGTTGCGAGCCGACCGCCGAGCACCAGGCCCACGGTCTCGACCTCGGTAGCGGGGGCGTTGGGCAGTGCCAAGCGATGGGGGGTCCCGGGCGGCGCGAAGATGCGGCCGACCTCGAACAGGCGCACCGCGTCGGCACCGCGGCGCAGGTTGTAGCGCGCAGCCTCGATCAGCCCCGGGAGCAAGGAACGCCGCATCACCGCGAGGCGCTCGGACAGCGGGTTGGCCACCCGCAGCGCCGGCGCATCGGCGAACAGCGACGGATAGGACTCGGCACGCGCGCGGTCATGAAAGGCGAAGGCGATGGTCTCGGCAAAGCCGGCGGCGGCGAGATGATCCTGCACCCGCGAGCGGCGGCCATGCTCAGCGCTCGCGGGCGCATCGGGGCGTCCGAGCAGCGGCAAGGTGGCGGGCACGGCGTCGAAGCCGATGTGACGCAGGACCTCCTCGTAGACATCGGCCGGATAGGCATTTTCGAAGTCGTACCAGCGCCAGCTCGGCGCCGTCACGCTCCAGGCTACACCGTGCTCCGGCACCAGGCGCGTGAGCGTGAAACCGAGCGCGCGCAGAATGCGCTCGACCTCCGCTGGCGTCACCGTGATACCGCCGAAGCGTTCCAAGCACATGAGCTCGATGCGTACTGCCGCCGGTGCCGCGGGCGTAGCCGGCGCGACATCGACCACCCCGTCGAGAATCTCGCCACCGGCGATCTGCTGGATCATGCGCGCGGCGATTTCGGCCGCGGTGGCGCAAAACCCGGGGTCGGCACCCCGTTCGAAGCGGTGGCTGGCGTCGGTGTGCAGGCCGACGGCCCGGGACGTGGCACGGACGCTCCGCGGCTGGAAATGGGCCGCCTCGAGGACCACGTCGACCGTCGCCTCGCTGACCTCGCTGTTGCCACCGCCCATCACCCCGGCGAGCGCCACCGGGGCTTGCGCGTCGGCGATAACCAACATGCCGGCTTCGAGTGCACGCCGCTGGCCGTCGAGGGTGATCAGCGTCTCGCCGGCACGCGCAGCACGCGCGACAAGCCGCGACCCGGCCAGCTTCTGGCGATCGTAGGCATGCAAGGGCTGTCCGAAGGACCAAAGCAAGTAGTTGGTGACATCGACCACGTTGTTGACCGAACGTTGGCCGATAGCCTCGAGCCGCTGCACAAGCTGCTTGGGGCTGGCCGAGACCCGCACCCCGTGCACCACCTTCGCAGCGAAGCGCGTGCAACCCTGATCTTCGATCGCGATCTCTTGCGCCGACGCTGTCTCTTGCGCCGACGCTGTCTCTTGCGCCGACGCTGTGGCCGGCTGCGGCATGCGCACCGGTACGCCTTCGCGCACGGCGAGTTCGCGCGCCAGGCCCGCGTGGTTCATGCAGTCAGGGCGGTTGGTGGTGATGTCGATATCGAAAACAACATCACCATGTTCACTCCCGTCGTCAAACGGTGTCGAGCCCTCGACCGCCAGGCCGATGCTGGTCAAGCGGGAGGCCACCGCCTCGGCATCGAGCGCCGCCGGCAGATCGAGGTACTCGCGAATCCAGTTGAGCGAGAAACGCATCAGCCACGCACCTGGCGCAGCAGCCGCTCGTCGCCCTCGAACAGCATGCGGATATTGGGAATGCCGTAGCGGATCATGGCCACCCGGTCGAGACCGAGGCCGAAGGCAAAACCGCTGTAGCGCCCGGGATCGATACCGCAGCCGCTGAGTACACGCGGATCGACCATGCCAGCACCGAGGATCTCCATCCAGCCGGTGCCCGAGCAGGTGGCACAGCCGGTGCCGCGGCACGCCGAGCAGGTAACGTCGACCTCGGCCGAGGGCTCGGTGAAGGGAAAGTAGCTCGGGCGCAAGCGCACCTGAGTCTCGGGCGAGAAGAGGCGCTGGCAGAAGGCCTCGAGCGTACCCTTGAGATCGCCGAGGCTGATGCCCTCGTCGACCGCCAAGCACTCGACCTGATGGAACATCGGCGAGTGGCGAATATCGTTGTCGTTGCGGTAAACCCGACCGTGGCAGATGATCCGGATCGGCGGTGCGGAGCGCGCCAGCATGGTGCGGATCTGCACCGGCGAGGTGTGGGTGCGCAGCAGCAAGCCGCCGTCGACAAAGAGCGTGTCTTGGGTATCGCGGGCGGGGTGATCGGGCGGAAAGTTGAGCAGGGCGAAGTTGTGGCGATCGTCCTCGATCTCCGGGCCGTCGGCAACGCTATAGCCGAGCTCGGCGAAGATCCCTTCGATCAGCCGGATCACCCGGGTCACCGGATGCAGGCTGCCCAGCCGTGGCGCGCGGCCGGGCAGGGTGACGTCGATGCGGGAGGATTCGCGCTTCGCTGCCTGCTCGGCCGCCACCAGGCGCTGGTCGATGGCCTCGAGACCGGCCTCGATCCGGCCCTTGAGCTGGTTGACGCCCTGGCCATAGGCGCGACGCTGGTCCGGAGCGATCTCCTTGATGCGCTCCATCAGCACGCGGATCTGCCCGCGCTTTTTACCCAGCCAAGCGACGCGCAGCGCCTCCCAGCCGGCACGATCGCGCACCGCTTCGGCATCCCGGGCGAACGCCTCGGCCAGGCCGGCGAGCGTGCCGGAGACCTCGTCCGCGAACGACATCCAAGCCCCGCTAGGCGTCGCCGGTTGCGGCGTCGCCCCCAACCCCGGCGTCCCCATAGGCAGTGCCGAGCGCCTCCTTGGCGGTGGCGGCGACTTGGGCGAACGCCTGCGCATCGCGCACCGCAAGGTCGGCCAGCATCTTGCGGTCGACCTCGACCCCGGCCTTGGCGAGGCCGTCGATCAGACGGTTGTAGGACAGTCCGTTCAAGCGCGCAGCAGCGTTGATGCGCACGATCCACAGCCGGCGGAATTGACGCTTGCGCTGGCGGCGATCACGGTAGGCGTAAAGCAGGGCGTGGTCGACCGCCTCTTTGGCTACGCGATGCGCCTTGGAACGGGTGCCGTAAAAGCCCTTGGCGACCTTGAGCAGCTTCTTTCGGCGTTGGGCGCGCTTGGGCCCGCGCTTGACTCTCGGCATGGTACGAACCTCGTTTCAGCCCCGGGCATCACGGCCGCGGAGCGGTCAAGCACCCCGGTTCCGATCGGATCCCGGGGTGAAGCGGCCGGTGCGGACGGTTCCTCCGCCAGACCGCAGGGGTGAAATCAATCGTTGAGCAGCTTCCTGAGGGTCTTCTCGAACGCCGTCGAGACCACCGTCGCCTTGCGCAGATGGCGCTTGCGCTTGGTGGACTTCTTGGTCAGGATGTGACTGGTCTCCGAATGCGAATGTTTGATCTTGCCCGTGGCGGTAACCTTGAAGCGCTTGGCCGCGCCGCGATGGGTCTTTTGTTTGGGCACCTGTGTCTCCTCGTGGCGCTAGAGTTCGCTCCGGCGCGCCGCAATCAATGGCTTGGCATGGTCGAGAAAGGCCGCGGCAGCCAGTGTGCCGAGCGCCTCTCCGGCGCGCCGGCGAACGGTGACGGTACCATCTTCCGCCTCCCGCGCGCCAACCACCACCATGTAGGGTACCTGTTGCACCTGCGCTTCACGGATCCGGTAGCCCAGTTTTTCGTTGCGGGCATCGACTTCGACGCGCAGGCCACCGGCCTCGAGCTCACGCCCGATGCGCTCGGCATAGACCTTGAACTTCTCTGAGATCGGCAGCACCACGGCCTGCACCGGCGCCAGCCACAGCGGGAATCGCCCCGCCGTATGCTCGATCAAGATGCCGATGAAACGCTCGACCGAGCCGAGCATGGCACGGTGGATCATCACCGGCCGATGCTCGTTGCCGTCGCCGCCCACATAGGCCAGGTCAAAGCGCTCGGGCAGTTGATAGTCCAGTTGCACGGTGCCGAGCTGCCAACTGCGGCCAATCGCGTCACGGACTTGAAAATCGATTTTTGGACCATAGAAAGCGCCGTCACCAGCATTAACTTGGTAGCCGATACCTTCCTTGTCGAGTGCCGCTTTGAGCGCGCTCTCGGCCTGATCCCACATCGAGTCGCTGCCCAGACGCTTCTCCGGCCGGGTCGAGACCTCGATCAAGATCTCCGCGAAGCCGAACACGGCGTAGAGGCGCTGGATCATCCGCACCACGCTCAGCACCTCGCCTTCGATCTGCTCGGGGGTGCAAAAGACATGGGCATCGTCTTGCGCAAAGCTGCGCACACGCGTGAGGCCGGTGACCACGCCGCTTTTCTCGTAGCGATGCAGCCGACCAAAATCCGCATAGCGGATCGGCAGGTCGCGGTACGAGCGCAGTCGGGTCTTGAAGATCAGGCAGTGCGTCGGGCAGTTCATCGGTTTCACCGCGTACTGGCGCTCGTCCACCTCGGTGAAGAACATGGCATCGCGGTAGTGCTCGTAATGCCCAGAGGTATGCCAAAGGTCGACATCCAGGATCTGCGGCGTCACCACCTCGTGGTAGCCGAACTGCCCGTACAGCTCGCGCACGAAGTCCACCAGACTGTTGTAGACGCGGGCGCCCTTGGGGTGAAAGAAGGGGCTGGCGGGCGCTTCGTCGTGGAAGCTGAAGAGATCGAGCTGGGGCCCGAGGCGACGGTGGTCGCGCGCCTGCGCTTCGGCGATCTGACGCTCGTAAGCAGCGAGCGCCTTGGCGCTTTCAAAGGCGGTGCCATAGATGCGCTGGAGCCGCTCATTGGCCTCGTCGCCCTTGAAGTACACGGCCGAGGACTCGAGCAGCTTGATGGCGCCGATTTGCCCCGCACGCTGGACGTGCGGACCGCGACAGAGATCGGTGAAACGTCCGTGGCGAAAAAGGGTGATGGCCTCGCCCGGGGGAATGTCCGCCAGCCGCTCGAGCTTGAGCGTCTCGCCCATTTGGCGAAACAGGGCCTCGGCTTCGGGGCGTGAGATCTCGATGCGCGCGAAGGGCGCGTCCTCCGCCAGAATCTCGCGCATCGTCGCCTCGATGCGTTCGATGTCCTCGGGCGTGAAGGCGCGGGGGAAGCGGAAGTCGTACTGAAACTTCTCGCTGTGGTCCTGGCGGCCGGCATCGATCTCGACCTCGGGCCACAGTCGCTGGACCGCATCCGCCATCACGTGCTCCGCGCTGTGGCGGATGAAGTCGCCCGCTTCGGAGTCGCGGGCGGTGATGATGCGCAGGCGGCCGGAGCGCTGAAGTGGCTGACGCAGGTCGATCAGATCGCCGTCGAGCGCGGCGCCGATCGCCGCTTTGCCGAGACCGGGACCGATCGCGCGCGCCACGTCGAGCGCGGTAGCGCCACGCGACGTCTCGCGTGCGGCGCCATCGGGAAGCGTGAGCTGGATCGTTTCACTGGCCATGGCATCAGGGGGGGGGGCACAGGACGGCCGAGTCGGGGCACGGAGATAATGGTAGGCGCTAGCGGACTCGAACCGCTGACCTCTACCGTGTGAAGGTAGCGCTCTAACCAACTGAGCTAAGCGCCTGCATGTCTCCGCCGGTCTGGCTGTCTCGCTGTCTGTGTCGCTCGCTGTCTTGCTGGCTTCCTCGCGCGGGGATGGTCCATGGTAGGCCCGAGCGGACTTGAACCGCTGACCTCTACGATGTCAACGTAGCGCTCTAACCAACTGAGCTACGGGCCTGTTTCCTGGCGCCGCCACGCGCCCAGAGGCACCGGCGACAGGGCGGCAGAGAGTAGCAAAGGCGCCGCGGGGTGTCAATATCAGGCGCGTTGTTCGCGCATGCCCAGCGGGACGACCGGCCGGCAAGAGCGGACAACGAGGGGGAGGAAGCGGTAGCATCGCCAGCGCCGTGTTGCTCAACGCGCCACGGATGATCGCGTGAGAAACCTCGACCCATCTCGATCCATGAAGCCGATCCAAGCCCTGTTACCACCCGCGAGTCTGCGTTTCGCGATCGCCGCCGCCCTGGCCTTGCTCGCCATGGCGCCGAGCGAGACGCCAGACAAGACCAAGGCCGAGACACCGGTCGCCGCGAATCCGGCGCCAGACACGGCAGCGCCAGACACGGCAGCGCCAGACACGGCAGCGCC
>Ga0114931_10002189_pt1 | contig 24865 bp, 27 predicted proteins | sample 2SBtaG_FD_89579 | JGI IMG/M metagenome (GOLD analysis project Ga0114931, IMG submission 89579) | Deep subsurface microbial communities from Kolumbo volcano to uncover new lineages of life (NeLLi) - 2SBTROV14_V59a metaG | ecosystem: Environmental > Aquatic > Marine > Volcanic | place: Kolumbo... | reverse complement strand
GGCCGCACGGCACCGCGACCCGAAGTCGTGCCCTGCGCGACGCGTTGACCAACATCCTTGGCGATCGGAGTTTCGCGGATCTCCGCACTCCGTTCGCCACCACAGCCCTCGATCTGCGGTCCGGTCGTCGATTGATTTTCGCCGCGGGGTCGCTGGTCGATGCGGTCTACGCGTCCGCGGCCGTTCCCGGAATGTTCGAGCCGCTGGTGCTCGACGACCATGTGCTCGTCGACGGCGGATGGGCCGAGCCGGTGCCGGTCGAGACCTGCCACCATCTTGGTGCCATCCACGTCATCGCGGTTGCCCTGCCGCGCGACGACCCGTTCACACCGAACACGTACCAGATCGCATCGGTGTTGCGGGCCGACGCCCTGGCCCGCGACCTCCTCGAAGAAGAGCAGCTCCGCCGGGCCGACTTCGTGGTCGACGTCGAGACCCCCGCCCGGGGGGTCACCGACTTCAGCGATCCCGAGGGCCTCATCGCGGCCGGAGAGCGGGCAGCGGAGCAGGTGATCGACGGCGTCCGGGCGGTGGTGGACCGGCACCGATCGCTCTTCGTACGGGCGCGGGGATGAGTCGGGGGTACCAAGTGGTCCCGTTTGACGCTTGACATACTTTGTATTGCAAAGTACTTTGTGTCAGGGTCTTTCTGCCCCGCCTGGGGGGGACGATGAGCGCGGATATTTCCCGGAGGCAAGACCATGGGAGGAAACACGAACCCGGACGGCCGGCGCGGGAACCGGTGGAGGATGGCGGGCTGGGGCGCCGCCGCGGTCGTCCTGCTGTTGCCCCTGGTGGCGATGCGGTTCACCGATGAGGTGAATTGGGATATGGCCGATTTCCTCGTCTTCGGCGGTCTGCTGGTGGGCGCGGGTGTCAGCTATGAGCTGGCAGCGAGGATGACCGGGAATATCGCGTACCGAGCCGGCGCCGGCGTTGCGCTCGCGGCCGCCTTCATCCTCGTCTGGGTGAACGGTGCCGTTGGCATCATCGGGTCCGAGAACAACAGCGCCAACCTGATGTATGCCGGAGTACTCGCCACCGGCATCGTCGGCGCCATCATCGCACGCTTTCAACCCCAGGGGATGGCCCGCGCGTTGTTCGCAACCGCGTTCGCTCAGGCGTTGGTGGCCGCGGTCGGCCTGATCGCGGGACCGGGTTCACCCCAGAGCGGCCCACTGGAGATCGTGGGCCTCAACGGTTTCTTCTTCGCGCTGTTCATCGGCTCGGCCTTGCTGTTTCGGCAAGCCGCGCGCGGGCGACCCGAACCGGACGCGGTTTGACCCGCCGCGGCAGCGGACGGCGATTTCTTCGTGCGCAGCGGACCCGGCACAGTAAAGCTGCCCCCGGGGAGCACGGAGCAATACGTTCGAACCCGGTTTGGAGACGCTGATTACGGGCGGGCGCGCGATGCACATCCGGAAGGGGCGGCCTGACCAACGGCAGGACCGGCCGGTATCCCGCTCAGCCTGCCGGACCCGTTTCGGCAACGTCCCGGCCGTTCATCCCGGTTTGGCCACACGCGCCCGATCGCGCCCACCGGGCACCGGGCACCGGCGGCATCCCATCCGAGGTCTGACATGCAGGAAAACACAGACGCCAAGGAGCAATACCGGTCGTGGCGCCGAAAACGCCTTCTCGTCCGGGCCGTCCTGGCAGCGCTGGGGTTCATGGGGGTGGCTGCGGCCGGCGCGTGGTGGTATTCCCATCCCTCCCTGGCGTCCGCCAGCGAGATGGTGCAGTGCCGCGCCTGGTACGACCGTGCGACCACCGCGGCGGACACGGCTCGGGTGGACAACCGGATACCGGGCCGGACGACGCCCCAGTCGATGTCATGCGGGGCGCTCCGGAGATCCGATGCCTGGTGAGCGTGTGCACCGGCAACCGGTCGCGCGGGTACAGCCGTCGAGCGCGGGCGCCGGGGGCATGAACCCCGAACGAGAACCTCCCGGCAGGTAACCACTCCGGCACCCGCCCTCAGCCCACCGCCACGGAGTCGGGAGTCGTGGGCGCGGGGAGATGGTGTCCCGGCGCCGGTTCCGGCGGGACCCGCTGATTGCGGCCCCCGTCTCCGGGCGGCGGCGGGGACCGGACCGGTTTGCTGATCCCGTCCCATCCGCAGGGACACCAGCGTCGCTCGAGTCGCAGCCGGTCGAGCCAGGTGGGCGTGACGATCGCCACGGTGGCGCTGCTGCAGTGCGGGCACCGGGGCCGGCGGGGGATGATCCACCAGACGGCCACGCCGAGGAGCGCGGCCCGAAGGCCCACGGCGAGCAGCAGCACGAAGGTGGTCACGTCCATGGTCCAATGTAGGGAACCGGGCCCGGACGGCGAAAGTTCGGCATGGCGGGTGCCCGACTGGACCCGGCGGCCGCGGTCGATACCTTTCGGGTCGGCGGGGGGGGCCGGCACGGCCCACCCGCCCCGACGATGACCCTGTCCCGAGGTAACCCGTGGAATTCGGTCCGCCCGGCAAGAAGCTCGTGGTGTGTGGAGATCGGGTGCTCGTGGCACCCGAAGAGGGAGAGGAACGCACCTCGGTGGGATTGTACCTGCCTCCGAGCGCGGTGGACCGGCAGGCGGTCCAGGGAGGACGGGTCCTGGCCACGGGCCCGGGCACGCCGATGGCGGAACCGAACTCGCTGGACGACGAACCGTGGCGGTTGTCGTCGACCGAAACGCGGTACCTGCCGATCCAGGCCAGGGTCGGCGACTACGCGCTGTTCTTCCGGAAGGCCGCGGTGGAGATCACGTTCGACGGCGAGCGTTACCTGGTGGTCCCGCAGGCGGCGATCCTGGTGCTGGTGCGGCCGAAAGACGACCCCCCGATTCCCGAACTGTGAGCCGAATCGTGTTCATTTGTGTGGCGAACTCGGCACGGAGCCAGATGGCGGAGGGTCTGGCCCGCGCCACCGCTCCGGCCGGGGTGGAGGTGTTCAGCGCGGGCTCGGCCCCGCGCTCGCTCAACCCGGCGGCGGTTGAGGTGATGCGGGAGATCGGCATCGATATCGCAGGCCACTACGCCAAGGGCCTGGACGAGGTCCCGCTGGCCGAGGCCGACCTGATCGTGACCCTCTGCGCCGAGGAGCGCTGCCCCGAGACCCCGGCCTCGGTGCGCCGGGTGTCGTGGGCGATGCCCGATCCGGCCGCAGCGCCGGGAGGGGCCCTCGACGCGTTCCGCGAGGCGCGCGACGCGATCGCCGACCGGATGCAGGGGCTGTGGACGACGTGGCCCGAACCCGGGGGCGACCGATGACGTCGGGACTCACGCTCGCCGCTCTGGCGGTGGTGGCGGCAGTAGTGTGGCTGGTGGCCCGGATGCGGGACCCCGAAACCGAGGCGGACCCGGACGCGATCGACCACGAACTGCTGGACGAAGCGGAACGCGAGGTCCGCGACCTGGATGCGTTTGCGGACCCGGAGGATGCGGACGACCAGCTTCCCGACTGGGGGCCCGGCGCACCCCACTGACACTCAGGGCGGATCGGCGTACTGCTCGACGCCGGACGCGGACACCCGGTGCGAGATGAGGGGCAGGGCGGCCGGCGCCTCGTCGGTCACCCGGATGGCCTCGGCGAGGGCGGCACAGCCCAGCTCCAGCCCGGCCTCGTCGGCGGCATGGACGGTGGCGAGCGGGTCTCCCTCGCGGACCGTATCGCCGGGCTTTGCGGTGACCACGAACCCCACGGACAGGTCGATCTCCTGATCCACCCTGGTGCGACCGCCCCCCATCGCCACGATCGCCCGCCCCAGGACCCGGGGCTCGACCGCGGCGACCCGCCCGTCGCGATCCGCGCCCACCACCCGCTGCACAGGAGCCTGGGAAAGGACGGCGGGATCGTCCACCACCGACGGATTGCCCCCCTGGGCCTCGATGACGGCCCGGAACGTCTCCGCGGCGGCCCCGGAATCGAGGGCCTGTTGCAGGGTGGCCACCGCTTCCTCCCGGGACGTCGCCACCTGCGCGAGCAGCAACATCTCCGCCCCCAACGCCAGGGTCACCGACACCAGGTCCGGGGGGCCCTCCCCGCGGAGGGTGGCGATCGCTTCTTCCGTCTCCAGCGCGTTTCCGCACGCCCACCCCAGCGGACGGTCCATGGCGGTCAACAGGGCCACGGTGGGGCACCCGCGGGCCTCGCCCAGACGCACCATGGTCCGGGCAAGGGTCAGGCCGTCTTCGACACCAGGGAGGAAGGCACCCGTACCCCGTTTCACGTCCAGGACCAGCCCGTCCAGACTCTCGGCGATCTTCTTCGAGACGATGCTCGCGGCAATCAGCGGGATGATCTCGACCGTGGCGGTCACATCCCTCAGCGCATACATCCGGCGGTCGGCCGGCGCGATCTCTTCGGTCTGACCGATCAGCACCACGCCGGTGCGCTGGAGGATCCGGTCGGCCTCGGCGAGGGAGAGTCCGGTCCGGAATCCGGGAATCGCTTCGAGCTTGTCGAGGGTGCCGCCGGTGTGACCCAGGCCGCGACCGGACATCATCGGCACCGCCACGCCACACGCCGCCACGAGGGGAGCCAGGACGAGCGAAACCTTGTCGCCCACGCCGCCGGTGGAGTGTTTGTCGATTCGGGGCCGGGAACCGGCGTGGGGCAGTCGATCGCCGGAGGCGAGCATGGCATCGGTGATCGCGTCCAGCTCCGCGTCTTCCAGTCCGCGGAAGTAGACCGCCATGAGCAGCGCGGCCACCTGGTAGTCCGGTACCCGGCCGGCGGCGTACGCTTCCACCAGCCCCGCCCACTCCTCCGCCGCGAGGACTTCGCCGTCGCGCTTGCGCTCGATCAGCCGGGTGACGTTCATCGCCGGCGTCCCCGGGCGCCGGGGGCGTTCAGGATCGCCGTTTGAGGCGCCGTCGCAGCCGCCGTTTCTGGTGGGCGAGCCGTTCACCGGCCTCATCTCCCAGGTGTCCGGCCCGGTCGCGCACATCGTCACCGATGCGGCGCAGTTTCCGGCGAACGCGGCGGCGGGTCACCGACCCCCGCTGGGGTGCGGCCAGCAGCGCCACCGCCGCCCCGATCACCGCCCCGACGGCCAACCCGACCACGAAACCGGCCAGGCTCCCGCGAGACGCTTCGTCCAGGGCCTCGTGGACCTCAAACTCCTCGTCGTCGGGCGCCTCTTCGTCGTCCTCGAACTCGTCGTCCAGATCGTCTCGTGCCATACTCAGGAACGTAGTGGCTTGACTGAACTCCGTCGAGGCCGCCAACTTCCCACCAGCGCTCACCACCGCGACAGGTCCCATGCCGCCAACGACCGATCAGGAAGCAACCGCCGTCGATACCCGCGGCCGCCTGGAACAACTCGAACAGGAGCGGGCGCACCTCGTGGCGACCGTCGAGATTCTCGAAGCGATCTCGGGCACGCTTCACTTCGTGGACATCCTGCAGACCATCACCCGGAAACTCGGGGAGATGTACGGCCTGGATCGGTGTTCCATCTTTCTCACCGAACGGCGGGGTACCACCGCGCGCCTGGTGGCGTCGTTCGAAAACCCGGCCATCCGGAACTACCTGGTCGACCTCGAGCGATACCCGGAACTGAAACGCGCGCTGCAATCGGGCGAGACGGTGTTCATTCCCGACGCCCAGGCCGATCCCAAGCTCAAACACATCCGCGGAGTGCTCGAGGAGCGGGGGGCCAAGACGATCACGGTGGTCCCGATCGCGTGGCGCAACGTGGTGATCGGCGCGATGTTCCTGCGCACGTTCCGCGACGGCAAGCCGTTTTCGGACGCTGACATCCGGTTTTTCCAGGTGGTCGGCCGGATCGCGGCCAAGGTCCTCCGCAACGCCTACCGGTACGAACGCCTGGCGATGCGGCAGGCCGAGACGTCGGAACTCGCGCGACAGGCAAACCTGGAACGGGTGGCGCTGGTGGGGTTTCTGAAACGTCTGTTGAACGCCTTCTCCCGCCACGACGGATCGTGGACCGAAGGACTGCTGTCGGACAGCGCGGGCGAAGAGCTGGACCGGCTGGCCGACGTAGCGATGACCGTCATTCACGAAGAGGGCAAGGGGCGCTGACCACTCCCGCCGCCCGGGCCCGCGAACTCCGGACCCTGCTGGATCGCGCCATCGAGGCGTACTATCTCCGCGACGATCCGATCATGTCGGACGCGGAGTACGACATCCTGTTCCGGGAGCTGCAGGATCTCGAGGTCGCCCACCCCGGGTTGCGCACCCCCGACTCGCCGACCCACCGGGTGGGGGCGGAACCGGCGACGGCGCTGGCCAAACACGAACACCGCTTCCCGATGCTGTCGCTCGGAAACGCGTTCAGCGACGAGGAGCTGACCGCGTGGGAGGACCGGATCGCCCGGCTCGTTCCCGAGGTCCGTACCGCCGGATACCAGCTCGAGCTGAAGATCGACGGCGCCGCCGTCAACCTGACCTATGACGACGGTCTTCTGACCATCGGCGCCACCCGCGGGAACGGGGCGGTGGGCGAGGTGATCACGGCCAACGTGCGCACCATCCCCGACATCCCCCTGCGCCTGCGCGGTTCCGGGTGGCCCCCGTTCATGGAGATCCGGGGCGAGGCGTACCTTCCCCTCGATACGTTTGCCCGACTGAACGAAGCACGCGCCAAGCAGGACGAGCCGCCGTTTGCCAACCCCCGTAACGCCGCTGCCGGGAGCCTGCGTCAGCTCGACCCGAAGGTGACACACCGTCGGCGGCTCCGGTTTTTTGCGTTCCAGATTGCCACCGACGACCCGTTGCCGATCTCCACCCAGCACGAGGCACTCGACCTGCTGGCCCGGTGGGGGTTCTCCACCACGCCGTCCCACGAGCTGGTCGCCTCCCTGGACGAGGCGCGCACCGTCATCGAGACCATTCACGCCACCATGGACGACCTCAACTTCGGGGCCGACGGGATCGTCATCAAGGTGGATCCGTTCGACCTCCAGGACCGGCTCGGGGTGGTGGGCGGCCGCGAGCCGCGCTGGGCGATCGCCCGGAAGTTCGCGCCCGAGGTCGCCGTGACCCGACTGCAGGCGATCCGGATCAACGTGGGACGCACCGGGGCCCTGAACCCCTGGGCGGAGCTGGAACCGGTCGAGGTCGGGGGCGTCACCGTCTCCCGCGCGACCCTGCACAACTTCGAGCTGATCGCAGCCCGGGACATCCGGGAGGGCGACATGGTGGAGGTCACCCGCGCCGGTGAGGTGATTCCGCAGGTACTCGGTCCGGTGGTCGACCAGCGCCCCAGGGGGCTCCGGCGTTTTGTCCCACCCACCACCTGTCCCGCCTGCGGGACTCCGGTCGAGCATCTCGACAACGAAGTGATGATCTACTGTCCCAACGTGGCGTGCTCGGGACGAACGCTGGAAGCGCTCATTCATTTCGCGTCGCGCTCGGCGATGGACATCCGCACGCTGGGCGAACGACGCGTGCGCCAACTGCGCGACGCCGGGCTCGTCTCGGACGTGGCCGACATCTACGACCTCACGGTGGACGACCTGCTCCCCCTGGAAGGGTTCGGCGACAAGGCGGCCACCCAGATGATCGAGGCCATCGCCGCATCGAAACGCCAACCCCTGTCCCGGCTGCTCTTCGCCCTGGGAATCCGTCACGTCGGGGCGATCGGGGCGCGGCTCCTCGCCGAACGGTTCAGCACGATGGACGCGTTGATGGCGGCGGACCGGGATACCATCGCGGCGGTCGAGGGCGTCGGGCCCATCATTGCGCAGGCGGTCGCGACCTTCTTTGCCGAACCCCGAAACCGGGCCCTGCTCGAGCGATTGCGGGAACAGGGTCTGCGTTTCGACGAGCCGGCCCCGGCGGCGGTCCGGCGCCGGCCCCTCGAGGGACAACGGTTTGTCCTGACCGGCACACTGCCCACCCTCACCCGGCCCGAAGCAACCCGGATGATCGAAGACGCCGGCGGCACGGTCACCTCATCCGTCTCGTCGAAGACCGAGGCGGTGGTGGCCGGGGAGAACCCCGGCAGCAAGCTCGCCCGAGCCGAACGGATCGGGGTACCCGTGATCGACGAGGCGGAACTCTTGCGCCGCCTCGGACGGGCTACCTAAGTTGCGGCCATCGCAACCACCGATGCTTCCATGACTTTCCTGCCCGGCACCGACCTCGTCGCCCTCGATCCAGGGGTGCTCCGCACCCTGCGGCGTTCGCTCGAACGCGTCCTCGGCGATCAGGCCGCCCCCCTCCTGCAGGAAGCGGGATTCGCGTCGGGTGATGCCCTCTACGCGGGCCTCGCCGCCTGGCTCACCACCCATACCGACTACGCCAGCCCCGAGGAGATCGACGCCTCCCGACTGGGGCAAACCCTGTCGGCGTTTTTCGACGAACTCGGGTGGGGTCCGATCACCCTCGAACCGGTGGGACCCGCGGCCCTCGCGCTCGACGCGCCCCGCTGGGCCGAGGCCATGGACGAGGTCTCGGCGGAAGTTCCGTCGTGCCACGTCACCACCGGCCTCCTCGCCGCGGTGCTGGGGCGCATGGCGGGCGATGTCGTGGCGGTGATGGAGGTCGAGTGCCGCTCCCGGGGCGATCAGTCGTGCCGGTTTCTCATCGGCTCGCCGGACACCCTCCAGGCCGTGTTCGACGGCATGAGCCGGGGGGAAGACTACGAGGCGGTCCTGACCGCCTCCCCCGCCTCCTGATTTCCGTACATCGCCTAACCCTTGTGTTGCCAAGGCGTTGCGGCAACGGTATCTTGCCCAGCGTATGAGCCTCTGGAAACGTCTGTTCGGGCGCGGACCGTCGTCCGAACTCCGGCCCCAGCGTCTGGATTACCTGAACGAGGGGCTGGCCCTCGAACGCCAGGGCGACTACGACGCGGCACTCACATCCTACCGGCTCGCCCTCCGGGACAATCCGCAGGATATCCGGGTGCTTCAGAACATCGCGATCGCGTACTCGAAGACCCAGCAGCATGAGGAAGCCATCCGGTTCTACCGCAAGGCCCTGGAGATCGACCCCGCCCTGGGCGGCGCGCATTACGGGCTCGCGTTCCTGCTGCTCAAACGCGGCGAGGTGGAGGCCGCATCGGTCCATCTCGAGCGGTTTCTGGATCGCCCCCCCAGAGGGCCGGACGGACAGAAGTGGGTAGAGCACGCGACCCGCACGCTCGAGGGGCTCCGGGGTTCCGTCGGGGAATGATCGGGTTGCGCCGCGGCCTTCCCCTGGTGGGCCTGTTCGCCTGCACCTCCCTCACCACCGACCTCGGCCGCATCATCGGTCTCGAGGTCAAGGGCTCCGGGGTGCGCCAGATTCTCGTCGGGGACACCTTGCAGCTCCAGGCCGTGGCCCTGAACGCGCGGGGCGATTCCGTTCCCGACGCCACGGTGCTGTGGGCGATTCTGGACGTGGACTCCGGGCAGGTGAGCATCACGCTCGATACCGCGAGCGGTCTGGTGGTCGGCATCCAGCCAGGGCAGACGCGGGTGCAGGCCCGGGTGGAAACACTCCGGTCCGAGCCGATTCTCATCAACGTCTCCGTACCTCCCGCCACCCCGTTCCGGCACGAGCATTCATGACCCGGATTGCCAACCTGCCGCAACTGCTGTTCGACGCGGTCGACCGGTTCGGTACCAAGCGGGCGGCCATGTGCTACCACGATGGCGATCGGTGGCGGGACGTGACCCACCAGGAGTTGGCCCGCCGGGTGCATCACATCGCGGTAGGCCTGCGGGAGCTCGGCCTGGCCGCGGGGGACCGGGTGGCGATTCTCTCGCCAAGCCGTCCGGAATGGGTGATGGCCGACTTCGCGTGCCTCTGCCTCGGGTGTATCGACGTCGCGATCTACCCGTCACTCCCCGCCAACCAGATCGCCTACCTGCTCCGGGACTCCGGCGCCCGCGCCGTGTTCGTCGCCGACACCGACCAGCTCGTCAAGATCGACGAGGTCCGCGCCGACCTGCCGGCGCTGGAGCACGTCATCATCCTCGATCCGCCCGGCGACGACCGGGAGGTGATGACGTTCACCCAGCTCGCGGCCCTCGGCGCCGCGGGCGAAGTCCATTACCCGGAGTACCGGGATGCCGCCCTCGCCATCGGTCCCGACACCGTGGCCACCCTGATCTACACGTCGGGAACGACGGGTCCCCCCAAGGGGGTCATGCTCACCCACCGCAACTTCACGAGCAATGTCGAGGCCGTGGTGAACCTGCTGCCGCTCGGCTCGGACGATATCGCCCTGTCCATCCTGCCCCTTTCGCACGGCTTCGAGCGGATGGCCGGCTGTTACACCATGCTGTCGGCCGGCACCACGATCGTGTACGCGGAGAGCATGGCCCGGGTCCCGCAGAACATGCGCGAGATCTGTCCCACCGTGATGGTGTCGGTCCCGCGTCTCTATGAGAAGATCCATGCCCGGGTCGTGGAACAGGCCCTCGCGGGCGGGGCCGTGCGCAAGCGCATCTTCCACTGGATCCGGCGGGTCGGCGACGCCTGGGTCGACGCCCGGTTGCGTGACGCCCCGGTGCCGCCGGGCCTCGCATTGAAGCACCGAATCGCTGATCGGCTCGTCTTTCGAAAGCTCCGGGCCCGCACCGGCGGGCGGTTGCGGTACTTCGTCTCCGGCGGCGCCCCGCTCGGCACCGGGATCGCGCGGTTCTTTTACGCCGCCGGATTGCCGATTCTCGAGGGGTACGGCCTGACCGAGACTTCACCCGTCATCACCGTCAACCCCTACGATGCTCCGCGCCTGGGGACCGTGGGTCCTCCCATTCCCGGGGTCGAGGTCCGGATCGCCGACGACGGCGAGATCCTCGTGCGCGGTCCGAACGTCATGGCCGGGTACTACGGGCGCCCCGAGGCCACGGCCGAAGCGATCGACCCGGACCACTGGTTCCACACCGGCGACATGGGCGAGTTCGATGAGGCGGGGTACCTCATGATCACCGGCCGCAAGAAGGATCTGATCGTCACCGCGGGGGGCAAGAAGATCGCCCCGCAGCCGATCGAACACCGGGTGCAGTCGAGCCTGTTCGTGCACAACGCGGTGATGATCGGCGATCGACGCAAGTTTGCCGTGATCCTCGTCGTACCCAACCTGGAGATGTGCGCCACCTGGGCCCGCCAGCACCGGATTCCCTTCACGGAGCCGCGGGAACTGCTCGACAATCCGCAGGTGGTGGCCAAGGTGGAGCGCGAGGTGATGCTCCACCTCCGGGACCTGGCCCGGTTCGAGATGCCCAAGAAGATCCTGCTCATCCCGGACGATTTCACCGAGGAACGCGACGAACTGACGCCCACCCTCAAGGTGAAGCGCTCGGTGGTGGAGGATCACTACCGCGAACTGATCGATGCAGCCTATCGCGACCCGCCGGAGGAGCCGGACCCGGAGCCACCGCCGGAATCCTGACGCCGGGTCCCGACCCAGCGTTCGCCGTCGGTGGCCAGCGTGTCCAGGCCCGGCAGCGGGGAGCCCGCCCCCACGGTTACCGCACGGAGACCCGGCAGCAACACCCGGCGCACATCCTCCAGTTGCGCGGCGGATCGGACCTCGGGTCCGAACACGATCCCGCGGGCCGTCGCCCGGCGCAACGGAATCCTGCCGGCGCCCAGGATCACCGAAACGTGGGATCCGGCCACCACGCCCTTCGGTGGATCGACGACAATCATCTCCACCCCCGCACAGAGACCGGCCAGGTCGGCGGCCACGTGACCGGCGGATCCGATCAACGCGACGTAGCCGCCCGGACCGCTGAGATCGAGCAGGGCCTGCACCACTGCTGCCTCCATCGCAAAAGTGCCCGCGGGTTGATCAGGAACCGGAGTCCCGGGGGGGAACAACGCGACCACCCCGTCGCGAATCGGGTACTCAGCGTGACAGATCGGACACCCAACCGTTCCCCGGACCACGGAACGTTCGACAATCTCCTCGGCGGCGATAACGCAGAAGGTCTCCTCGTGATCTTCCGGACAGCACAGATGTTCGGCCAGCTCGATGAACACGGTTCAGCCGGACGCATCCAGACAGCGTTGCGCCCAGGCGGTCATCACCGTCCCCGCCAGTTCGATGTCCTCGGGGCGGGACGCTTCATCGGGATTGTGGCTGATCCCGTTCAGGCTGGGGATGAAAAACATCGCGGCGGGACAGCGGTATGCCGCGTGCTGAGTGTCGTGCCCGGCCATCGACGGCATGATCGAGTACGGCACCCCTGACTCGTCAAGCACCGAACGCAGCGTGTCGCGGAGTGCGACGTCGGTTGCCACCGGTTCGACCGCCACGATCGGTTCGAGCCGCAACTCGATATCCGTGTGGTTCCGGGCCTCGCTGACGAGTTCACCGAGACGCCGGCCAATCACGTCCAGGTCCGCTACGGTTTCGGCCCGCATCTCGATGACGCCTTCCACTCGTCCGGGTACGATGTTCGCCGCCCCCGGTTCCACCGACAGCCGGCCGCAGGTAATCACCGCCGACGCCAGGCCCTTCACAAGTTCCGGGAGCCGGGCGATCACGTCGGCCGCCGGTACGAGCGCATCCCGACGCCGATCCATCCCGGTGGTACCGGCGTGATTGGCGGTGCCGACCGCCTTCAGGAGATAGCGTCTGATCCCCACGATACCGGACACCACGCCGATCCGTTCATTGCGATCGATCAATCGCAGACCCTGTTCGATGTGGCACTCCAGAAACGCCCGGGGCGTGACGGGTGGCCGGTACTCGACGCATCCCGCGGGATCCGGCACCACGTTCCCCACCCGGACACCGTCGGCATCGTGCACCTCGAGATCTTCCGGGCCGCAGCGTCCGGCGAACACACTCGATCCGAACAGTCCCGTGTTGAACCGGACCCCCTCCTCGTCGCGGAATACCACCAACCCGACGTCCGGGTGGGCCTGGCCCTCCCTCGCCAGCGAACGGAGTGCGGTCATCGCCGCCGCCACCCCGAGCGTCCCGTCGAGCCACCCGCCCTCGATGACGGTGTCCAGGTGACTCCCGAGCAGCAGGACCGTTCGGGTGGCGTCCTGGAGCGCCGTCTCCGGAACCACGAACAGGTTGCCAGCGGCATCCTCCACGCGGGTCAGCCCGTCGAGCCCGCCCAGGAACTCCCACACCAGATCGTGAGCCGCCTGTTCGCCGGACGTGTAGGCGATCCGCGTCGAACCTCGGTCACTCGCCGTGATGTCGCGAAAGGCGTACAGCAACTCGAGCATCAGTCGTCCGACAGTCCGGAAGGTCCGACCCGAATCAGGTCCACGTTGACGTGGCGGGGTTGGAGCAGGGCCCAAACGATCGCCTCGGCCACGTCGTCGGCCCGCAACATTACGCTCCGATCCGGGAGGTCGTCGCGAGCATCCGGGTCGTAGGGATCCCACACGGCGGTGTCGGTCGGTCCCGGAGACACGAGCGTGGCCCGGATCCGGCCCTGGTATTCGAGGGCCAGCGTTTCGTGCATCGCCCGCAGACCGTGTTTGGCCGATCCGTACGCGACGTTGCCGGGAAAGATCCGGTGGTCGGCGATACTGCCGACGGTCACGAGGTGCCCGCCAGCGGTGGCGAGCCCCGGCATCAGGGTCCGGAGCAGACGGAAGGGGCCGGCCAGCGTCAAGGTCAGTTGCGCGGCAAACTCCTCGGCGGTCGTGTCCGCCGCCGGTTTCAGCAGAAACGCACCGGCATTGTGGATCACGCCGTCCGGCGGGCCCGCCGCCAGCATCGTCTCAACCGCACGATCCACCGCGTCCGCATCGGCAAGGTCGCAGGCGATGTGGGTCTCTCCGGCGGCAGAGACCGACGGAGTCGACCGGGACAGGGACATCACGCGGGCGCCGGCGGCGGCGAGCCGGTCGGCGACGGCGCGCCCGATACCGCGACTGGCTCCGGTCACCACGATCCGACGCCCGGTCAGCCCACTCACTCGAATCCACCCCCGCCGTGCGCAAGTCGGAGAAACTCCGCCCGGGCCTTGGCATCATCGCGGAACAGACCGCGCAGGGCACTGGTCACCGTTTTCGAATGCTGGCGTTCGACCCCCCGCATCATCATGCACAGGTGATACGCTTCAATGACGACGCCGACACCGCGGGGCTGGAGCACGTCCATCAGCGCGTCCGCCACCTGATCGGTGAGGCGTTCCTGGACCTGGAGGCGGCGGGCAAAGACGTCGAGCACCCGCGGGATCTTGGACAGACCCACGATGCGGCCGTCGGGATAGTAGGCGACATGGGCCTTGCCGAAGAACGGGAGCATGTGGTGTTCACACAGCGAGTACACCTCGATGTCCCGAACGAGGACCATGCTGGCGTGGGTTTCCTAGAACACCCCGTTACCGATCGCCTCGTCCACGCTCATGCCGTACCCGCGGGTCAGCCATCGGAGTGAGTCCTGCACCCGATCCGGGGTGGCCCGCAGTCCGGGGCGGTCCGGGTCTTCCCCGAGCAACTCGAGTTGACGGCGAACCAGCAGGGCCATCTCGACCTCGGCGGCGGTCCGGGGCTCCCCGGCCCGGGACGGTTGACGTTCGGTCACGGTCACCTCCTCACGGTACCGCCGCAATCCTCTTCGGGTCACGTTTGGTATACGAACCCGTGAAGGCTACTTTTGAATCGGGTTGAGCGTCAAGCAACAAGGGTCGCCGGAGCCGAACGGCCCCGGCGACCCAAGCCCCAGGGTGCCGTATTACTGAAGCCCAATTGAGAAACGGACCGCGCCCTCGCCGTAACCTCAACCTTCCCCGTGAGGGGTGTGACATCAGTCACAAGACCAGGCGCGTCATTGGACCTGTTGGCTCAATAATGTTGCTCGAGCGCCCCAGGGGAGCCGAACTTAGTATCGAACAGAATGGGGGTCAAGCGGACTGATGATGGTTTCGTTACTGACGGGTATCGTCCTGATCGTGGCGTGGATCGTTCTGGCACTTGGCGTCAGCGTTCACACGGGTTGGGTGCATATCCTGCTCGGCGCCGGCGCAGTGTTCCTGGTGCGCGCGATTGTCCTGGGTAACGACAACGGCCCGGCGTCGGCAGACGTCGACACCTAGATTTCCCAGTTCGAAAGCACCACACTGCCGGGGGCCAGGCGCGGTGCGGGGTATCCGGCGAGGGTCATCCGGAGATCGGTCCACCGCACCCGATAGCCACGGCGGATGAGGGTCATGTACGCATCGGGAAACGCCGTCTGGCATCGAATGGAGACGCGTCGCAGCCCCTGACGACAGGCGCAACACTCCGCCGCATCGAGCAGCCGTTCGAACACATCCGGTGATGCCGCGTAGAGCTTGAGAATCCGCAGTTCGTCAGCGGAGCGGCCCTCGATCAGGGCCGTGGAATGCCACAGCACAAAACCCGCGACCCCATCGCGTTGCATCACCGCCGCGTCCCCGACATCCAGCGAGCGGGTCAATCGCAACTCGCTGGTGAAGTCGATACCGCCTGACACGTCGCCCAGGGCCTTGGCACACCCGGCGATCGTAGCGGCCTCCGATTCAGCATCCAACTCACTGAGCAGCGACACGTCCGTGGTGACCGTCGGGTCGGCGTCGCACACCATGGTCACCGTCAATCGGCCGGGCACGAATCCCAGGTGGGAATAGAAGCCGATGTTTTCCACCGTGCGGGGCATGGTTTCGAGTCCGAGCGTACGCACCCGCGCGTCCCGCAACCAGTCGACGGCGGCGGTGACCACCGCCCGACCCAGGCCGGCACCCTGAAGGTCCGGTCGGACCGCCAGCGGCCCCATCCAGCCCTCGGACCCCGATCGGTGGGCAATGTTGAATGCGGCGATCCGGTCATGCCGGTCGGTCCACACCATCGCCCCTTCGCCGGAATCCTGCAGCGCATACTGCCAGACCCGCGGACTGAGTCGCGGGACCCGTACCCCCACCAGCCCGTCCCGGCGATACCGGTCGGTAAAGGAATCCGCGAAGACGCGGTTCAGTTCATCCACATCGCCGGGACGGGCCGGACGCGGACCGAACAGCGCCGATTCACGCCGCCGCATCTTCCGCCATCGGCAGGGGATCGTCGTCCGTGACCGTCGCCGAGCCCTGCCGTTCATCCACCACCACCCGCAGGACCCGGTCGACGCCGTCGCGGATGCCCTCGATGTGGCTGATCAGGATGATCTGCGGGAATCGGGCGGCCAGGCCCCGCAGCAGGTTGACCACGTTTTCCCGACGACCCTCGTCGAGACTCCCGAAGATCTCGTCCAGTACGAGCAGGGAGAGGGGTTGTCCGGCCCGTTCCGCCACCAACTGACTGATGGCAAGCCGAACCACGAGGTTGGCGATATCCTCTTCCCCACCCGAAATCACGGGCTTGGGCACGCCGTCCTCGGAGACGACGATGCGATACTGCTCATCCAGATTCAACTCCTGGTACCGGCCGTCGGTCAGCTCGGCCAGAAACGTGGAGGCCACCTCCGAGATGTCGGGCCGGAGGCGCGCGTTGAGTTCCTGGCGGAGTTCGTCGAGTGCCTCGTCCAGCGCGTCGTGTACCAGGAGTCGGTGCCGCAACTCCCGGATACGTTGTTCCCGCTGATCGCGCTCCTCCTGGCGGCGCACGGCTTCGGCCACGGCGGCCTCGCCGACCTTGACGTCTCCGTCCGTCCTGGTCACCAGGAGTTGGGCTTCACGGCGTTCGACATCCGCGGCGGCGTGTTCGCGCTCCACCTCCCGGTACCGTGCCTCGTCGTGCCCCGCCTCGGTCAGGGCCCGTTCGAGTTCTGCAACGCGTTGCTCCCGTTCGGTCACGTCCCGCTCCACCCGCTGAACGGCTTCCCCCAGGTCTTCCGCCCGGTCGGCCCGCACCCTGAGCGCCGTGCCCTCGACCACCGTGGCCTGCAGTTCCCGGAGTCGAACCCGCAACGTGTCATGCCGATCCACATCGTAGGCGTCCGGCAGGGCAACCACCGTCGCCTCGAGTTCCCGCTTTCGATCCTGCAGGCGATTCCGATCCGCCTCCACCCGTTTCCGTTCCACCGCCAGGGCCTCCGCCCGGACCAGCGCCTGTCGGGCCTCCTCGACCGCGTGCCGCAGGTCCGCTTCCCGCGCATCGAGTTCCCCCAGCTCGGCCGGCTCGGTGGCCAGTTGTTGCACCCGCTGCTGGAGGAACTTGCCGTTCGAAGCGATCTCCTCGAGCTGTCGGGTAATGGTTCCCACCACCACGTCGTACTCCTCTCCCAGGGGACGCGTACAGGTCGGGCAGACGCCGTCGGGACCTCGCGTGACGAGTGTCTCCAGGTCCTCCTTCATCTGCCGGTACTGATCCTGGAGTGTGCGGTGTCGGGTTTCCGCATCCTGCCGGTCGCGGACCCAGGTTGTACGCACCTCCTGGACCCGGTCCCGCACTGCGGCATGTTCGCCCTCGACCCTGGCCCGGTCCGCGTCCGCTCTGGCGAGGATCTCGGGTGCGTCTGCCAGTTCCTGCAGCCGGGTCTCGAGCTCCGCCAGTTGCGCGGCGGTTTCCGCCAGCTGTCCTGCGAGAATGCGCTTGCGACCGGCGGCCTCCGCCGCACGATCCAGCGCGGCGAACTCCTCCTGGACCGTCTCGGCCTCGTTCAGCATCGGCAGCAGCACTTGGAGTCGCTGTTGGGCCAGGAGGGCGTCGGCGAGTTCCCGGTCGAGACGTTCGAACTCGCGGGTTGACTCCTCCACCTGCTGGCGTGCCATGCCGAGTTCACCCTGCAGGCTCAACGCCCGCTCGCGGGCCGCGCGCGCGGCCTCCCATTGAGGGGTCAGCGTACGCCAGTGCGCATCGGCCGCTTCCAGGCGCCGGGCCGCCGCGTCCCGCCGACCCTGCGCGTCGGTCAGCTGCCGGCGGGTCTGTTCCAGGTGTCGGGCGAGCGCTCCCGGATCCTCGAGCCCCTGTTCGAGTCCGCCCACTTCCCCCCGCAGATTGGTTCGGATTCCCCGCAGTCGCTCCTGCGCGGCCCGAATCTTCTCGTAGCCCATCAACCGGGAGAGAAACCGTCCGCGCTCGGCGGGACCGAGAGCGGCCAGAACGGCCAGCTCCTTCTGCCCGGTGAAATAGGTATTGAAAAACTCTTCCCGGGTCATGCCGAGGAGGGTGGCGACCTGCGCGGTCACGGTGGTGTGACTGTTGGCCAACGGGACATCCTCGCCGACCCGGAACATCTCCGCCCCGGCCAGCCGACGCACCACGTGGTATTCGTGTCCGCCCAGGGCAAACCACACCTCGACCCGCACCGGTTGGCGCGCCGGGGCGTTGAGACGGCGAATGGAATCCCGCCCGCCGCGGGCGGCCGGCGTTCCGTACAGCGCCCACGCGATTCCCTCGAGCAGCGTGGACTTGCCGGCCCCGTTCGGTCCGACGACGGCGGTGATCCCGGGACCGAAGTCGATCGCGGTGTCCGCGTGCAGGCGGAAGTTGACGAGGTGGAGTCGGATGAGTTGCATCAGGTATCCGCGACCACCGGGTCCATGGCCTCCTCTCCCAGGTATTCCCGGGCCAGGCGGATCATGTCCGTCGTGGTGACCCCGGGGACCGGCGTCCGGGCGGAGAGGAAGTCCTCGACGATCTCCCGCAACGTCTGGCGTGAACCGGGCGTGAGGACGCCGGAAGCCGGGACGGGAGCCGGACGCCGGAGGTCGAGCCGATAGTGGAGTGCGCGCGTCTTGTACTCGCGAATGGCGGCGTAGTCGAGTTCGCGCGACACGAGTCGCGGCACGTCGTAGACGACCTGCCGGACGACTTGGCCATCGAATGCGGGGTCAGCGTGACGAACCCGTTCCGCGAGTTCCCCGTCCAGGGTCGCGGCCGTCATGCCCTCGGCAAAGACGGCGGGGAGATCGACGTGATGTCGGGCCAGCGGGACCGGGCGAAAGCTGACCTCGGGGCCATCGGCGTCGAGGGTGACCAGGAGCCACCCTTTCGTTCCCTCCCGTCCGGGCGGGCCCGCGTGCAACTCGCTCCACGGGGTGGTACTGACATACTCGAGCGACCCCGCGTACCAGGCGTTCGGTGCCACGGGAGTCGCAACGTGATAGTGACCGAGGGCCACGTAGTGCCAGCGTTCCGGGTGCAGGTCGGCAGGGTCCATCGCTGCCCCGGCCGCTTCGACCCATGACCGGTCACCCGGAATCACGCCCGCGATCTCCCCATGCATTGCCAGGACATTCCACTGGACCCCCCGCTCCGGTTGGGGCGCGGAGCGTCCCGGGGCCACGAACGATTCCCGCGGGTATCCCGTCACCGAGAGACCGAGATCGTCGAATCGCAGTGAACGCGGCTCGTGGGCGACGACGTGTATCCCGGGAATCGCTTCGAACAGGCGCAGAATGGTCACCGTCTCGCTGGAACGGGGGGTATCGTGATTGCCCGCCACGATGACCACCGGGGCGTCCGGAAGACGTTCCCGCAACCGACGCAATTGATCGAAGGTATCGAGGATGGCCGGATTGGCCGGACGAACCGAGTGGAATACATCGCCCGCGACGATCACAAGATCGGGTCGGGCCTCCACGACATCGTCGAGCGCCGTCCGGAAGGCCAGGGCTACGTCCGCTTCGCGCTGGTTGATGCCGAAACGGTTCTGCCGGGTGAACTGCCGGAACCCGAGGTGGAGATCGGCCAGGTGGGCAATCTTCGGATTCATCGCCGGTCGCTCGCCGGCGGGTTACGACGCATAGGGGTCCTCCACCGGCTGGAGCGGGGTCGACCCCGCCCGCCGATCCGGCGCGACCGACCGGCGGACCCGGGGACCCAGAGCGGCACGGAAGTAGGCGAGTGGCGTCTCGGGTTTCGCCCGGCGGGTGGCAATCAGGGCCTCGCGGACCTCGGTCTCGGTCCGATCGACCAGGATGGCCTTCACTTCGGCGGGCGCAATATTTCGGTCGAGCGCGACCAGGTGCCGCACCACCGCGTCCTCGAACGGGACATCCGGCGCCGGAGGAAACGCCGCCAACCCGTCCGGGCCCGTCATCACCGCCGGTCGGGGGAAGCGTAAAAAGACCGGATGCGTGAAGTGGGGATGTCGAACCATCAACTCCCCCTTGGGCAGCGCCGCGAGTTTGCTCCGCGTGGTGGGCGAAAGCACATGATACCCGGGGGTTGCCAGCTCGTCCATATCCATGCGACCGAAGAGGACCGTGCCCGCATTCCCGACCACGCGCCGGTGGACCTGCGATCGGAACTGCTGGGCGCTGAAGAGTACGAGTCCGAGATACCGGCCGCGTTCCGAGATGTCCAGCAACATTTTCCGCACGTATGTCTCGGGTCCCTCGGCTGGGGCGTACTTGTTGAGTTCGTCGACGAACACCACCACGTTGTCGACGCCGAGGTCGCGCCGCTCGAGGTGTTCCCGCAACCGTGACACGACCCGCGTGAACACCAGCTCCTGGGCGAGCTGGTCGGTTCCGGCGACATCGATCACGTAGACGCTGCGATCCTCGAACGCCCCGAACGGCAGGTCACTCGCCGATCCGTCGTCGGAGACGAGTCCCTTGCAGCGAACCGAGATATTGAGGAGGCGGTTGCGGACCTTCCGGATGGTCGCGATGTGGTGCGTGCGCCAGATCTCCCCGCGCGCCGACTGTTCCAGTCCGTCGAAGATGGCCCGGAACAACCCCTCGAGATCCGTGAAGGTGCGAACCCGGTGCACCGTCCCCCAGTCGTCGCGAAACTCCCGGTCGACCACCCGATCGGCGAGGAAGTCGATGAACGCGGCCGCCTTGGCATCGAGGTCATCGCGGTTGAGCAGCACGTCGTGATAGTCGAGCACCTCCTGCAGGCCCCACACCAGGGGTTGGACCGTCTCGGCAAGATCGGGATGCGAGCGCAGCGTGTTCAGGTTGATCCCGTCCGCCTTGAACGGGGCGAAGTAGTGGACCTGCTCGAAGGGCACCGGCGAGAGTTCGAGGTCCTCGTACAGGGCCCGGTCTTCTTCGGTGAGCGTCCCGGGTTGGTCGAGGAAACAGAGGTCGGCCCCCTTGACGTTGAAGCACACCGCGGCCACCCCTCCCTTCGACGCCGGAAAGGTCGCAAACAGACTGCCCAGCAGAAACTCGACGGCACTCGTCTTGGTCGCCAGGCCCGAGATGCCCGTGATGTTGACATGGGCGGACTCGGGACCGGTGACGAAGTTGGCGTCGAGCCGCACCGGAGCCCGCATGCCACCCGCCACATACACGCCGACCGGTACCCCGGTGGGCGGGCTGGTTCGGAGATAGGACTCCATCCTCAGGGCCAGTTCGACGTCCGCCTCGCCGGCGGCGTGGACCGCCGTGAGCGGCACCGGCCGCATCGGCTCCTCCGGCAGGTGCCGGAGTACCCGGGCCGTCCACAGACGAATCTCCCGCCGCACGGTGGGCGCCGGGGACGCATCGGGCTGCCCGTCGGTGGCCAACACGTCGTGGAGGGCCTCGCCCAGATCCGAGTACGCGACGCCATCGATCACGACGGCGTAGACCACCGTCCCGTCCCCGCCATCGACCCGGACGATGGCCCCGATGCCGATCGTCGCGTCGACCGCGGTCCAGAAGTTGAACTGATAGGGACTCGACGGAGCCTGTTCGGTGGCCACCACCCGGCCGATCGGCGGTCCGGTCCGGTCCGGAATCACTGCCACCCTCCCGCCCGGGCCCGCAGGACCTCCTCGACCTGGTGCATCGGGTAGAGCAGGCGATCGCGGCGCACGTCTCGCGCTACCGGTGCCCGTTCGGCCAGGAGCCAGCCGCTGATGGCATCGCACGCGGCCGGCGTGTCCGGCAACGGCGGCCGTTCGATCCGAAGGAGTCCGTACAGAATATGCCGATCGGCCCAGTCCCACAGCCGCAGATACCAGGAATGCACCGGATTGCCCTTCTGTCCGCGCCGCATGGACACCGTCGTCCGACATCCGGCGGGAAGGGTGAGTGCCGCGTCGAGGTCGGCCCCGGCCAGGAACTGCGTCTCGTGGCTCTTGATCACCCCGAGCAGTCGTTCGGACCCGGCGTGCGCGTCGTAGCCCCGGAGACTGCCGTCCACGACAATCCACGCCTCCGGACGATCCCGGCGCACGGCGTCGACCACCGCCCGCTCTACCCACCGCCGCCGGCGGTCCAGAACCTCGACCGCCCGCTGCGTATCCAGCAGGGGATGCCGCCGGTCGTCCACCTGCGAATCGTACACGGGGAAACCAAGCGCTCGCAACTCGTCAACCACCGATGCCGGCATACACGTACACGGTGCCACCAGGAACTCTTCCGTACGCACTGCCTGCACGGACAGGGCACCATCCTCCCGCCAAAGTGCCGCCGCGGCCACGTACCCCCGCACCACCGGTATCACCCCGAACCAGCCCTCGACCGAAAAACGCTGGATCCCATCGACGAACGCCACACCTTCGCGCAGCGCCGCCACCGCCACGGGACGCCGGGAGACGGTGTCGCCTTCCACCGCCCGGGCCGTACCGAACGGGGTCTGAATCGGGGCACCGGCGGTTCCCGCCGGCAGGCCGGCACCGGGGACGGCCTTGCACTCGCGAAGGAGTGCCCGCAGCCGACGGCGCCGCGCATGCTGACCGGCGGACGGCAGCGTCTCCCGCCCATCTTCCGCCCGGCCCAACATGTCAGGTACGCAGACGCTGAATAAACGAACTCAGACGATCCAGGGCACGCTCGAGGTCTGCATCGGAGGCTGCGAACGACAACCGAACCCAGCGCTTGTCGCCAAACGCCTCACCCGGGACCAGCGCTACCTGTTCCTCGGCCAGCAACTGTTCGCAGAACGCGACGGCACCGTCGCACAGCTCCGAAAAGCAGGAATCCACCCGGAAGAAAAAATAGAAAGCACCGAGCGGCTCGACGAACTCCAGCCCCGGCAGGTGCTCGCGGAAGTGGGAGACCACGAGGTCGCGGCGCCGGGAGAACCGGGCGACCATCTGCTCGACCTCCGCCCGAACGCGTTCGTCGGCAAAGGCGCACGCCGCCGCATACTGCGAGGGGTGGGCCGCCCCGCTCGTCACGTGGGTCTGCAACGACGCCATCGCCCGGGCCACGGGCAGGGGTGCGAGTGCCACGCCGATGCGCCACCCGGTCATCGCGTACGCCTTGCTGGCGCCCGAGATCACCACCACCTGTTCGAGCAGTTCGTCGGGCAGATCGAGAACCGATGGCGCCGGTCCGGGCGCGTAATGAATCTCGCGGTAGATCTCGTCTGCGATCAGCCACATGCCCCGTTCGTGCGTCCACTCGGCGATGGCTCGCAGTTCGCTCCGGGTGTACACAGCCCCGGTGGGGTTGGTCGGCGAGCACAGGATGACGCCGGTGGTCACCTTGTCCGCCGCAGCCTCGAGTTCCCGCACCCCAACCTTCAGACTGTATTCCGGGTCGCCCGGCACAAACTGCGGCTCCGCCCGCGCGAGGTGCACCATCTGCGGATACGACACCCACGCCGGAGACGGGATGAGGACGCGATCCCCCGGCCCGAACAGCGTAAAACAGGCGTTGAAGACGGATTGTTTCGCCCCGGTCGACACCACCATCGCATCGGCGTTCACCGGCCGGCCGCCGGAGAGGAGCGAGAGATGATGGGCGGCAGCGGCACGCAGTTCGAGGATGCCGGCGTTGGGCGGGTAGTGGGTCCTGCCCTCCTGAATGGCACGCACGCCGGCTTCGCCGATGATGCGCGGCGTCACGAAGTCCGGCTCGCCGGCCGACAGGTCGATCACGTCCTCCCCGGCCTGCCGGCGACGCTGCGCCTCCTGGCTCACGGCCATGGTGGCCGACGGACGCAGGTAACGCAGATTGCGCGACGGACGGAACTCGGCGGGTTCAGGACTCACGGCACGCCTCAGGGCACAAGCCCCGCGTTGTAGTTGGTCAGGAACTCCAGAAACCGGGAGACCTCTACCATGTCCCGGCCGACAAACCGGATGGAGTGCGCGTCGGTCCGTTCGACGATCGGCAGGTAGGCGAGGATCTGCGATGGGCGGTAGTTCTTGAAGCGCACATCCAGCGTCACGGGCGTGTAGAGCCGAAACGGTGTAAAGTCGTCCAGCCGGCGCAGGGCGGCGGCGGCGCGTTCGCGGATCAACCGGTAGGCCGCATCCGGGGTGAGGGTGCGTGCGGCGTGAAAGCTGTAGTTCCACTTCACCACCGCCCCTTCGAGATCCTGTCCGATGAACGCCCGGGCCTCCGCGACCGCCGCGTCGTCTCCAGAGATCATCACCACCGGCACCCCGAAGTGGCCCGCGATCGCGGCATTGATCCCGGCTTCCAGGGCCGAGCGGCCGTTGAGCCGGATGTCGGCCAGCCTGGCACTCGACATCGTGTGGGCCCGGACGCCGTCCGGGTTGGTGGTCCCCGCGTGATACCCGATGAAGATCGCCGCATCGAACGAATCGTCGATGCCTTCCATCATGGCCAGCGGCCGCGGCCATGACCGCACGATCGTGACATCGTCGGGGAACATCTCGATCAGCAGATTCTCGCCGTTCCCGTGGGAATCGCTGATCACGAACTCCCGAGCCCCAGCCTCCCGGGCCCCGGCCATGGCGGCGAGGACTTCGCGGGTCATGAACTCCCGGTAACGCCCGTACTCGAACCCGGCCGGCCCGAGTTGGTCACCGGTGACCACCCCGACCACCCCTTCCATGTCGGCCGAGATGTAGACCTTGAGCGGGTGGTCCTGACGAGCCTGCACCGCCGGGGCGGACCCGGCCACCATCAGGCCCACGCAGAGGATGACACGGCCCACACTACCCTCCGAGGAGAAACGGTGCGTGAAGGCTACGCCGCCGGGGGGAAAAGCGGAAGGACCGTCAGCGCGGGATCACCCCGTGTTGCCGCAGCACCTCGCGCACCCGGTCGAGGGGAATCGCCTCCACCGTCCCCCGATGTCCCTCGACGGTCGTGGCCGTGAACAGCGAGTTGTAGATCGCCTCCTCGGTGGCTTCGATGACCGCTTCGAACAGAGGACTCATCGCCGTATTGCCAAGCGCGGGGGCC
>Ga0114931_10002187_pt1 | contig 24867 bp, 16 predicted proteins | sample 2SBtaG_FD_89579 | JGI IMG/M metagenome (GOLD analysis project Ga0114931, IMG submission 89579) | Deep subsurface microbial communities from Kolumbo volcano to uncover new lineages of life (NeLLi) - 2SBTROV14_V59a metaG | ecosystem: Environmental > Aquatic > Marine > Volcanic | place: Kolumbo... | reverse complement strand
TCCTGGCTCCGGGGAGCGGAGGCACCAAGGAGCTCCGGGCCGACTTCACGATCGGCGCAGACGGTTTGCGTAGCCTGGTGGCTCTGGAGATGGGCGTCTACCACAGCGTCGACTCTCTCGAGAAGTTGGCCTTCGTCTACCGGTTCTCGGTGGTCGCCGCACAAGAGCACGCCGAGGTCCACTTCGTGGATCGTGGGTATCTCATCCTGGCACCGGTCGACGGTGGCCTGGTGACCCTCAACCTCATCGTCGAGAAGGGCGTCTGGAGCGGGGGGCGCGACAAGCTTGCCTTTCTTCGGACCAAGCTCCGCGAAGCGCCGGGGCTCGCAGAGAAGCTCGCGAATGCCGAGCAGGTGGGTGACGTCCTCGCCATCGGACCTCTTGCCTCGACGACCGAGGAGCAGGTCTTCGACGGTGCCGCACTGCTCGGAGATGCTTGCGGATTCGTGGACCCGCTGACCGGAGAGGGACTCTACTTCGCGATGCGCGGTGCAGCCCTGCTGGCCCCTGTTCTCGATCGTGCCCTGACGGCCGGTCGGCGGGATGCTGCCTCGCTTCGGAGCTACTCCCGAGCTCGCAGGCGGGAGTTCGGCGCACGATTCCTCCTGGCCCGAGGGCTTCAAAGAGGCCTGCGCAAACCAGGAATCGCCAAGAATGTCCTCTCCCTCCTGGCTTCGCGGCCTCGACTCATGGACCTCTTGTTGACCGTGACCGGAGACTCGGTTTCGCCGCTCCATATGCTCAAACCACGTGTGCTCCTTCCCGCCCTCTGGCAAAGGTAGGGCGCCGAGGGGGACTCTGCGATACGCTGGATCTGCATACCGATCCGCTCTGATCATCCAGCCTGCACGATGGACTTGTCTTGCGACGACCACTGCTGACAATCAAGGGCAAGACGAGCCTCCTCTTCTCGGGTCTGGGGCTCTTGCTCCTCCTGACCGGAACCATGGTGTTCCTCCAGCTCACTGCCATCCAGGTCGATGCAGAACGGCTCGTCGAGGAAACGCGCGAATCCGTCATCTCGAGCGAGATGCATTCCACGATCCACGACATCGAGGTCGCCGTCCGTCGCAATCCGGGGGGCTTTGCCGAGGGATCGAACGATCTTCGGCGGCTCATGACCTCCATGGCCAGGTTTCGTGAGCTCCTGACAGAGCTACGGAGTGGCGCTGGGAGATCGGATCCCTCGCGCGGTGAGCATCAGGCTACGGAGGACAGGATTGCTGAACGCATCCAGGGCGACATGGCTGCTCTCGAGACCTCGCTCGGACAGCCCATGGTGGATACCAAGAGTGTCTTCGAAAAGCTGGCCTTCGCCAAACGATATGCACAGGTGCTCTCCGAGGAGACGCGGGAGGAGTCCGGCATCGCCAATGCGGATCTCAACAAGAGGGCGGAGGAAGCCCGATGGATGCTCTGGGGATCCTTCTCTCTCGTCATCCTTGGATTCTTGTGGATCAGCTTCTACTTCATCCGGCATGTGGCTTCGCCAATCCTAGCGCTTCGTGATGGCGCGAAGCGCTTTGGCCGAGGCGATCTTGGGTATCGCATGTCCACGGGCAGACGGGATGAGATCGGTGAGTTGGCCGCGGGATTCAATGAGATGGCGGAGCGGATCGGAACCACCCACGGTGAACTCGAGGAGAGTCTCGCCGAACGCACACGGGACTTCATTCGTGCCGCACGGTTCGCAGATCTCGGTGTCCTCGCTGCCGGGCTCGCGCACGAGATCAACAACCCCTTGGCTTCGATCGCGACCTCTGCCGAAGGCCTGGAGCGTCGCATCGACCGTGGCGGTCTCGATGCCGAGGAGACCTCCGAATACCTGCGGACGATCGCAGCCGAGGCCTACCGGGCGAAGGGAATCACCGAACGACTCCTGGCCTTGTCCCGGGCCGGCGAACAGGGTCAGGGCATGGTGGATCTTGGACTCGTTCTCGGGCACGTGGAAATGATGTTTCGGCATCAGATCCAGGACAGGGGCATGGAGTTGAGACTGGAGTGTGGGGAGAGCGTGCCTTGGGTCTACGGTAGTCCCGAGTCCTTCGTGCAGGTCTTCAGCAATCTCCTGCGCAACGCCGAGGACGTGAGTCCTCCAGGTGGCGTGATCCTGATTCGGTGTACCGGTGATGCGCAAGATTTCCGGATCGAAGTGCTGGATGAAGGGCCTGGACTCCCCGAGGAAGAACAGGGCAAGATCTTCGATCCGTTCTATACGACGAAGGAGCCTGGCAAGGGGACGGGTTTGGGCTTGTCGCTGGTCACGAGCCTGCTGGAGTCGATGGGGGGCCGCGTGGAGGTCTCCAACCGGGCAGAGGGTGGCTGCTGTTTCTCCGTGTATCCGGCCTTGGCGAGGGATGCCCAGCCAGCGAGCGTCCAACCTCTGGGCGTCCAGCCAGGGTCACTCCATGTACCCGAAACCCCAGGGAACGAAGAGCCACGACACGGGGGCAGACCATGAACGAGCGGCGAGTGCTGTTGGTCGATGACGATGACACGCTGAGGCGCGTGCTTCACAAGGAAATCGAGGGCTTCGGCTACCAGGTTCTGTCGTTGCCCGACGCGGAGGGAGTTCAGGATGCGATCAAGCAGTCGATGCCCGATGTCGCCTTGATCGATCTTCGGCTGCCGGGCATGGGAGGGATGGAGCTGCTCGAGCTCCTCCGTGGAATCGATGAGGATCTCCCCGTGGTCATGTTGACTGGTCATGGATCGGTGCCCGAAGCCGTGCAGGCCATTCGGTTGGGAGCCTACGATTTTCTTGCCAAGCCTGCCTCGCTGGACCAGATCGAGCAGGTGTTGATGCGAGCTTGCGAGCGACGTGAGCTGGGGACCCAGGTGCGTGGTCTCAAACGACTGGCGGAAGGACGTGAAACAGAGGGAGCCCTGGGTACACAGGCCATCCTCGGCCAGAGCTCTCGGATCGAGGAATTGCGCCAGCAGATCGCTCGAGTTGCACCGGGAGATGCCGCAGTATTGATCCATGGGGAGAACGGGACGGGCAAGGAACTCGTTGCACGTGCTCTCCACGCGGCCAGCCCGAGGTCCCATCAGGCCCTCGTAGTGGTGCATTGCGGCGCCATTCCGGACGGCCTGGTCGCGAGTGAGCTCTTCGGGCACGAGCGTGGGGCCTTTACTGGAGCGCATCGTCGACGCGCGGGTCTCTTCGAGGCTGCGCAAGGCGGCACGCTGTTCCTGGATGAGATCGGTGAGCTCCCGTTGTCCGTGCAGCCTGCATTGCTGCGCGCCTTGCAGTTCGGTGAGATCCGCCCCGTTGGTTCCGAACGAACGCGTCGCGTGGATGTGCGCGTGATCTCAGCTACTCACCGTGATCTGGAGAGCGAGATCGAGGACGGTAGCTTTCGCGAAGACCTCTTCTATCGCTTGTCACCGATCATCCTCGAGGTGCCCGCACTCCGCGAGCGTAGGGAGGATGTTGCTCTTCTGGCACGGCATTTCCTGCAGCGTGACTCCGCTGGGGAGGCTCACGCCAGCGACATCGATGAGGAGGCTCTGCGTGCCCTCGAGGGATTGGATTGGCCCGGCAATGTCCGTGAACTCGAGAATGCCATCGTGCGCCTACGGACTCTGGGACACTCGGCCCGGATCCGAGCCGCGGATGTGCATGCGTTGGTGGCTCGCCGACGAAGGCTGAAGACAGAAGCCCTTCCAACGCTTTGTCTGGAGGATCTGGAACGGCTGGCAGTCCTGGCCGCCATGGAAAGGCATGGTCAAAACAAGCCTGCCGCAGCGTCCGAGCTTGGAATCGCCCTCAAGACTCTCTACAACAAGCTCGCCCGTTATTGCTAGCCGATGCGGCGGCCTTCTTGGGTGCGAGACGAACCACGCCCGTTTCCTGGCCGAGCTGCAGCGGAGCCTCGAAGGGCCACGGACCCGAGCCGGCTACTTCTTGACGGGCGCTTTCTTGCTGCGGCTCTCCTTCTCGAGCCCCTCGTACCAATCGCGCCAGGCCTTCCGGTTCTTGTCGAGGTTGCGGATCGCCTCGAGAGCCTTCTCGGCAGCCTCGCGCACCTTGGTGTCTGGATAGGTCAACAGCTCGATCAGACCTGGTGCCGCCGCGGGATCAGCGAGGGACTGCAGAGCTTCGCAAGCCCTCACCTTCCACCCTGGACTCAGATGTGGAAGCAACTGCACATACAGGGAAACACGGTCCTTACCGGTATAGCGTTGGATCCAAGCGATGAGGCCATTCTCCCAAGCAGCGAGGTCTGGATCGGCCATACACTTCCGGATGAACTCCAGGTTCTCGTCCGCGGAGGGAAGCCGCTGGAGGATCTCCCTCTTCTCTTCTCGCTCGGCACGTTTCCAGACTTCGCGAAGGGCAGCACTCTTGGCAGAGCGACTCATCTCCGAGTACCCAACGCACCGCAAGATATTGCAGACCGGAACCGATGCCAGCTTCGCGAGCCTCTGCACCTCCGAATCGAGTTGGCCTGCCTTGTAGGATCGAACAAGGACACGGGTCAGGTTCCCGGGTTGTCTGTTGTTGTTCGTGAACACCAGACGCGTCAGAGCCTCTGCCAGGCTCAAACCGTCTTTTCGCCCCAAGAGCCGCTTGAGTAGTGCCATGGCCCAGTCCCTGGCGCGCCTCTCGAACCTGGATGGTCCCAGGTCACCATCTTGGCTGCGAAACACGACCTGCTTGAGAGCCGCCATCTGCCCGGCCGTCAAGGAACAGCTACTCTCCAGCGCATTTTGTATCGCCTGGAACACGGCATAGCGAATCAACGGGTGATCGATCGCCTTGCAGGTGGCGAGTAGCCACGGGATTCGCGCCTGGTACCAATCCTGGTCCAATCCCGAGGAGAACTGCTCGCAGAAGGCACTCTCGAAACTGGCAAGGGTCTTGTCGTCCTCGATCCCGGAGAGCCCATCGAGCACCTTTTTGTCTACGAGCCGCCCCATGTAAGCTTTCCAGGATTCGAGGTCCAAACGGGTGGAGAGCTGCCAACACTCGTGCAGAATCCGGTTCGCGTGCCCTGGATGAGATGGCCACGCTACTTCGAACTCTGCGAAAGCGAGATCCAGGAGACGACTCGCGACTCGAGCCTCTTTGCGCTTGTCGACGTTGGCTGCTTTTGGACCTGGCCAACGGTAGGCCAGTGCGTTTCCGAAGTACTTCGAAGACGACATGTTCAACAAGGCCCGGCGCAGCGGGATGCCTAGATCCTCCGTGTTCTGTAGTGCAATCGTGATGTCCCGATCGACTCCACTTGCACCTGCCTTGGCCACTTGCAGCAAGACCTCTGCCCATCTGGTCTCGACGGGATCGCCGGCCACCTTCGCCAGGTCATAGGCCTGGACGAGACGCAAAGCCATCGAGTCACGAAAATCAGGATGCGCCTTCAACAGCTTCAGCAGCCGTTCGACGTATGCCTGGCAATCCGCGCGACTCTCACGATTTCGTGAGGCCTTGAAGGTCTTCCAAGCCGCATCCCGCAGGAGCTCATTCTCGTCGGCCAGATGGTCAGCATAGTCTGGCGCAAGGTCGAGACGGCCAGCCTTACTGATAGCCAGCAGGAGACGTGCCTTCGCCGAACCGGTACTGCTGCGATAGGCATCGCGGAGATGAAGCCAGAGTGCCGGGACCTTCTCGCAGAGCTGCACGAGCATCGATTGGTAGGATCGCTCGATGTAGGACTGCTGGCGCGGAAAATCACTGACTCTGGCCTGCTCGACCAGGAAGTCGAAAGCAGTAGCATCGCCATTGTCCACGAGAGCGGCGAGGGCCATCCGCTGGATGCGGTCGTTGGAATTGTCGAGCGCCTTGCGCAGGACTGCGTTGCCAGACGACCCGATGAACTGAAGGCTGATCAAGGTGGCCTTGGTCGCATGGATCATGGCTTGTCGTGTCGGTGCCCTGGTCGGTGCGACGAGGAGTTCCTGGATCTCATGCTCGAGGTCCCGTCGCGGCGTGAGCGCCTTCTCGCTCGCGCCCAGCGTCTTGCGCAGCAAGCGCGCCTGGACCGCCTGGTCGGAGCGGGGATAGCTCTTCTCGAGGCGGGTGAGGGAGGCTGTGGCCTTGGCGTACTCCTCGAGCTTGAGGTAGCAGATCGAGAGGCGGTAGAGGGCGCGGGCCTTCATCGTGTCGGTGGCGTTGGCGTCCTGGGCGACGAGTTCGTAGAGCGGCAGCGCCTGCTTGGCGGAGGCATTCTGGATCTCGAGGCGCTTGGCCTTGGCGAAAGTCTCGGCTGGGGTCTGAGCGTGGGCTTGGGAGCCGACGGCGCAAAGTGCCGAGAACGTGCAGACGAGCAGGGTCCGCGCGGGGCTTGCGGTGAGCTTGTGGATCATGGACATCTCTTGCTTCTCCTGTTTGGCGTTCCCAGAGAGCATCGTCGCAACGATGGATCGGGGAGTCATGCCTGCGTCCGGTCTCTGTCAGCTTTGGGTCATGCGGTAACCCACGCCTCGCACGCTCTGGATGAGGATGGGTTGGGTCGGGTCGTCTTCGATCTTATGGCGGAGTTCGAAGATGTGGTTGTCGAGGGTGCGCGAAGTCGGGAAGTGCTCGTAGCCCCAGACCTCAGCCAGGATCTCGCGGCGCGAGAAGACGCGCCCCGGCGATGTCAGGAAGAGTGCGAGGATGTCGAACTCCGTGCGCGTGAGCGAAAGGCCTGAGCCTGCCTTGGTGACCGTGCGTGCGTCGAGGTCGACCTCGAGGTCGGCAGCGCGCTTGATGCCGCGCAACGCATGCGGGGTGGCGAGACGGGCGCGCCGCAGCTGGGCCTTGACGCGGGCGAGCAGCTCCGCCATGCCGAAGGGCTTGGTGAGGTAGTCATCCGCCCCCAGCTCCAACGCGAGCACCTTGTCGATCTCCTGGCCCTTGGCCGAGATCATCAGGACCGGCGCCTCGACGCCGTCAGCACGCAGGCGACGCAGGACTTCGTAGCCGTCCATCTCCGGAAGGATGATGTCGAGCAGGATGGCCGAGGGGTCCTGCGTGCAGGCCGCCGTGAGCCCCGTGGCGCCGCAGGCAGCGAGCAGGACCTCGTGTCCCTCGGTCTCGAGCACGTCCCGGATGGCCAGGCGCACCGCCTCGTCGTCTTCGATGATCAGGATCCTGCTCATGCCTCGCTGCCTCCCCTGTCCTGACGTGCACGAAAGCAGAGCAACATACAGAATCCCCACTGAGCCCGATCTTCGACGTCGATCGACGCTCCTTCATGTGCCCGCATCACGTCGAGAGCGATGGCCAGCCCCAGACCACTACCCGGCGCCTGACCGGGACCGTGCTCGGTGCCGCGCTCGTAGGGCTCGAAGAGGCGCGCCCGCTGCGCACGCGCAATCCCCGAGCCGTTGTCGCAGACCCGCAGCTGGATCTGATCGGCAGTGCGCTGGAGCTCCAGGTGGATCTCCTTGCCCCCATGCTTGATGGCGTTGTCCAGCAGGTTGGACAAGACCTGCCCCAGTGCCTCCCGATCGCCGGTGATCGGACATGCTTGATCGCAGCCCACGAGCTCCATCCTTGCCCCCTGTGCCTCGGCGCGAGCCTCGAATGCACGCAACGCCCCCTGCGCCAGCTCGGCGAGATCGACTGGCTCCATCTGATACTCGCGCCCCCGCTCGATGCGCGAGGCATCCAGCACGTTGGCCACGAGGTGCGTCAGCTTGCGCGTCTCTTCGCTGATGCGCTCCTGATACTCGGCGACCTTGTGCCCATTCACCGTCGGCGCAGCCAACAGGTCGCTGTAGAGGCGCAAGGACGTGAGCGGCGTCTTGAGTTCGTGCGACACCGAGGAGATGAAGTCCGCCCGCATCCGCGAAAGCCGGCTCTCCTTGGCGACTGCCCGCAGGCTCACCCAGAGCCCGAGTGCCAGCACGAGCAACATCCCGCAACCCAGACCGAAGAGCACCCTCGCGGCTGGATCACCCCAGAAGGCCGCCGGCAGTGGCTCATGCTCGCGAAGACCGATCCACACTCCCAGGGACGCCAAGTGGACATCCAATCTGCCCTCCACTGCGGGAGGCCGGGTGGGAGACCTTGTCCTTGAGGCCAGCGATGCTTGCAAGGGCGACCGCCCCCAAGACAGCGGACCCGTGTATTCGAACCGACGCAACAAGCCCGGCTCGCGTTGGAAGGCTGCCTCGAGGATCGCAGTGCGAGCCACGATAAGCAGGGGATACTCGATTGGTTGCTCGAACCCCGTGTCGCCAAGCATCACGAGGGCAGGTCCCTCAGGCGCATCCTCCCAGATCAAGATCGCCGCCGGATCACGTGCCCACGATCCTCGGTGCGCCACCAGGACACGATAGAGCTCCATCCATCGCTTGGGTCCGCCCTCGAGCCCGAGAGGCTTCCTCAGTGTCCAGTATTCCAGGAGCCCGAGATCGGGACGAAGCCGATCGAGCTTGGCCCGCGCTCCTGCCAATGCGGCCTGCCTCTCCGCCTCCGAGCCGCCATCTCCTGTTGCCCGCCAACGAAGGCGTGCGCACTCCCATGCTTCCCAAGGGGTCAACTCCCGAGCCGCGATCGCGTCCAATGCCTCGAGCGACTGCTTGTTGCGGCCGGCACGAATCAGGGCGCGCGCCAGCGCCAACTCGATACGCGTGGCCGTACGTGGCTCGAGGGACTTCGCCGTCAAGGCACGCCGGTAGTGCAGCACGGCAATCGCCCAGGCTCCCCGCTGCTCTTCACGCACGGCATCGAAGAAGGCAGGCGACTCCAACAGCAGCGCATCGTCTTGTAGCTGTGTCTGGAGGTGCTCACTCTCGAAGGGCAGGAGCTGACCATCGTCACGCCAACGCATGCGCCGCCCGGGCAAATCGAAGGGGCCGAGATGGGATTGAGGCAGGCTCCGGATGAACGCGATCTCCAGCTCGACGCCGCGGCGTAGCTTCTGCACGGCTTCGCTGCGCTCCAGGGCGCGCTTCTCCAGCGCCAACTCGTGCCGCTCGGACAGCGTCGACCAGAGCAGGCCCAGCAGGACGACACTCGGGAGCAGGATCCCCAGCACGTAGATCCCGGAGAGCAGGGGCAGACGGGTCGCGCGGAACGGGCGGGATCGACCGGTGGCTCTTGTGGACCTTGCTGCTCTCACTCGGATGTGTTTCCTCGGGCTTGGGAACGCACATCGTAGGGCCCGTGCCCGAGCCTCACCCCCGCCGTTCTGTCAGGATTGCGTCAGGGCCCAGCAGGCGCGCGGCGAAGCCCGACAGAGGACACTCATCAATCGCTCGGCAGTGGATGGGTGTCCTCTAATCGCTGTCATTATCGGTCATTAGTCCTGGAGACCCATCGATCCAGGCGGGCTCTCGTTGCAGCATCCACCAGGGATCGGCAGAGACTGCATCGGCCTTCTCTGGTCTCCGCTCGCTTGCAGGACAGCCTAGATCCTTCGATGCCCCCTCGCGGCTGCGAGGATCTGATTGCAGAGATCGATGGGTGTCCCCTGGATTCATCCCCTAGATTCATCGCGGAGATCGATGGGTGTCCCCTAGATTCCCCTCCTCCGTCATCTTGATTCTCTTCGCAGCATCCTGCTTCGTGTAGCGCTCGAATGGCACGGCACTGGATACATCCGGATATCGACTGAGAGTGTGGGACGATGCGAGGAAGACCACGGTCGGTCTGAATCGCTCAGGTATTCGCGCCTCCCTTGCCAGTCGCATGAGATTCCAGGTGGGCGTCAAGCGACGCTTACGAAGTTGATAAATGGATGTAGCGAGACTGCACATTAGATCTACTGCGATCTCCTATAGCAGCATCAAAACATCTCCACTGCAAGCGTTCGAGTTCCCGCTCCACTATTAAGACAACACATAGTTCTATTTACCCGCTAGTCGTTTCCATGCCAAAAAACACTTATGCAGCTCATCCTCAGAATATTGGCCATCCGCAAGACCGGATGCAACCGTGATCATGGTTGATACTGGATTCAAATAGGTGCGGCCAAAACCCAAAAGAACCGGATACTCATAGTTAACGTCCTGCCTTTTTCCCAAGGCCTGGCTCCACCTGACATTGGGAATACACTTTCGCACAGTTTCGCCAAAGTACATCCCTACGTCCCACGCCACCGAGATAGTTCTGTCTGTAAGCTCCCATGTTGGGATCTCGACGGGAACGCTCCATCTCTGCCTGATGCTAGCCATCTCCTGACTAGTACGAGATCGCACCTGCACCCTTGTACGAAACCACTCACCAAGTTGGAAGAGGCTGGATGGCTCAAAATTGGCAAGCCACAATTCGAAGCCTTCACTCTCTTTCACAGCCTTCTCCAAGGAAGAGATACGTTCAGGAATCGCATCCAAAAACCACGAATAAAAGCCCTTCAACTCGCGTCTTGACATCTTCTCAATCCGCAAGCGACCCTGTGACCGAAGAGTATCGTAATCCATCGTTCGCCTGTACTCGCTTACTAATGTTGGCGTCTTTTTCACGAGTAATCACCGATCAAAGTCACCCTCTCGGGTCCATAAAAAACCAAGTTCCACGAGCACGTCCGGTAGGGACGCGCGCAACACTTCGCCTTTCTCCCACCACTCCAAGGGAGCGCTTGGGTCCAGGTCGAGTTCCTTCGCAGCCGCATCGAAGCGCTCCGCGTAGTCGCGTAGGAGCCGGCGTCGGCGACGCTCCAGCGTCGCAGGCTTCTTCCTGTAGAGGTCTGCCCGCGATTGCCAATCGCCCTCTCGCTGCACCTCGAGTTCGTTCCACACGTCTACCGCTCGCTCGAGGTCGACAGGGGTGATGAGGTCTGGGTGTCCATGAGAGTGGGCCGAAGCCAGGGCGTAGTCCTTGAGCGGGCCCATGCCCGACTCGACCGCGCCATTGTACTGCGGCAGCCCAGGAGGGGAAGGCAAGCTGACGACATTGACCACTGTAGGACACCCATGAATGCTGACGGAACGCTGCTGCGGTCGAGGACCCTGAGCAAGGTATGGTCCCAAGCCATGGACTCACGCTGGTATCGGATTGGCACGAAAGGACTTGGCGACCTAGGATGCCCAGGATGAACGTCGCTCACCTGGACCATGTCGGTCTGCTCGTCGAATCGGCTGAGAAGTCAGCCGAGCACTTCCGGTCGCGCAACCTCGAGGTCGGCCCTACTGAGGACTTCCCGAGCGAGGGAACCCGGGAGATCTACGTCGGCTCGCGTACGCAGCACGGGAAAGTCCTCCTGATCGAGGCGATCGGCCCTGGCCCCTACCTGTCTGCGTTGGAGAGGCGGGGTCCTGGCCTGCATCATGTCGCCTTGGGGGTCCCCGATATCCGGAGCTTCGTGACAGGGCTGATGGGCTCGGGATGGCATCTCCATCCGATCAGCCTGACCGCGCTCGCGCACACATCTACGGTCTGGCTGGCGAGAGCCGGAACCCCTGTCCTGATCGAGCTCTCCAACTCGACGGCGCCTGCATCGCAGGAGAGCCTGGTGACCAGGTTGGGCCTACCGATCCCGGACAGGCTGGTACGTGCACTGTCATGCCCCATCGTCGAAGAGAGGGAGGACATTACGATCGAAGTCGGGGATTGGCGCTTCTGTTCGGAAACCATCTGTACTTAGCTCCTCGCTGCCTGCGCGGTCTCCACGATCCGTATCGCCCAGTCGGTGGCCCGGGCAAAACCCCCTGGGCACAGCGCACGCACCACCATGGCGCGGTGCATCGTCTCTACCAGAAGGAGACGATCAGTCCGCCAAGGCCGCGAAGCGGATCCGACATTCCTCCTCGGTCACCAGCACGCATGCAGCCGTCCGCCTCTGCCAGGTCAGCTGGAGATGTTCTGAGTGGGGGAGAAGGGTGCGTCCGTGTGTGGCGCCCCGCTCCCGCTTTGCCGAACCGGGTCCCACCGGCAGGAAAGGCCTCGCTCCCACCTCGCATCGTGGGGGACATGCTGCTGCCGCGGGCCTGCCCCGCCCAGGTGAAGCCTGCAGCCTTGTGCCAAAACGGCTCATGGATGTCCTATCCGCAAGACCCCTCGCGTCTCTTGTTCTAGGTGCCAATCACTCCCACTCCGAGCGCTGACAGGGAGAACTGTCCCGGAGACACATTGTATGTCTGAAAGGTCTGTTGAAAGAAGCGGAGGCCAATGAGTCCCCGATCGTTCGGGATGGGGAACCACACCGTTCCACCGGCCGGAGTCATGATGTCCACCGATGTCATCAACTGGCCACACCAAACCCCTCTCAAGAAGGTGCTCGGATTCAGTGGGAGCTTCAGGGTCCCGAACTTCTTGTCCGAGACTCCTGTGAACAACAGAACGATTCCGTACGGTGCTGTAGGAAAGTCTGTTTCCAATTGCAGCCGCCCTCCCAGCTTTGGCAGAGTCTTCGCCACGAGCTTGGGCTGCCAAGACTTACCCCACCGCGGGTGCCCTGTGCACGAAAGTTTCCAGTTCGTAATCGAATAGGATGCGGATTGTGCCTGCAAAGAGTTGCTGACGAGGAAGAGAACCAAGATACCTTGAACTGCGAGTAGTTTCATTGAACGACTCTCTCTTATGGTCGAGCTTGCGCGAATCCATCATCCCATACATCATACTCAAACGCAAAGTCTCCGGGGACAGAGGACATGCCCCTCCCGAGCAGGACTGATGCGGATCCAGGTCTTGTTGAGTTCCTGACGAATCCCCTCTGAAAGATCCGGCCAACCATGGCTATGGCAGGATTCTTGCGTTGGCATCACGAGCCCTTGCCACGCGGCATGTACCCCCAGGCTATACCAGCCCTATGGCCAAGAACCTGAGGAGACCATCATGGCTCTGAACATCCTCGCAAGGCCCTCTTTCCTTCTGCTCCTTGGACTTGCTCTGCCTACGCCCACTCAGGGCCAAGGACCGCAGTTCTCTGCAAAGGCCGGCGCTGGCCTCACCAATCCCAAAGTCGCCTTCACGATGTCGGTCTTTGCCGTAGACGTGACTGGCAACCGCTCACGGGACATCGTGGTCATGGCTGCTGGAGCAGCCAGCTCGCCTCAGTGGACTCGGTCCTATGTCCACATCAATGATGGTCATGGACGATTTCCAACGATCAAGTGGCTTCCCAGGGGTATGGGAGACCGCAACGGCGCAGCGGGAGACTTCGATGGCGACGGTGACATCGACCTCCTCGCAGATGGCCTGGTCGGCACGACGAACCCGAGTCCAGCATTGTTCCTTCTCCGAAACGATGGGCGTGGAAACTACACCGTCGCGTCGGGAAACCCCGCTTATGTGACCAAACCCAGCACGAGCGTCAGTAGCATGGCTGTAGGCGACGTCGACGGAGATGGCGATCTCGACCTGGTCGTAGGTGAATACCGCGGACCCGCAGGAGGGCCAACTCGACTCTTCCTCAACAACGGCAAGGGCCGGTTCACCGCCGCTGCGGCCGCGCGGATTCCCACGGGCAACATCATGAGCAGCGCCCTCCTGCTCCTGGACGTGGATCTGGATAAGGATCTCGACATCATCGTTGGCGACTCGGGCCAGGTCCGACTCTACAGCAACGATGGTCGGGGCCAGTTCTCGGATGTCTCTTCTAGACAGATGCCCAAGCTCGCCAAGGACAAAGCCCAGAGCATCGCCGTCCTGGATGCCGAAGGTGATGGAGACCCCGACCTGGTCTTGAGTTCGGAAGAAGGCAAGACCCTCATCTACCTCAATTCCAAGGGCGTGTTTCGAGATGCATCGTCGACCCACTTTCCCAAGCCCCTCGCCAATCGGCTTTCTGTCAAGCTGGCTACGGGCGATGTGGACGCAGACGGAGACATCGACATTTTTGTCGCCGACTGGGAAGCCAAGAGGACTGCCACCTCCGTCATTCTGGGGCCTGGCCAGGATCGTCTCTTCCTCAACAACGGTAAGGGCTTCTTCGTGGATGCGACCTCTGCACGCCTGCCTAAACAGAAGACATGGATCGGCGAGACACTGCTCACGGATCTGGACCAGGATGGCGATCCAGACCTCGTCGTCTGTGACCGCTTCCCCACTCTTCTGTACAACCTCCACCGACACCTGCACGCAAGCCAGAACCCAATGCGAGGAACAACCTGGAACCTGGAATACCATGCCCAGCCGGGCTACGCGACGCAGAATCAGGTGATCGTCCCGATCCTGGGCGCGGCCCTCCAGAAGCGCCCAGTTGTTGTGGCGCCTTTCGGATCACTGGCACTGTCGCCGCAGTTCCTGCTCCCACTGCCTGGTCCGACCATCGCAAGACCGGGAGGCAGAGCGACCATGGGCATTGCGATCCCCAACTCTCCGAGCATCAAGGGAATTCTAGTCTATCTACAAGGTCTCTGGCTGCACCGCACCGCCGTGACCAGCTGGAGGCTGGGAAACCTCGTGAGCGCAACGATTGGCTGAGCACTGACTGGGGATGTGGCTCCATCCGAGACGGCTCTCCCGTCGCATGTGGGTCTGGCTCCTGAGCCCCGCCCTGGTGAAGCCTGCAGCCTTGTGCTAAAACGGCTCTTGGATGTCCCATCCGTCTCACTCATTTGAAGCCTCGAGCTGCTTCTCGAGACCTGCAAGGGCTAGAGATCCGAATCACATGCTCCACGAACCAAGGGCCAGGACCTCAACAGGGAGCATGATATCAGTCTGCTGCCTGACGCGATGCCTCACTGCCCTGACCTTGGGCCTCGCGCTTGGATGCAGTCCGCAGCCGGAGCCCAAGGACGGAGGGTTGTTGGGTCTCTTGCGACCATCAGAAGCAGAGAAGGACGAGTTCACGCGCTACCTCGTACCGGTTCGAGCCCAGGTGGCTGCGTTTATCGCGAAGGACGAAGAGGCTCCGGCCAAGATGCTTGCCTTCTTCTTGGGAGGTGAGGACGAGATCCTGGGCGGCCCCTGGGGAAACCACACGCGACCCTATGTCGAAGAGTGGGTCTATCGCGAGCTGACACTGCTGGACCACAACGACGACGACTGGGACAGGATCCTGGCTCGCAACACCTGGCGATGGTCCTGGTCGAACGTGTCGGGGGGCTTGGGTGTCAGACTCAGTGAGGTTTCACTCGACGATCTGCATCCAGAGGCATTGGACCGGAAGTGGAACCGGAAACGGCTGATGCGTGCCATACAAGTATTGGTGAGCAGCGAAGGCGCGGATTGCGCGACCGTGATTCGGGAGTTGCGTATTTTCGGCTCCCTGAACCGCATCCCCGAGGACCTGCAAGACTCGATCGACAAGGCAATGGTCACTGCCGCTGAACGAGTGCTCCAAACCAAGGACGAGGCTTTGAAACTGGCTCTCCTCCGTTGGATGGCGGACCCTCGCCCCTTCCCGGATACGCTCAACGAGCTGGTCTGGAGCGCCGCGCGAGATCCATCCCCTGGACTTCGCGCACAGGCACTGCTGACTGGCATCCTCTATACCGGGTCCAAGGAACAGCAGGAGCAGGCCGCGAAGCGGTGGACGGCTCACGCGCTGGCGGCCCTGCAGGATGCGGACCCCGAGGTCAGACAGGCTGCGTTGATCGCACTCTCAAAAGACACCAGCCTGGGCGATGCCGTTCAGGAGACACTCGCGTCGCAGGCCATCGGCTGGCTGAAGGCGGCGAAGAGCCATGAGGATGATCCACAGCTCCTTGTCTCCTGCCTCGAGTTGCTCTCGACCCAATCCTATGGCCCCGATAATCCACAAGCAGACCAGTGGTCGAAGATCGTTGCACCTCTCCTCGAGTCGAGAGAGACCGCAGTACGTTCCGCCCTTCCGGAACTGGCTCTGCATCGGTTCCCCGCGACTCAGGCTGCGAAATCCACGATATCTGCTCTCACACGTGATCGTCGATGGACGGTTCGCGTTGCCGCCTGGGAGCAGATCGAGGCGGTGGATCTGGTTCCGAAAGACCTCGAATGGCTCGAGGAGTTCCGCGAGGAGAAGGCCCCGTTGATCCGGATCTTCATCACGGTTGCCATGCGGAGCGCAGCCGGCGATGACTTCAACGAGGCGACCTCCGCGTTGATCCGCCGTTGGGCCAGCGAGAACCTCGACCCCAATGATGAGAAGCAAAAGAATCGCCTGAGCTTCTACCTCCAGATGATCTGCCAGAGCCGCATCGCGTACCTGCCCTGGCGACCTCTCTTGGAGCAAGCACTCGGGAGCCCCCTCGAACGCAATCGCATGCTGGCCTGGATCTGCCTGGCCGCGAGGGGCTGGCTCTCACCTGTGGAGGCCCGGACTCTCGAGGATTCCCTTCCGGATGCCAAGGGTGAAGAACGCCAAGGCATCCTGATCGCACTCTATCTCATGGCCCATCGCAACGGACAACCCAAGACCGCCTCGACCTATCTCGACCAGCTGATGGTGGGCGAGAACCCAGACCTCTACTACGTTGCCCCCTTCGCCCTGGAAGCAGGCGGGCTGACCGAGAATCAGCAGCAGATCCTGGCGCGCGGGTTCATGTCCGACATCAGGATCAATCCGATGCGCTTGTCCGAACGCCGGCGCAAGCTCTGGGCAACGCTGGGCTCAGCCTGGAAACCCTACATCGAAGAGCTCGAAGGGCTGGAAGACTGGGCCGAGTAGTGTGTGGAGAACCGCTTCGAGGGATGGTACTCCGACGAGCTGACCCGGAAAAATCTCACCCTGTTCCTCGAAGCCATCGAACACAGGATCCGGGCTTCGAAACAAGAGCATGATTGAGCAGGGCCAGCAGATCGCCCGTCTCGACGACCAATCTTGACGACGACCAATCCTGGAAACCAATCTTCTGGAGACCAATCCTGGACGCCCCTCGACTCAGGCGGGCTCTCGTTGAGGCATCCACCAGTGATCGGCAGAGACTGCATCGGCCTTCTCTGGTCTCCGCTCGCTTGCAGGACAGCCTTGATCCTTCGATGTCCCCCGGCGGGCGAGTTGTCCCTGATGGAGTCCGAGATTTGCAGCGTTGCCGGACTGCGTGTTGTAGTCGAGCTCGTACAAAGAACGGGCGACAAGCGCGGGTACGCCTGCCGCCCGAGTTTGGGCGACCCGAGAATTGGGCATCCCGGGGAGGACTATTTGCCGCCGAGTGAGAGGAAGACGAGCTGGCCGCCCTGGACCAGGTTGTTCTTCAGGATGAGGCCGTCGCGGATGCCGTGCGCCTGGACGGTGAAGAGGAAGAGCTGTTCGCCTTTCTTCGTCTTGAAGTAGCGTGTGACGTCGATGATGCCAGACGTTTCCCAGTTGCCGATGTCGCCCTTGCCGGAGTCGGTCGTGCCCATCGGGACGACGACCGAGCGGTCGACTTGAGCGATTCGCTGCGCGGTCGGAATCCAGGGGTCCAAGCTGAAGATCGAGGCTTCTTGTTTCGATGTCTGGCCGAAGAGGCCAGGCTTGAAGGCTGTGTCACTCGAGCTGATGGCACGGTCTTCCTGCGCCAGGACCATGCCGCTATCGGCGAAGACGAGGTTGTCCGGACTGCGCAGGCCGAAGTCCCCGTTGCCCTTGTCGTTGCCGTCGTACTGGATGCGTACGATCGTCGAGAACGGCGCGGTCGGGTTCGTGAGGTTCAGGAGGAAGAACTGGTAGAGGACGCCCCACTTGTCGGCGCCACCGAAGACACGACCGCGACCGGTCGCGGCAAGAACGGCCAGGCGACCGAAGAGGATCGGCGCCGTCGTAAGGTCCTCCGGGCGTGAGAACTGGTAGGCTCCGCCGAGCTTGGACTCGAGACGCATCGTGTAGCCGTCCTTGTAGCCGCGCAGGTCGTAACCCGGCTTGCCTGCATTGCACTCGTGAAGGACGTGGATTTCCTTCCATGTGGCGACCGTGACGTTGCCGCCGCCAGCAAAGTGACGCGGGTCACGCTGCTTGGGATCCTGCATCACGAGATAGTAGAGTTTGCCGACCAGCAGACCGTTGCGGTTGAGGAAGTTGTCCCTCGGGATCCTAGTGCCCTTGGGCAGCGCGGCGCGGATCGCCTTCTTGCTCGCGTTCTTCTTGCCAATCCAGAGGTAGAGAGGCGAGGCGATGGTGTCTGCCGGCTTCGTCGTCGATCCAGCCGAGCTCGAGGGCTTGTTCCGGTCCTGGGGGGAGGAGTCGTCAGCGAGGAGCAGACCCGTGTAGCCAGGACCGACGTTGACCGGGGTCACGTTTTCCCATGAGCCACGACCGACGGCAGGAACCGCCCAGAGCTTGCTCTTCTTGACGTCGAGGGCCCAGATGGAACCTCCATTGGGGTGGAAGCGGGGATCGCCGGTTTCTTCGCCCGTGAGGTAGACTTCGTCGACGAAGCCGTAGGTGCCGCGATGGACCATCTGGCTCGAGCAGAAACGGGACATGCCAGCGCGGGGATCGAGATTCGTCCGCGGATCGTCCTTCTCGTTCGACTCGTTGACCTGCACGGCCTTCTTGACGATCCTGTGTGCGCGGTCGTAGATCGTGTCGTAGGCGAGACCGCTCTTCAGCAGCGTGCGCTTCTGCGCATCGAACTGGAAGTAACTGATCCGGGCGCCGAGCAACTCCACCTTGTTGGCGAGCTTGTAGGCGTATCCCACGGCTTCGGTCAATTCGTGATTTGCGAGCACGGTCACGTAATCCTTGTGCTTACGGCCATGCCCTTTGTCATCGTCGTGACCATGACGATGCTTGCTCCTGGACGAACGCGTGATACCGAGCCCGTCGAGGATGCCGACGGGTTGATAGCCCTTGGGGAAGCGTTTGTCGCTCGACGGCAAGGTTTCGCCAACCGTGAAGATCGGCTTCGTCACCGAACCCGCGAGACCCTTCATCTGCGGTTTGGTGTACTTCGTCTTGAACTGCGCCGTCGCGACAGGAGCGCTGATCAGAAAGCCCAGCGTTGCCAGAGCGGCGAATGGAATCTGCTTCGACATGATTGCCCCGTTGTTGATGAGAGTTGTCAATGGACCGTGAGGAGTTGAAGAACCTCTCTCCCACTTCGCTCACGTGGACCGAAGTCTAGGATTCCCGTATGAAGCGCTCTGGCGAACTCGATGAACATTCACCAAGCTCTCACGAAAGAACTGTCGCAGCTATCATGAGGAAATGACGAAGGTCTGGGTCCATGCGTCGGGGGGAGCATGCATCCCCCTCCGGTGGCGACGCTGAAGAAGAGACATTTGAAGCGCATCCAGGCAGGCGTTCTGCGCAATCTCACGCAGCGACTGCTCTTGGCAGACATTGCCCTCAGTCCTCCGGTGGGGGAGGGAGACTAAACCTGGACACCCATCGACTCAGCAGACCAATCCTGGACATCCATCGACTCAGGCGGGCTCTCGTCGCAGCATCCACCAGGGTTCGGCAGAGCCGGCATCGGCCTTCTCTGGTCTCCCCTCGCTTGCAGGACAGTCTAGATCCTTCGATGTCCCCCCGCGGCTACGAGGATCTGGTTGTGGAGATCGATGAGTGTCCCCTAGCTTCTGACATCCTGTGTCGGTAACGGTCTTGGGACGCAAGCGTGAGGCCTACGTCAAACTCCGCGATAGACTGGCGGGCCAGTACGAGGAACTCGAGCTTCCGCCGTCCGTGAGGCAGGCGACGGGATCCGATCATGTCGCCTTCTTCCAGCGACGCTAGTCTCAACGAGGCACTGACAAGGAGCCCCATGCGCGTCTACATGCCCGGTCCGACCCAAGCCGCCTTCGTCCATCGACTCCGCGAGTGCCTGGATCCCGGAATCGAGCTCATCGAAGGCCCGATGGATCCTTGGCCCTCGGACATCGAGGTCCTGGTGAGGGGCCGCCCCACGGAGGACGAACTCGAGCGAGCCGGTCCGATCCGTGCCCTCGTCATCCCTTATGCCGGTGTGCCGGAGCGGACGCTCCAGCTTTTGTCGGCGCGCCCCCAGGTCGCAGTGCACAACCTGCATCACAATGCCGCTCCGACGTCCGAGCAGGCGCTGGCCTTGCTGCTCGCCGTGGCCAAAAAGGTCTGCCCGCGAGATGCTGCGCTGCGGCGGGGCGACTGGACGGCACGTTATGCGGACGAGCGCTCCTTGCTGCTCGAGGGACGCACGGCAGTGATCCTCGGTTCCGGCGCCATCGGGCAACGCCTCGATCGCATGTGTCAGGCTCTCGGCATGGCTACGGAGTGCGTTGGCAGGGCTGCCCTGATCCAGATGGGAAAGGGAGATCTGCGCGCGGGTCTGCACTCCATCCTGCCCCGCGCACAGGTGCTCATGCCGGCGCTCCCCCTGACGGTCGAGACCAAGGGACTTCTCGCCTCCGCCGAGTTGGCCCTGCTCCCCCAGGACGCGGTCCTGGTCAACATCGCCCGCGGCCCGCTCATCGATCCGTGGGCACTGCACGATGCGCTCGTCACCGGCCACCTGGCGGGTGCAGGTCTGGACGTGTGGTGGAACTACCCCGAGGACGAAGCCGCGCGCCTTGCCTGCCTGCCTTGCGATGCACCGCTGCACGAGCTGGACCAGGTGGTCATGAGCCCACACCTCGCCGGCCACACCGGCCGCACCGAGCACCTGCGCGCCGAGCATCTGGCCGCCCTCCTCCTCCAGCTCGCCCAAGGAAACGCACCCTCCCGCGTCGACCTCGCCCGCGGCTACTAACCCCAGCCCCCACGGGCAGATAGCCCCCCCACCAGCAAAAGTGCCAGGCACTATCCGCCGGTTTTCCGGCGATTCGTGCCTGCCACTTTTTGTCGGTGGGGGTGGGGGGTGCTGTGAGCACGCTAGAAGGTGCGCGGGCGCTTGCCTTCGAGGGTCGCAGGGGAGCCTGGTGACCAGGTTGGGCCTACCGATCCCGGACAGGCTGGTACGTGCACTGTCATGCCCCATCGTCGAACAGACGGAGGACATCACGATCGAAGTCGGGGATTGGCGCGTCTGTTCGGAGACCTTCTGGACTTAGCTCCTCGCTGCCTGCGCGGTTTCCACGATCCGTATCGCCCAGTCAGTGGCCCGGGCAAATCCCCTGGGCACAGCGCACGCACCACCATGCAGCGGTGCATCGCCTCTCCCAGAAGGAGACGATCAGTCTGCCAAGGCCGCGAAGAGAATCCGACATTCCTCCTCGGCCACCAGCACGCAACTCGCCCTGGTGAAGCCTGCAGCCTTGTGCCAAAACGGCTCTTGGATGTCCTATCCGTAAGTCGATGGGTGTCCTGCTTTCTCCTTCCTGCTTTCTCCTACTGCTTTCTCGAGGAGCCCAGGATCCAGGTTTGGAGGACAATCGAAGGTGCCGTGGATGACAGGATCGATGGGATCGACGCTTGTCCCTCTCTTTGCCGTCCCCTTTGATGAAGGGTCCTTCGCCAGGCCTTCTGGCACCACTCTGCTTTCCGGGTAACTGCATGCGTCTACGTTCCAGTCCGTTTCTCCTGTTGGCCAGTCTGCTCTTCCACACTGCCTGTGAACCAGCTCCGATGGAGGCTCTCGGAACGCTGGAGTGGGACCGCGTCAACGGGCGAGCCGTTGCATCCGAGGCGATCGTCGAGTTGCAGGCCCGCGAGGGCGATGAGGTTGGCGCGGGAGATGCACTGCTCCGGCTCGACTCCCGTCTGCAAGAAGCTGTCGTGAATCGATTGAAGGCCGTCGTGTTGCAGGCGCAGTGGAAGGCGAAGAAGCTCGAGTCCGGCTACAGGCCCGAAGAGGTGGCGAGCGCCATCGCAGATGTAGAGGCAGCCAAGTACAACCGGGAGACGATGCAGCTTGAGTTCGACCGCAAGGAGAAGATCCGCAACACGGGGGCCATCAGTGGACGCTCGGCGGATCTGAGTGCCAACAACCTCGCACAGGCCAAGGCTGCCGAGCGATCGGCGATCGAGCGCCTCAAGATGCTGCAGAGTGGATACCGCAAGGAGGAGGTCGAGCAGGCGCGCGCCGGCCTCGAAGCCGCTCGTGCCGAATTGAAACACGCACAGGAAGCTCTCGCGAGATACACGGTGCGGGCCGAGCGCGCAGGCATCCTCGACAGTCTTCCCTTCAAGCTAGGCGACAAGCCTCCGACCGGGGCCGTCGTGACGACTGTGCTCGCTGGAGGGAGCCCCTGGGCGAGAGTCTATCTTCCGGAACCGTGGCTGAGCCGCGTGAAGCCCGGGGACATCGTCGATGTCTACGTGGACGGACGCTCGAAGCCCATCGAGGGCAAAGTGCGACACATCGAGTCCAACGCCTCCTTCACGCCCTACTACACGCTCTCCGAGGAGGATCGCTCGAGGCTGTCCTTCGTCACACAGATCGACCTCGATCCCAAATCGGCCAAGGGCCTGCCGTTGGGGATTCCCGTCCGGATGCGATTGCTGGATGAATGACGTCGTCATCCAGGTCGAGGGACTGACCAAGCGATTCGGTGACCTGACGGCCGTCGACGATGTCACAATGGCGATCCATCGTGGTCAGGTGCACGGATTCGTGGGTCCCAATGGATCCGGAAAGACGACGACCATCCGCATGATGTGTGGATTGATGGTCCCTACGTCCGGAAGCGTAACCGTGCTCGACATGTCCGTGCGCGACAAGGCTTCGATCATCCGCCGTCACGTGGGATACATGACGCAGAGATTCTCGCTCTACGAGGACATGACCGTGCGTGAGAACATGCGGTTCCTCTGCCGCGTGAATGGGCTCGATCGTCAACGACGACGACGACGGATCCGCGAGGTGCTCGAACAGTATGATCTCGTCGATCTGGCGGACCGACGTGTCGGTCCTATGTCCGGTGGACAGCAGCGGCGTATCGCCCTCGGTGCCGCCGTTCTCACAGAGCCCCAATTGCTCCTGTTGGACGAACCGACATCTGAGGTCGACCCCAACACGCGATGCGAGATGTGGAGACACTTCTTCGATTTGGCAGCGTCGGGCTCGACGCTGCTCGTGACGACGCACCTGATGGACGAGGCCGAACGCTGTCACCGGCTCACCATCATGGACCATGGGCGTGTGGTCGGAGATGGCGAGGTCGAGCAACTCAAAAGGGATCTCCCTACGACCGTCCTCGAGGTCAGCGGCAACCAGGTGACGCCCTTCGTCGACAGGATCGCACAGGTCGAAGGCGTGGTCGCAGTCAACCAGGTGGGGCAGACACTGCGTGTCCTGGTCGAGTCGCTCAGGGCCCGGAATGCGATGGGCGCGTTGCTGACTCCCGAAATGAAGGTCCGATCCGTGCCCCCTACGATCGAAGACGTCTTCATCAGCGCCACGAACCGAGGCAGCGAGTCATGAGGGGCAGCATGCTGGGCTCGGTGGCGAGGATCACGGCGGTCTGCGCCAAGGAGGTGACGCAACTGCGTCGGGACCGGCTGACATTCGCCATGGTCGTGATCATTCCACTGATGCAGTTGTTGATGTTCGGCTATTCGATCAACACCAAGATCCGCAACATCCCGATTGCCGTTTGCGATCACAGCGAGTCCTCGTTTTCGAGACAGTTGGTCGAGGATGTGCAGGCTTCCCAGGTCGTCGTCGTGACGAGCCGTGTCACCAGTCCTGGCCAACTCCAGACCCTGGTGCGCGACGGCGGTGTATCGGCCGGGCTCTACATCCCCGAGGACAGTGAGCGTCGCTACTACGCACGCAACAAGGAGCCGATTGCACAGTTGATCGTCGACGGTTCGGACACCGTGATGGCGAGCGCGCTCAAATCGCTGGGGCAATTCCCCTTCCACCCGGGCGAAGTCAGTTCGTTCACGCGCAATCCCGGGGACATCTCGGTGACGCTGCTCTACAACCCTGCCCAGCGTTCGGAGCTCAATACGGTGCCAGGGCTGTTGGGCCTGATCCTGACGATGACCATGGTGATGTTCACGGCCGTCGCCATCGTTCGTGAGCGCGAGCGCGGCAACATGGAACTCCTGATCGCCACGCCGGTGCGTACGACGGAGTTGATGATCGGCAAGCTCGTACCTTACGTCGGCATAGGCCTGATCCAGATGAGCATCATCCTCTGGCTGGGATGGTTGTTGTTCCAGGTGCCCGTAGCGGGCAACTGGCCACTGCTCGTGGGGAGTTGCCTGATCTTCATCTTCGCCAACCTGGGACTTGGCCTCGTACTTTCGACGCTCGCCTCCAACCAGATGGGCGCAATGCAGCTTTTCATCTTCATCTTCCTGCCATCGATCCTGCTCTCCGGATTCATGTTCCCCTATCAGGGAATGCCCGATTTCGCGCAGAAGCTGGCAGAGGCCCTGCCGATGACCCACTTCATGCGTGTCATCCGGGGCATCATCCTTCGCGACGCTGCATTCGCTGGCCTCCAGCCGGACCTCCTGTTCCTGGCGCTCTTCTTCGTGGGCTCGATGACGGCCGCCGTCCTCCGGTTCCGCAATCGGTTGGACTGACGGATCAACCGATCTCCAGGTCAGCTGGCACGGTTCGGAGAGTCTGCGTATGGGTGCCCTGTGAACGGCCTGGAATGAACCTCGCCGACCAATCTCATCTCGACTTGGCTTCCGTACATGCGAAGAACCAGCTCCCTCCCCAGCCGACGAGCACCTGCCCGACACCGGATCTCCTCTTCGCTAGCATCCTGGTACCGTTCGCGCAATCCAGCCAGCAGTAGTCGTTCGGCTGCCTGGCAAGCAGCACACTCGCACAGGAAGTGGAGACCTCGTCGGAGAGGCAATCCTCATCCCAGGGATCGGCCACGGTAGGCGGTCTCGCTCCAGATCACGAGTTCGCTCCACTCGTCGGACATGATGGCCTGACAAGGTTGTTGGAACTACGCGGACATCCAGTGATCATCGGGCCGATCCTGGACACCCATCAACTCAGGCGAGCTCTCGTTGCAGCATCCACCAGGGTTCGGCAGAGCCTGCATCGGCCTTCTCTGGTCTCCCCTCGCTCTCTGATCGGGCTCGGCCTCTTTGCGTATCTGGCAGTCCGTGCGGCATCGTGGTCCTCAGAACTGTACGTCGCCTATCATCCTGGGACCGATGCGGCGGCTCTGCGTGCGGCGCAGGGCGTCGTGTTGGAAGGGTTCGTCTGGGTGCTACCCTTTGGCTTCCACACAGTCGTGCTGTTGTTCGTGAG
>Ga0114931_10002186_pt1 | contig 24872 bp, 38 predicted proteins | sample 2SBtaG_FD_89579 | JGI IMG/M metagenome (GOLD analysis project Ga0114931, IMG submission 89579) | Deep subsurface microbial communities from Kolumbo volcano to uncover new lineages of life (NeLLi) - 2SBTROV14_V59a metaG | ecosystem: Environmental > Aquatic > Marine > Volcanic | place: Kolumbo... | reverse complement strand
TTTTTATGTCTTGTATAAAAATAATATTCTGCATCATATTTTTTTAATAATAATCCACTATCATTATTTCGTTCCCATATAAAGATTTTCTTGCCATGTTGTTCAGCATATATATAACTCATAATCTTTTTGCCGTGTTAAATAATTAAATGTGTTAAAAGGGTGCTCAAACTCTCAAAATGGTTACATACACTAATATTAATGTTGCATTACATTTCCGGACGGCTCGACTATCCTCGGCTCCGTAATGTCTACCGTATAATATACTTTAACACAAAAATTTTAAATATGCTTATGATTGTACATTAGAATCATTTACATCAAATACAGCTTCATAAAGATCATTAAAATCTTCACTTTCTGATTGAAGTTGATCAAAATTTCTTTTATGATCGGTTGAAATTAATTTTGATACATATTTTTTCGGTAAATCAAATTGTTCTGCAATTTCTTCTATAACATCTTTTAATTGTTCTTTTTCGCCATCAATACGAGCTAAAGAATTACTACCAACCCTAACCATTTCTTTTAATTTTTTAAGATCATTTGGATTAGATGGTATGATAATAGAATGTGCCATAATTAGTTCCTTTGTATTTTAATTATAAAAATTAAATTATATAAAAAAATTATAACAAGTGTAAACTTTATTTGTAAAATAAATGATTTCCAGAATGAGTTACCATTATAAAATCTTTTGCCCAATATGGTTTAATTTGTGCGGCATGATAGTGTGTAGCGCCGCCTGATACGTTTTTAATTTTTCTTGCTATAACCTTTCTAGCAATGGATAAACATCTCCTATACGCTTTAGCATTTATAGGTTCATCTGATTTACCATCAAGTGTCCATGAATACATGGCAACCCATTTTCCTGTTCGTTTATCAGTCTTTTGTTGCCATACAACATGACAAATATCATCCGGATAATCTTTTTTTTCCATCCTTTTTATAACAACATAACCAACTGCTGCTACATCAAGATCATTTTTTTCGCCTCTTGCTTCAAAATATAAATCAAGTGCCATACAACCGATTTGAGAAGATCCCGGTGGAATTGGATATCTAATATGTTTTGAATTTTTATATTCTGCGGCTGCCGCCATTGAGGTACTAATTAAAAATAATAAAACCAATAAATTTTTCATAAATTTTATAAAAGTTAATTAACAACTTCCTTATTATAAATCAATTTTTTATAAATTTACACTATTTTATACAAATTCTTGAAACCAGTCTATGTATGTTCCTTGAAATTTTTTAGGATTATGTAAATATGGTACTTTTGCTGTTATTCTAATTCTAACTTGGTATAAATCTCCAAGACTAATTGGTGTCATTGAATTAATAAAATTAGGAACAGACGGAAATATAACCAACGTTCCTTGTTCTGGATTTAATGAAAAACCATATTGTGGAAATTCTAATTTACCACCAAATACTTCAAATTCACCATCAAAAGGAATTTTATCATTATAATTTGATAACCATAATATTCCAGTAAAATCAAAATTTTTTGTTCTTAACCATTTACCGCGTAAATAACTACTATTTTCACTTTGCGGTTTTTGTCCATTAAATTTTTCAGCATAATATTCAAAAATCATTTTATCAGTTCCTAAATATTCAATATCATATTTTTCTTCTATTTTAGGAATTAATTCTTCAAGTCTTTCAAATATAACTGCTTCTAATTGATCTGAATGTTTAATATTTACAATTGGGTTATTATCAACATCTAAATCAGTTGGTCCGAAATTTAATAAATCTACAATATCTTCACATACTAATGGAGATAAAAAATTTTGTTGTATTATAAAAGGTGAATTAGTCATTTATTTAATTGTTATTTTTTCCAATAAGGTAGAAACACTATTTAACATTTCTTTTATTTCTGTAATATCTTCTTTTGTAATACCTTGGGTATTTTCAATATTATCATTAGATCCAATTATAGTTTTTGGATTTTGTGCTTCACCTGAAACAATAAAATCTCCAGCTTCAATAAAATTTTTACCTAAAAGAATTCTATCTGCCATATTGGTTCTATCATTAAGATTAAATGTAACATTTGATATTTGAATATTTTTTTCTTCACCAGATTTTGGAATTTCAACATTAAATTTAACAAGTGGACGATTTTCAATTCCATTATCTGCTGTTTTAACACCTTGTGTACCAATAATAGGCATTGTAATATGTCTATCACCAAAATCAAATTCTACAATTTTATTTTTTACCACAACATTATTAGCGTGTAATGAACTAATATCAGCTCCAGTATCTACTTTAGCTTTAATTAAAGAATCTCCATTAAAACCTTTAAGTATTATATCAATATTATATCCAATAACATTATCATTATTTTCATATAAGTGAATTGCCATTTATTTTTCCTTTTAAATTTATTATTTATTATGATAAGCTTTTGTTCGTTCCAACAATGGAACTATATATTGATCAATAGGTTTTACAAAAACTTGTGACATAATAGATTTTTCAATACCAATTAAAATAACTACTTGTTTAACAGGTATTTTATACATTTCGCTAAATGCAATTGCATAAAATGTTCCTTGTAAAAAATAATCTTCTATAATATCAATATTTTTTGGTTTATTAGAAGTTTTAAAATCTATTGCTGATAAAACTTTATCATATTCACCAATACAATCAACTCTACCAGCAATTTTAAGTTTATGTGAATATAATGCAATTTCTTGAGCTTTAATATTATTAATCTTATTTAATCTAAATTTCATTTGATTAAACATTTTAATATTAATGGTTTCATGATTATTAATAATATCTTTTTCATTTTGAAGATATTTTTCACACATTAAATGAACGTTTGTTCCTCTATCTGCACATCGTTGAGATTCTTTTTTAGCCTTTTTTTCTCCCAACATATTTTGCCATTCTTTAAGCCAAGGTTTTTCTTTAGCATTTAATACCGTGGTTATAGATGGATAAGAGATATCATCAATATGATAATATCTCCCTTTTGATGTTGTAGTAGTTTTAATAGAATTAAAATCTACAGTTTTATGTTTAAACACTTATCTAATATTAATTTCTTTCATCGCATTGGCAAATTTTAATACAAATTCATCCGATAAACCTGTAGTATTAACACCAGTTTCCTTTAATTTAGCCCTTAATGATTCTATCGTATCATGCATTTGGTTTGATTCAATGCCACTTTGATCTAATTCATTAACTTGCGATATTCCTGCTAATTCTAATAATCTATTTTTGTCCATTATATAATCCTTGTAATATTTTTCTATTTATTATCTTTCAGATAATCTTTTATTCATTCTAGTAACTAATTTACTAATAGCGGTATTTTTAGAAGTTCTTGTTTTTGTTACCCTAATACCTTTACTTTTTTTAGAAGCTATACGACCAGCTTTAATTCGTTTAGGTTCTTTTCTTTTATTACAATCATTAGGATTAGCAACAATTTTTCCAATTTTTCGACCAGAAGTACAACGATATTGTTTTTTTATAACATTACTATATCGTTTAAAAGCTTTTATAGCTGATTCTGACAATATACTTCCAACATGAATAATATTATCATCTTCATCTAAATAAACTATTTCAAATTCATCTTCCGGATATGAAATACTTTCAGTTGTGCCAACAGTTGGAGTTGGTGTTCTTTTAACTATAGATGATCTTTGTTTTGTTAAAGTAGCTAATTGTTGTTTTAATCTAGCTATTTTCAAATCAATAGCTTTTGTAGGACTATTTTCTGATTTTTGAACAGCTTTAACATTATCCCTAGATGTAGTCATAGCATCCCTAATAGCTCTATCAGGATTTTGATTTGCCATTCTCATTTTTCTCTTTGTATCACTTAATGCATTAGGATCTGCTGGATCAATATCCAACATTAATTCCGTTAATAATTTCATATTATTTCCTTATTCTCTTTTTGATCTATCTTGCAATAATGATAATATTGCTTGCGATAATATTGAATTTTGTTCTTCATTTTCCATTGAAGGCCGATCTGTATTAGATTGTGGTAAATTGCCAGGAATATTATTAGTATCTGCATTTACCTCATCTGCTTTTAAATCATGTTGATATTGAGCTAATTTTGATAATTGTTTGAATTCTTTTTCTTTAGCCGATTTTTTACTATAATAAGCTTCCATATCCATAGTTTGTTCAGCTTTTTTAACAGTTGCTTCAGCAGCTTGGGTATTTAAAGATGCTATTTTAGCTTCAGCTTCTTTTTCTTTAGCATTAGCCTCAGCTTTTTTAGCTTCTGCATCAGATTTCATCATATCAATTACTGCATCTAATGCAGATTTAGCATTTGATCCATCTTCTGCACCAATATCAGCATCTGGAGACATTTCTTCTCCATTCATGTTTGGATCATTTTTTGTATCATCACCATTTGGGTTATCAGAAGAATCAACACCTAATTCATCTGGTGTTATTTCGGTTTCTTCTTCTTCGTCTGTTGGCAAATTAGGCCATTCTATATTAACTATAGAAAAATCAGTTTTTAAATTATATAATATTTCACCAATTTCTCTATGATCATTTTCTGGATCTTGATTTTTAGAAAGTTCTGTTTCTAATGCTTTTTCAAAATCATCTTTTTCTTCAGATTTAACATATACTTTAATAATTTGGCCATTATCATCTTCTAATGCAAATCCTGTTATATCTTTATTATTTTCAAATGCTTTTTCAGCTGATTTAATTTTAGATAATGCATTTATAGAATCAATATTATCATTTTCATTTATATAACGTTTAATAATTTTTTTCTTTTTCTTTTTAGGTAAAGAACCTAATGGTTGGTTACCTCTAACAAATCCATGAGTAGGGCTTCCAGCAACATCGCCAGCAGAAATTGCACCACCTGCTGCATCTTCTTTTAACGAATTTATAACTTCTAAAAACAATGACATATAGAAACTCCATTTAATTATTTTAAATATATTTATAAATTTAAAATAAAAAAGGAACAAATATTACTAAATGTTCCTTTTTTGTCAATGTTAATTAATATATTAATTAAATTACAGTTAATTGATCAGTTTTAAATCGCCTATATTTAATTTCTATTTGTTTACCAGTATGTTCTAACCAAGATGAAAAATTAAACATATTTTTATTAAATAATTTAACATAATCTAAATAATCTAAATATGCTTTTTGGATTTCATCACGTTCGGTATCAGATAAAGATGTTACATCAATTGCATCTATATAATCTTTTGGGATATTTGTGGGTATAATGAATCTTTCAGAAACATCGCCATTTTGCAATTTAATATAACTAACTTCATTAATGATCGTTTTTTCTAATACTTTTGGCATAATTTACCCTTCGGTTTCAATATTTTCTTCGGTTTCTACCCCAGCTACTGGATCATTAGCTGAAGCTGTTACCGTACTTTCATCAGTAGCTTCTTCTTTTTTAATATTATCACGAATATTAACAATTATTTCTCTAGAAATATCTCTCATAGCTGATTGTACTTTAATAAGTTCAGATTTAGCAGCCATTTCATCTTTTCGCCATTGATTATAAAAAACCACCAATTTTTTAACATCTGCAGGTAAATCATCTGCAGCATAAGGTATTCCATCTACATTAATTACTTTAATATCTTCTACTTCTATCATTTCTATTATCTCCTATATTATAAATTTATTATATCAGCTAAATTAGAATCAAGTCCTAAAGATTTAACATCTGTATTTATATCGTCAAGAATGATTTTATCTTGTTTTTCAGCTAATACTCGTTTTTTTATTTCACTATCACCATCATTATTTAGATTACCAATTTTTAATGAACGATTATTCCAAGATTGGGCATTAGATTTTCCAACTCCATCACTTGATCTGGATTTTAAACATTTATATATAATAATGCCTTCTAATTTCATTTGATCTGTTAATATAATTGAAAACCAAAAATCTGCGGTATTTGCTTTAGATATTCCTCCTGCAATATGACTTTGATCAATATCTACTAATCCTACTGCACTTCTATTTTGTTGAGATGCTGTTAATAAATAAAAATTATATTGATTAGCTAAATTTCGTAATTCTTCAGAAACTTGTTTATCTTTTTCAAAAACTTTTTCTGAAGATATACCTGAATTTGCTCCCATTATATCTAAATAATCTACTACCAAAACATCGGGAAGAAATCCATATTCCAATTCAAATTCTTTTAAATACGATTTAAAAACTTTTGTTGGAGTTCCGGATTCCATGTATTTTATTACTAATGTTCCTAATTTATCATTTTTTTCATTCAAAATAATGGCAGTCTCTTTTATACGATCTTGCCATCCCGTTTGATCAAAATTTGTAATTAATCCATCATATCTTAATGAAACCAATGATTCTGATAATTCTAATGTTATATACAAAACATTTAATTTATCTTCTAATAAATTTAAACTTATATTAGATAATGATATAGATTTACCAGTTCCTGCATTACCAGATAATACGGACATTTGTTTTCTAACTAATCCACCACCTAATAATTTATCTAAACCATCCAACCCGGTAGATTGGTAATCTTCTTCAGTTGCTAATCTATTAAGTCTTTCTTCTGGATCTAAAAAATAATCTAAACCAATATCTCTTTTTAATCCTACTAATTCTGCCTCTTCAATTAATTTTAAAACTTGATCTTTTTTTCCTTGAGTTATCAATGCAGCAGCAGATAATACTGCAGCACTCATAGCTTCTATTTGACAATGTTTTTCTATCTCATCTGATGTATAATTAATAGCATCTTTAGAAATTTTATGTTTTTCTAATTTAAGGTCACTTTCAGCATATATAGTTTTTTCATCTGGTATAGCAGAATATTTATCATAATAATCTAATATAAATGATACTGCTATCCTAAAATCTGGATGAAAATATTCAGGTTTTATTATTGAATAACATTTTATAAAAAGATCAGATGATGATATTAAATTTTCTATTATAAGTTTTTGTTTTTGATCTAACATTTAACCAATTTTATACCGATTTTATATATGGATAAATATTACGTATTAATAATTTATTAATATAAAGTTCACCATTATTATAAAAATAATTTAATTCATTATCAATCATACTTGTTGGATCTACAATACTTTCTGTAATTTTATCAAGTACTTTATATGGACTATTAGCTAATAATACTAAAACTTCTTGTGGTTGTAAACTAACACCATTTATTTTAGTAATTTTAAATGAAGCACCATTATTTATGGTCCCATTTGCAAAAAAAGCATTTGTTTCTATAAAATTAAAATTACGAACTGTATATCTAAGTCCTAGTACCCAAATTTCATTAAAATTAACCCATGGTGATGTTATACCAGGTTGATCATCAACCATATAAACATCTGTAATTACAGTTCCATCTTCTGTAACAAATTCCATTTCTATTGTAATATTTGTATCACTATTTAATGTTGCTATAGATAATTGATTATTATTACTTAATTGAAATGTTGTTGGTTCATTTATTGTTATTGGTAAATTAGTATTATTAGATTTAGTTGCTCTGGCAATAAATTGAGCTATACCACTTTCTGTTCGATCAAAATGAAGTATTAAATTATTTTCATCTATAATTTCAATTTGAAGTGGTTCTATTTTTATTAAATCTACTAAATTTTTAATATCAATTTGTGATAAATTTAAAGAATTTAAATCAACATTTTTTGGGCGTTCAACATATACTTGAACAATTGGAACAATTCCTAAATTGTGATTAATTTTCCATTCAGATAATTCTATTGATTGTTTAAAATTAAATAATACTTTGCGTTGTGTCCAATCATCTAATCCTTTTTCTCTTGGTGGAGATGTTCCTATAATATGATCTACTTTATCTTCTATTTGAAAAGGTTTACCACGACGATCATCTGTAATAATACATCTACTTATTATTTCTAATCCTTGCGGATTTTGTTGCAAATCTATTTCTCGTTTACAAGTATCGCATTTATATCTTATAACTGTCATTAAAAATTCCTTTTTATACTGTTTTAACTATTTCAATCCCAGCGACACTTGTATTTTTAATATATTCATTTATCAAATCTTGCGGAATATCTTTTTCCAAAATTCTACCAATTATTCCATGGCGATATATACAAACAGATTCATCAATAGAAATTAACCAAAGCACAAATGTAGGTGCACCTTGTTGATTAACAGAAAATCTTAATGGTTTTTTAATTGTTTCAAAAATACCATCTTTATTATCATAATCTGTATCTACTATAATTTCTTCACCTGTTACTAATTTTAATATGTTTATCATTTTTAATCTCTTTTTATTATTGGTATTTTATATGCTTGTCCAATTCTAGGTACTTCATTTTTATTTTTTTTATTAAATTCCGTCATTAAATAAGATAATAATCCACCATTTATATTTTCATCTTTATTCATAGATCTAATAACAGCTTCTATGGTTTCATTAATACCAAAATTTCTCTCTTTATATACAATTTTAAATACAGCCATTTATTAATCTCTTATATAATATATTATATTTAATATATTTAACCGATATTATATAATAATATGGTATATTATATATTATTATTTCAGCTCCTTTAGATAATCCACTTAATATTGTATCTGATTTATATGTATATTTTAATACTGCATTAAATGTTTCTAATGCAAGATCATCTTCAAGATTTTCTATAAATGTTGTTAATATTTTTTTATTATCTTCAGTTGAATTAGATACTTGGTCACAATATAAAATTCTATAATTATCTTTTGGAAATATATAATAATCATTTTCCGAAGTTGTTATTGGACTACTAAATACAGCCCTTTGTCTAAGATTATCAAATTTAAAAACTGAATTGAATGAATCATCTATTATTGGTTCATTAGTTTTTTTTAATCTAACTTTTACTTTTCCAAATTGAACATCTGTTTCTAAGTATTTATACAAAGGATGCCCTTGTGAATTAATTAAAAAATCAGAACAATCTTTAATTATATTATTAAATATTTTGTCCATTTAAATATTTATAAATTTATTGTGCTAAAGATTTATGAGCTTTATTTGAAAATAATTTTTGAATTATAGCTATAAATGGTGATATTATTAATATAAATATTGTACCAATACTCCACCATATAGCATATAATCCAAGTATAATATAATAAGTAATAATTATAATAATATTTTCCTTATTAATCATTAATTTTCCTTAACATTTCCAATACCATTAATAAAGTTGTGAATTTTTGATATTAATTTATGAACAATATACTGTGGTGCAAATTTAATATCATTAAGTAAATAACAAAAATCGACTTGAATATTATACAATTCTGATCCTTTTTTATTATTAATAGGTTTAAATCTTTTTGTTGCTTCTGTAAATTTATAATTTAAATAATCTATTTCTTTATCAACATTAATTACAGGTTGTTCTATAAATTTATTATTTCTTTCATGCATGTTAATACTTCCGATAATTTATTAGCTCCAATTTCCTATTTGGCTAACTTTTTTATACTATGTATTATATTCCATCTTAATACAATGTTATTTTATAGACTTTGTGGCAAGAAAACCCGTCAGTCTTTAGCTCAGTGGTAGTTGACTCCTATATATTGAAAATAGAATTTTTTTGCTTCTATAGTTATATATTTATTAAGTACTTTCCATTCTAAATTGCTTGCTTTAACAACATCTAATTCTTCTTTTTTAATATCAATCAGTATCCATTTAAGAAATTGTCCGATATTTTTTATATTTATATCAATATGTTGTTCTTTAAAAAATTCTATTCCTTGTAAAAGTCTGGGTTTTGAAACCGCATATAATATAAAATCATCAATAGATTTTTGAATTTCTGGTTCTATTTCTATTATTTGTTTTTTTGTTTTTGATATTTTATGTTTAGTTCCTTTTGTTTTAAAATAATAAGAACTATTTGATGAATCAAAATCTGCTGTCCAAACAATACCTTCACCGGTTCCAGATATATTAAATAATTTGGCCCATGGACATTCATTTTCTACATAAGTAACAAATTTTTCTAATTGTAATTGAGAAGATTTTAAATCTTCAAAATCAATAGTAACATGGAATTGTTCTGCCTGTAAAATATTGTAAATTTTATATTCAGGTAATTTTATATTTAATGTTAACTTTTTATATTTATTATTTATTTTTATTGCAAAAATAACAAATTGTCTATGATCTAATTGGGAAATAGCCACGTTAGATTGAATTCCTTTTCCTATAAATTCACCATATATAATTATTTTATCATTAACATTAGTTGAAATTAAATCAAATAATGAATTAAGTTGTGATTCTGGAATCTCATTAATAGTTTTAGCAAAATTATAGTGATCATTTTCTATTGTTAAAATAGAATTTCTTGATTGGTATGATATAATAGAATTTTTTCTACAAATAGCTGCATTTGTACCATGTAATTTTACTGTTCCGGTAAAATCCATTTGACATATACGATCAAAATTATTTAATACATTATCATTAGCATATTGCACACGTTCAATCAAATGTCTAAATTGTTCAATATGAGTAAATTTTTCCATAAAAATTCACGATTTAAATAACAAAACATAATTTTACTATTAATATATTTGCTTGTAAACTAAAAAATAGATTTACGTGTTTGATTTTAATTAATAAAATAGCTGTTCTGGTAATAATAATAAATAAATCTACATAATGAATAATAAACAATTAAATTGGGATAAAAAATTTTTAGAAATATGCGGTTTAATGGCACAAATGTCTAAATGTCAATCTCGTCAGGTATGTGCAATCGCCACAAAAAATAACAGAATAATTGCTACTGGTATAAATGGTTCATTATCAGGATTTCAAAATTGTAATGAAGTATTTCCTTTTGGAGTAAATGAACATAATAGGGAAGAACACCATATTTGGTCATTAGAAAATGAAGCACATGCCGAAGATAATTTAATTGCAGAATTTTCTAAAAATAGTATAAGCTGTTTAAATAGTACGGTATATGTTAATTTACAACCTTGTAAAATTTGTACACTTAGATTAGCAAATATAGGCATTAAAAGAATTGTTTATTCAAATACTTATGACAAAGCATCAACAACATATACAAATAATACCTTTAGCAAATGTAATATAATAACAAATTATATTCCTTTATAATAATAATAATAAGGAGGTCATAATGACCAATGAACCAAATAAAAAAATTATTTCTAAAAAACCTAAGTTATTGATTCCTAAAGATGTTTATACAATAGATTATCAACAAGCGGTGGATTATGCAAATTTGCAAATGGAAATTTTTTGGTTACCAGAAGAGATTGAGGTAGAAAAAGATTTGCATGATTTAAAAACAAATTTAACGGAAGCTGAAAGTCATGGAGTTATAACAACATTAAAATTATTCACTTTATATGAATTGGTTGTTGGAAAAGATTATTGGTCTGGAAGAATTATGAAAATTTTTAAACGTCCAGATATAGAAAGGATGGCAAATGCTTTTTCATTTTTTGAGCTTAATGTTCATGCACCATTTTATAATAAATTAAATGAAGTTCTTGGTTTAAATACTGATGAATTTTATAGTAGTTATGTTAATGATCCTATTCTTAATAATAGAATGCATTGGATTAATAGAGCGGTTTCAAAACCTTCAGAATCACCATTTGATATTTTACGATCTATTGGCGTATTTTCAATGGTTGAAGGAGCAATATTATATTCAAATTTTGCATTTTTAAAACATTTTCAAGCTGAAGGAAAAAATAAATTAATTAATGTTACTGCTGGCATCAATTTTAGTGTTAGAGATGAAAATATTCATTCAGAAGCTGGTGCATGGTTATATAAAATATTATTAAAAGAATGTATAAACTTAAACTTATTATCCGAAACAGATATTAAGCAATTAAATGAAAAATTAATTGGAACTGCTCATTGTATATTAGAACATGAAAGTAGAATAATTGAAATGATGTTTAGTAAAGGTTCTATAAAAGGAATAAGTGATAAACAAATTAAAAATTTTGTAAAATCAAGATTGGACCTTTGTTTAGAACAATTAAATATAGAAAAACAATTTAAACCAACTTATAATCCTATTAAAGATTGGTTTTATGATAATATAAATACACCACAAATTCATGATTTTTTTGTTAAAGTAGGAAATCAATATAATCGTAATTGGTCAGAAAGAAAATTTATTTGGAAAACGGATAACTTGCTTGAAAAAGCAGCATAAGGAATAATAATGTTTGTTAAATCAATATATCAAGAATTAAGTGATGAACGTAAAGAATTACAAGACAAAGGTTTAGTCCCAGAATGGTTTGCAACTTCAGGTTGGCAACTCCTTAAAGCAAAATATTTAACTGAAAAAGAAACAAATTTAAAAGATATACATCTTAGAATATCAAAATATGCTGCTAAATATACAAAAAATCCAGAATATTGGCAACCAAAATTCTTTAATATATTATGGAATGGCTGGTTAGCAGCTTCAACACCAGTTCTAGCAAATATGGGTGCATTTAGAGGTTGTCCCGTATCATGTTCAGGTAATGCGGTTGGTGACAATATTTATAGCTTCTACGATAGCCAAACAGAAAATGCAATGTTATCTAAAAATGGATTTGGTATTAGTTCATATTTAGGCGGAATTCGCCCTAGAGGTTCTACAATTTCTAATGGTGGACTAGCAACAGGTATTTTACCAGTTTTAAAAGATTTTGTACAATTATCTCGTGATATTACCCAAGGAGCTCAACGCCGAGGTGCCTGGGCAGGATATATAGAAATCGATCATGATGATTTTTGGGAAATAATTACATTTTTACAAAATAATCCAGATGATTGTAATATAGGATGGAATATTTCTAATAATTTCATAGAAAGATTAAATAATGGTGATGAAGATGCCATTTCTAGATATCAACTTGCGTTAAAAGTTAAAATGTTAACAGGTAAAGGATACTTTTTATTCGTAGATAAAATTAATGAAATGAATCCACCATGTTATAAAGACCAAAATATGAAAGTTAAAGCGAGTAATTTATGTACGGAAATTTCATTATTTTCAGATGAAGACCATACATTTTCTTGTGTATTATCATCAATGAATTTATACAAATATGATGAATGGAAAAATACAGATGCGGTTTTTACAGCTACAGTATTTTTAGATTGTGTTGCACAAGATTTTATTAAATTAGGATCTGAAATACGTGGATTAGAAAAAACGGTCAGATCTACTGAAAAAGGTAGAGCGTTAGGATTGGGAGCATTAGGATTTCATTCATATTTACAAAAAAATATGATTCCTTTTGATAGCATTGAAGCTCATATGAAAAATATTGAAATTTTCAAATATTTAAATAATGAATCACTAAAAGCATCTAAATGGATGGCTGAAGAATATGGTGAACCAGAATGGTGTAAAGGATATGGTCTTAGAAATACCCATAGATTAGCTGTTGCTCCAAATACATCATCTGCATTAATTTGTGGAGGATTATCTCAAGGAATTGAACCAGTTTATAAAAATATTTTTGTCCAAGGATCCGCAGGTGGTGAAATTAATAGAATAAATCCTATTTTATTAAAATTAATGAAAGAAAAAAATGTTTATAATGATAAAAATATTAAAAGTATAAAAGATAATCAAGGATCTGTCCAAAATGTAGATTGGTTAACAGATGATGAAAAAGCTGTATTTAAAACAGCATTTGAAATTGATCAAAAAACTATAATTAGATTAGCTGCAACTCGACAAAAATATATAGATCAAGGCCAATCATTAAATTTGTTTTTTGCAGCTGATGAAGATGAAGAATATATTTCAGAAGTCCATCAAGAAGCATTTTCCAATCCAATGATTAAGGCATTATACTATATTAGAAGTGAATCCGGTGTTCAAGCAGCTAAAGGTGAATGCCTTGCCTGCGAAGGTTAATTTACATGCCAGTATTGAAATTAGTTTTAATAATTCCATCATTAGTTTCTTTAAATCCTTTAACTAAATCTGGTCTCATTTTTTTGAATTCATCGAATGGCGGTACCCTCCAATAAGGTGAGTACCCTTTTTCTCCTGGAAATTTATAAGATTGGTTATATGGATCGCCAGCATTTAACCATTGTGTAGGAACTATTTGAAATGCTCCTAATTGAACCGCTTCATATGCTACAAATTCATAAAATTGATCATCATTTCCAACACCTTCAATTCCAGGTAATTCAGAATATGTTCTAAGAGCTAAATTACCATTTTTTAATTTTTTTAAATGACTTTGTGGATTTTTGATTCCTAATCTTTTCATTTCATTTAAACCTACTTTAATTCGATTAGGATCTTCGATAGATGGTAATGAAAATAAAATTAATTCACCATGTTCATCCATTTTATTTAATAATGCTTCTACTTTTTTTTGTCCAGCAAAATAAACAGGACAAAAAAATGATATAGATAATCCTTTAGGTAATAATCCTTCTTTTTTAAGTTTATCTTCAAGTTGCCACATAGTAAAAATTTTATGATTTTTACTTATTTTTTCTTTATATTTTGTAGCAATGGTAGTTGTATCTTCAAACAAATTAGATAATTTCATTTTTATTTCCTTAGGTATTATTTTTATTTATAAATATATTAACTAACTTACTAATAAATTAAAAATGTATATATTAATATTAAATTTTATCGTTGCAGGACAATTCAATACAAATACCGAAATCAGATTCACTCAATTCGGTAATGAACAACCTTGTGAATCAGCAGCTGAAATATTAAAAACAAAATGGAAAGATAAAGTCGATGGAGCTAAAATATTAACAGCTTGTGTTCAATATAAATCTGAAAAAAAGGCTAAATAATGGAAATAGAACAATACCAAATATGGCTAGAAGGTTTTCTAAGTGGAAAAATTAATCAAATATTATCAAAAGATGATGTTAATGAAATATTACAACAACTTAGATTTGCAGTTGTTGTTAGACATGAACCGGTTTTTAATACACAACAAATTAAAAATTATGATTTTCCAGAAGTATCAGAAAAAATTCCACAAATACCAATAACAACACCTATATATTGTTCACAAGGTGCTAAAAGAAAATGAAATATCAATTATTTGTAGATCTAGACGGTGTTATGGCTGATTTAGATAAAAAAGTATTAGAAATTACTGGAAAATATCCAACATTATCTTTAAAACCAAATAATAAATGGAAAGTAAAAGATAGAACTAAAATGTGGGATAAAATAAATGAATATGTTGATGATGGAAATGAATTTTGGACAAATTTGGAATTATGTGAAGGAGCTAAAACATTATGGAATTCTATTAAACACCTTGAACCAAATATATTATCAGCTAAAAATAAAATAACTCCTGGCAAAAAATCAGAAAAAATAACCTGGGTTAAACAAAATCTTGATAATCATGGAACAATAATTATTGTTAATGATGGAACCGAAAAACAAAAATATGCTAAAAATACTGCTATATTAATAGATGATATGCCTAAAAATATTGAAGAATGGCAAAATGCTAAAGGAATCGGAATTCTTCATTCATCTCCAATAAAAACTTTAATAGAATTATCAAAACTTAATATCATATAGGCAAAAAAGAAACTATAAAAAGCATTGCATCAAATGAATCTTTTAATAAAATTTTTCTTTCAATAGAATCTATTTGATCTTCAATTAATGTAAGATCAAATATATCTCTAGTTACTTCTATAATTTCTGATTTAGTCATACCACCAGATATATATTGTTCTAAAATTTCGGCAGCTTCTTTAATTATTTTATCATCAGATCGTAAATATTTACTTAATTGAGGAAGTGCGCCTGCATTAGCTTTTGCTATTTCTTTTGAGTCCATATTAATTCCTTTTTATTGTTTTGCAGTGGTAGCTTTAGCTATCTCCTGTATGCTCTTTGCATATATTGTCAATTTTGCTTTACAATATGCTGAAGAAGCACCAATCGTATTATATCTATTAACCATTTCTTTTATATTTTTATTTAAAATAGTAGATATATTATATGATTCTTCATTTTTATCATTATATTTTGTATAATTAACTAAAAAATTAGATTCATGCTGTATTTTAACTAAATATTTTTTTGTATCTTCAGAAGAATCACATACCTTTACAGTTTCTTCTGCTAAAGTTAATAATTTTATATAAGAAGCATATTCATTATTATCAAATTTATTGGTAAATAATGAACATGAAGTAAGTAATATAATTATTATAAAAGATAAAAATTTCATATATTTATTTATTAACTCTTTATGGAGAAAATCCGAATCCATCTGATTCTGTATCTCTATCTGATGATGAAATTTTGTTATTCATCATATTTTTTAATCGTTTAATGACATTATCAATATTATTTTCAAAAACTTCAACTCCGACCACTACTTCTTTCATATGTGCTATTGAAAATCCTTTAGTTTTATCGACCCAACATTCTAATTCATCTGTATTTTCGGTTAATCTTTTATTTACCGTACTTAAATATATCCTTCTTGCTGATGAATTAGGCATACCTATATGTTTAATAACATCAAATCTACTAGGTCTATTAAGAATTCTAGCATCTATTTGCTCTGGGTAATTTGTGGATGCTACAAATACAACATTATTAATTTGTAATTCTCCATCTAATAATGCTAATAAAGAACTTTCGTTAAATCGCTCAATAATAGCATCTAAATCTTCAAGCATTACCAAAATAGGCCTATCTGGTTCTATTTTTCTAAATACCGCTAATCCAGCAGCACCAAGTCCTGGATCATCTACATAAAACGATATTCCTCCCTTAGAAATAATCAATTTTGAAATTTGTTGAATTGTTGATGTTTTACCTGATCCCGGTGCACCCCATAAAAGAATTCCTCTTTTATGTAAAAAATTAAGTGTTTCAAAATGTTCTTTTTTATTCCAAAATTTTTCAATTCCAATAATGATTTCTTCAGATGCAGAATCTGGTAAATTTATCAATTTATCGGTTTGAATTTCATGTTTTTTAAAAATAATACCATATTCAGTACTATGGATATTATATTGTCCAGGTTCTAATGTTTGAGTAGCTTTTTCACAAGCTGAAAAAGAATCTCCATTTCTAGCCCACATTTGTTCAAATCTTGGTTCTGGATATTTAACTTTATCTTCTGGATATTTAGCTTTAACTTTATCTTCTGGATATTTAGCTTTAACTTTAACTTCTGGATATTTAACTTTATCTTCTGGTAAATCATCACTCACTGAAGGCTCAACAGATGTACAAATTACGTTTCCTATTGTCATTTTATTCTCTTATTAAAATTATATTTTAGTTTTGAATTATTTTATCAGCATATGCTGGATACATTAATTTTAAACATTTAATTAATTTTTCTGGTTGGCCCTTATATTGCATATCTTTACCTATTTTAATTTTTTTAGATATTTTCAAAAAATAATTTAATTTTTTATCAGTATAATCTGGTCCATCATACATTTCTAAAAGTTCTGCTATAATAAATTTACTATCTATATTATCATCTTTAATAGTTCTTAATTGATTAATTATTTCACTAATATCTGCTCCACATTCTATATGACATAATGGATATGTTCCATCATTTAATTTACGCATTTGTTTACCAATAAATAAAGATCCTATTCCATATAAAACCATTTTTATTTGTTTTGGTATATTATTCACCAAATTCATCATAATTCTCTTTAAATTTTTGTAATGTTAATTTTGTATCTTTATTAATTTTCCTAATACTTTTAGTATATGTAATATTTGGATCTTCTTTCATAAGATTAAATATAATTGCAGCATTTAATCCTGATAATAATTCTACTAAAAAATCATTTTGATTTTCTGTCGGATATGGATTTAATTGTTTAATTTTATTAAACATATCGGTTTGAGTATTAACCTGAAATGATTCATATAATCGTTGTTTCAGATAATTTATTTCTGTTTGATTAACTGATTTATTTGAAGTGACAATTTCTACTTTAGTTCCAGATTCTAAAATTAGTTCTTCATTAGTTTCTGTATTTAAACCTTTTGCTAATTGCAATTCGGTAAAACCAGCTGGAATTGTTACTTTATCAATAAGAGTATATTTGTTATTTTCAGCTATAAATTTATCATTTATATTTAACGAAAATATATCGACTAAATTATCATGTGTCATATAATCCTCTTTTATATATTGAAAGAACTTCTTTTAATTCTTTTATATAAATTTCTTGTCGTTTAACATTATTTGATAAAATATCGATATATTCTTGTTCTAATATTAAAGCATTATTTAATTTATTTTGTACTTTTTTCTTTTCTTCTTCGGTAAATCTATATACTGATAAATCTGCAATATAATCTAAATAAACAATTTTTAAAGTATCTAAATATATTTTTAAATTATTTCTATCTTTAAGTTTTATAGCTTTACTACCAACATTATTATCTATTGCTACTATAATATCTTTGTATTTTTGGATATCAATTCTTAAAATAGACAATAATCTTTCGTATCGTTGTATATAAAATGATAATCTCCATTTTGTAAATGAAGATATTATTTCTATATAATTTGTTTGAAGTACTTTTTTTCCATCAAAATCTAAAAGAACAAGATTTTCACCAACTATGGTAATTAATCCTAATTTCTTAAGTATTTCATCATCTTGTTTTGAATTAAGATAACCTCTGGGAAATTTAACCAATATATCAAATTGAGAACTAGAATTATCTATAAAATCTTTTATAAAACCTTTTTCTTCTAATTTTCCAAGATTTGATATAAATTTATCGTGAGATAAATTATATGGTAAATTTGAAACAATTATTTCAAATGAATTTTTTCGTTGAATAGTTCCTTTAAATTTCCATTTAATAGAACCATCATTTTGAATCAACCGATCTACTGCTTTAGCTTCTAAAGGCCTAAAATACGGTTCAGGCTCTTTAAATGACTTTCCTTTAAGAAATAATATCTGACATTTTATAATATTTTCTAAATCTCTAGGCAATATAGAAGAAGCAAATCCAATTGCTATCCCTGAACTGGGATTAATTAATGAAATCGGAACCAACGGCAAAAAATGTAACGGTTCCTTAAGTGTTTGATCATAATTATCTTTTAATGGAATTATTTCTATATCTTTAAAAAGTACTTCTTTAGTAAATTTTGAAATTTTAACAGAAGTATATCTAGAAGAACCATATCCGGTAGGATTTATTTTAGTACCAAATGCACCTATTCCTTTAAATAAACATATATTATTGCCATTTGGTGCTGCTAAAGTATTAATAATTCCATCAGGAGCAGCATGAGGATGTATAGGCATCGTCGCCCCAGCCAATGTCGCCGTCTTAAATTTTTCTCCAGATTTAGCAGTCCACAAAACACGTCTACCAGCATTTTTAAGTCCATCAGAAATCATTGCCAATGCCCTATTTTCTAATACATATAAAGCATATTCCTTTCGCTGTGTCTCTATATATTCTGAACTATTTGCCATTTCTTTCTAATTTATAATATTTAATATAATCAACAATTTGATAATATCCTTTTGCCAAAATCATATTATTATTAATTAATAATATTGATTTTGATTTATATTTAGATAGCATTTCATCTTTATTCATAAATTGTAAATCATACCAATCTACACCTTGCCATTTGGCATATGCTATTATAGCTTTTAATTCAAGCGAATTTTTATAATAAAATAATTTCATCTAATAATCGGTTAAGGAACTGTTATGGCGGTTTTTACAACTTTAAATAATTTGACTGATATATCATCTTTACGACATAATGCCAATATCTGTAATGCTTCGCATTGAATTGAAGATTGATATATGACATTAGAATTTTCCTCTTCAATAATATAATTTGTTGTCAAAATTTCTTCATTTATTTCAACATTAATTGACATGATATATCTCCAACAAAAAGAATATTATATGATATATAAATTATTTTGTATACCTATAATTTATTTTAATTTGTAAATATATGATCCACCATTTAAATGAATTTTATATCTACGGTATACTTTTTCTAAAAATACACTAAATCCATCTTCTGTTTTAATCGGTTTCCATGCAAAAACCAAATGCCATTCAGTATCATAAACTTTTTGTTTTGTTTTCCATTTCATTTTTTCACCAAATAATTTTATAGACTTTGTGACAAGGAAACCAGCCGGTCTTTAGCCGAGGGGATGAATTGTCACTTCTAACTATTTTTAAAATAAGTGAGTGTTTTTGCATTAAATATTAAAAATTCAATCTGGAACACACAAATCTCTACTGAGACTAATCACCTATTATAGTATTGCTACCGCCATCTCGAATCTCACGATCCAAACCACTAAGTCTTTTAGCTCATGGATAGTTGACTATGTTAACCATTGTTTTCTTTTTTCTGTATCATCGCTAAATAATAATGTCAATATATTTTTTATATTACCATCTTCAGTTACAGGAATACAATGATTATTCAAATTAGATAATAATATTTTCCAATCTTCTGTTATCATACTTCCTAAACCTTTAAAATAATTGATCTCATAGCCGCTGTACTTATCCTTGACTTTTTCATAATCATTTAATGTAGCAAAGTGAATTCGTTTTTTTCCTTTAACAGCGACAATATTTGGGGCATTTAGCCTATATATAATAGGTTTATTTTCTGTAAATAATTCTGGCCAAAATTGATAAAATATATTTATCAATAAAACAAATATATCAGCACCATCTGGATCAGCATCAGTAGAAATTATTATTTTTCCATATCTAATATTTGCTAAAGATGCTATATAACCTGGAATTAATCCAATAGCATGAAGCATATTTGTTATTTTTCCCATTTTTAATAATTCAGCAGCAGTTGATCCATATACATTATTAATCTTTCCAGTTAAAGGAAATGATGCATGAATTTTAGGATCTCTAACATTTTGAATTTCACTTGCTGCAGATAAACCTTCAGATATAAAAAGCATACATTTTGTACGATCCCTATCATTAGCTTCTATCAATCCATCAACTCTATGCTTAGCACTTTTCTTATGATCATCAATTGCTTTTTTGTTAATTTGTGTATGATGTCGATTATAAGCTCTTTCTAATATTTCTTCAAACCATTTTTTATTTTTTCTAGAAAATGTATTCCAAGCTTCATCAAGCATTAAATCCATTTCTTTTTTTAATGATGGACCAACAAGCCTAACTTTTGATTGACTATCAAATTCTGGATCTGATATTTTAATATTTCCTAAAATTAATAAATTTTCTCTAATATCATTTTTTGTTACTTTACATTTTTGTTTTTTAGCATCTTTTTCTAAATAAGAAATAATTTTTGTATAAAAAGAATTTAAAAATTGTGTATTACAAATACCACCTTCAAATAACATAGATGAATTAAGCCAAGTAAATATTTTTTCATCTTCTCCAGAAATTAATCCATTAATCACAAAAAATTCTATTGTAACATTATTCTTTTTATATTCAAACCGATTAAAAGTAGAATCAGAAGTCATCATATTCAAAACAACATCTTCAAGTCCCTTTCTAAATTTAAAAGATTGATTATTATAATTTACCTTAATATACGGATTAGTAAATGCTACAGCTCTACATTTTTCTCTTATAAGATCCTCAGGCAATTTAACATCACTAAAAATTGATTGATCTAATTTAAATGTAATTTGGGTCCCAGCTTTCTCATCACTTTTAGCTATAATAGGATCATTAATAATTTTACAACCATTCTCAAATATTTGATGATATTTTTTATTATCCCGATTAATAATAACTTCAAATTCCGTACTTAAAAAATTAACACAACTAGACCCAACCCCATTCTGCCCAATAACACCAATATTTTTATCATCACCAAAATTTCTCCCAGCCCTTAATGATGCCAATGCCACCTCTGGACTATATCTCCCAGTCTTATGCATATCAATTGGTATACCACGTCCATTATCAATAACCGTATATTCACCAGAATTCGGCTCAGCCTTAACAATCAAATGATGCCTTTTAGAATAAACATTAGAAAATTCATCAATAGAATTATCAACTATTTCCCCAACAGTCTTCAAAACAGCCGGAATAAATTCAACAGTTTTTATTTGAAACTCATCACCAAAAACAGGAATTTCATATGTTGTAGAATGCATTGATCCCATATATATACTAGTCCTTATCCTTACATGTTCTTGATCAGAAAGAACTTGTATATCAGTCCCTGTATATTTTTTAGAATTTTTATCCATTTATAAATATTTTTGAAAGATTTTATTTAATTGAAAACAAAACAATAAAACTGGTCCTATTATTATACAAATAAACCCAAGATATCCAGTAAATACCGCAATGTCATTATTTATAATAATTCCATATTTTAATAAAAACCACCCAACCACCGTAATTACTACAGCACCATATTCCAACTGAAAATTGTTTTTTTTCGTCATCTTATCTTTTAATGCTTTGTACAATATTCGGATTTTTCAATCATACAACATATCATTTGATCTATCCTAGCCATAATTAATTGATCCTTATGCATCTCATCCTTTATCGCCTTATATATAATTGATATTTTACTCAATTCCTGCGAAGCCTTTATCTTTTCCCCATCAGTAGAAAATCTATCATCAATTATATCAAGCAATTCATTCAATTGAAATTCCAATGCCTTTATTGACCGATCCTCTTCTAACACAATATGATTAATATTTTTATAATAATAAGTTAATCTTTCTATTTGTTTCACCATTATTTCCTATTTACAATATAATTTAACACATATCTGCGCTTCTACCGATTTTTTAATATTTTTCATAATAGAATCAATAACATATAATTTACCAAATTTAATCATGGCATCTGTTACATCTTTACAATTACCAAATTCTGGAAATGAAACGGACCATCCAAGATTAATTGCTTGATTTGCTAATTGTTGACCGTCACCAAATTTATCTGGAATTATAACTTTTTCACGAGGTGATTTAGATAACCACATAATTTGTTCTTTAGATAAATATTTACCAAAAATAGCAACCCCATTAATTAATACAGCATCAAACCAACCTTCAACTATAAATACCGGCTTCTCTGAATATGATTGAAGTGCATCATAATTATATAAAATATTACACTTATCTACAGCAGGTGTTTCATATTTTCGTATTAATGAATTAATTAATGCTCGTCCTTGATAATATACCAATTTTGAATCTTTGTACACCGTAAATATCACTCTCCCTTTCCATTTTTTTCCATATTTTCCTTTTCCAGTTGATAAAAAAAATTCATGCCCATCTGGCTCAATCAATCTTTTTTTCAAATAATGTCTAGCTATAGTAGCCCATTTATCATCAGCATCTTTCAATAAATAAAAATGTTCTGGTAATTTTATTTTTTTAGGTTCAATATCAATCAATTGCTGCTTAATATTACTTTTTTTCTTATAATTTCCTAAATTATTAATAAGAACCTTATTATATTCAGTTTCTGGTATATTAAAAGATTTAAATATCTCTATAAAAGTTTTTGAAAATCCATTACTTGTCATTGGATCAAATTTTGTTTTAATCCCACAATTATAACAATTATATGCTAAAATATTTCCATCTAATAAAAAATTACCTCTAAGTCCCTTAAATCCACTTGTCCCAGGCTGATGATCATTACAAACCATACATCTAGTTTTAAACCATCCCTTATTACCAGGAACAAGCGGATGTACATATAATTTAATTATCGATTCTAAATCCATAAATTAAATTATATCATATTTTTAATTAACAAAAAAAGTTTACACTAATAAATAATTATGGTATAATCCACATATTCTTTGCTTTCGTGCGCTTTCGTTAAAGAATTAAAATCCAAATGCGTAAAGCTAAACTCCAATTATATAATTTGTTCAGATTATATAAAGCTAATAATGGAATACATAACATGAGTATAAACTTATTTTTTGAACTAGGTTAATACCTAAAAATTATAATAAAGTGGCCTTTGTTACAAAGTTTAAACGTAACTAAAAGAACCGGGCTTTTGATACTTATTTCACAAAACCAATTAAAATAATAACGAATAAGTATACACAACTTAGTGGAAAAAATAAACGACTTAAACAATACGATCCGAGTTAAAGTTTTAAAATATATATTATCTTAATACGGAACATTAATTTTCTTTATTTATATATTATTTTCAGATTCTCGGTGGAACTGTGAAATTTTTATATCTCACTTGAAATATATGGACATGGTACTCAAAACCTTAATTTGACACTTAACTCCTCCATAGAGTATAACTATGAGTCGATAAAGCTTTATTATTCTTAGTCATTATCATTAAACGGAAATTTTGTAGTTTTTTGTAGTTTTTTGTAGTTTGTAGGTTTATTTTTATATTTTTATAATATTAAACTAAAATTATGTACTTAACTGGGATTATTTACTTATTTGTTTATTTTTATAATATTAAACTAAAATTCTGTACTTAACTGAATTTTTGTACTTAACTAAAATTTTGTACTTATTTGTTTATTTTTATAATATTAAACGGAAATTTTGTACTTATTGTTTATTTTTATATTTTCTATAATATTATGATATATTCAATATATATCTCTAATATTTTACATAATATAACCATATCCATATCCATATCCATATCCAAACAAACAAAACAAATTATATAATTTTTCACTTATTGTTGGGTTCTATAACTGTGCCCTTTAAAAAGTTAAGTGAAAAATATAAATATGTTAAG
>Ga0114931_10002185_pt1 | contig 24901 bp, 24 predicted proteins | sample 2SBtaG_FD_89579 | JGI IMG/M metagenome (GOLD analysis project Ga0114931, IMG submission 89579) | Deep subsurface microbial communities from Kolumbo volcano to uncover new lineages of life (NeLLi) - 2SBTROV14_V59a metaG | ecosystem: Environmental > Aquatic > Marine > Volcanic | place: Kolumbo... | reverse complement strand
TTCCAGCTCTGGGATCACGCTAAAAACCTGAAAATGACCCGCCAGGAAATCAAGGACGAACAGAAAAACATCGAAGGTAAGCCCGAAGTCAAATCCCGCGTGCGGCAGATGCAGCGGGAAATCGCTCAAGGCCGCATGATGCAGGAGGTTCCCAAGGCCGATGTCGTCATTACCAACCCGAGCCATTATGCGGTGGCTTTGCGCTACGATGCCGCCAGCATGTCTGCGCCTGTCGTTGTGGCCAAGGGTGTGGAACTCATCGCCAGCCAGATTCGTACGGTCGCCGTGGCTAACAAAGTTCCGCTGTACGAGGCACCGCCGCTGGCACGTGCACTTTATTACAGCGCTGAAATCAACCAGGAAGTCCCTGCCGGCCTGTACCTCGCCGTTGCCCAGATACTGGCCTACACCTTCCAGCTGAAAGCCAGTGCCCGCGGTGGGCCTGTACCTAACCGGCCGGGCGATGTTGAAGTATCAGATGAATTTTTCCAGGGGCCGGGGACAGGTACCGGTCATGAGCGCCCGGCGGACGATGTTGATGAAGAATAAATGCGACAGCCGAATCGAAGCGAGAAAATATTATGGCTACTGAAACTGCAACACTGAATTTCCGCGAACTCAGCCGCAATGGCCTGGGCGCCCCCGTGCTGCTGGTCATGATGCTGGCGATGATCATCGTTCCCTTGCCGCCGATTGCACTGGACATTTTTTTCACCTTCAACATTACTCTGTCCCTGGTAGTGTTGATGGTTACCATCTACGCTTTGCGTCCGCTGGACTTTGGCATATTCCCAACGGTTTTACTGGTCACGACCTTATTGCGCCTGGCGCTTAATGTGGCCTCGACGCGCGTGGTGTTGCTCAATGGCCATACCGGTACCGGTGCGGCGGGTAAAGTCATTGAGTCCTTCGGCGAATTCGTCGTCGGCGGCAACTACGCGGTCGGTCTGGTGGTGTTCTCCATACTCGTGATCATCAACTTCGTTGTCGTTACCAAGGGCGCCGGCCGCGTATCCGAAGTCAGTGCGCGGTTTACTCTGGACGCCATGCCCGGCAAGCAAATGGCCATCGACGCCGACCTTAATGCCGGCCTGATCAGTCAGGAAGAGGCGCGCAACCGGCGCGAGGACGTTGGCCGTGAAGCCGACTTCTACGGCGCCATGGACGGCGCCAGCAAGTTTGTTCGCGGTGACGCCATCGCCGGCATACTCATACTGTTTATCAATATCATCGGCGGACTGGCGATCGGTACGTTGCAATTCGACTTGCCGATTGGTGACGCACTGCGCAACTATACCCTGCTGACCATCGGTGACGGTTTGGTTGCGCAGATCCCCTCCCTGGTGCTGTCGTCGGCGACTGCGATTATCGTTACCCGTGTGTCCAGTGAACATAAAATGTCTCAGGAAGTGTTCGAGCAGATGTTTGCAAACCCTATGGTGCTGGCGGTATCCGGCGGCATTATCGGGTTCATGGGTCTGATTCCGGGCATGCCGAACCTGGCGTTTTTGTCGCTCGGCGTAGCGTCTGGCATCGGCGCTTACTTTGCCTCGAAGCGCCAGCAGCAGGCATTGCTGCCGGCGGAAGAAGCGCCACCCGTCGAAGAGACGCCCCCCGAGGCACGCGACCTCAGTTGGGACGATGTCGGTCCGGTCGACATTATCGGCCTGGAGGTTGGCTACCGACTGATTCCGTTGGTCGATCGCACCCAGGGTGGGCAGATGATGGACCGTATCAAGGGCGTACGCAAAAAACTTTCCCAGGAGCTGGGCTTCCTGGTGCAGCCGGTGCATATCCGGGACAACCTGGAACTGGCGCCCAACGCTTACCGCATCCTGCTGATGGGCGTACCGGTGGGTGAGGCCGAGATTTACTCCGACCGTGACCTGGCGATCAATCCCGGCCGGGTGTTCGGCACGGTTCAGGGTATCGAAACCCGGGATCCGGCCTTTGGGCTGGAGGCGGTCTGGATCCAGCCGTCCGAGCGCGATAACGCCCAGACGCTGGGCTATACCGTGGTCGACGCCAGTACGGTGGTCGCCACCCACCTGAGCGAGCTGCTGCAAGCGCACGCCCACGAACTCATCGGCCACGAGGAAGTCCAGCAATTGCTCGACGTGCTGGCCAAGGCGGCGCCCAAGCTGATCGAAGACCTGGTGCCCAATACGCTATCCATCGGTGTCGTGCTCAAGGTTTTGCAGAACCTGCTCGAGGAACGTATCCCGGTGCGCGACATGCGTACCATCGCCGAGACGCTCGCTGAAAGCGGTGGCAGGAGTCAAGATCCCGGCGCTCTCACGGCCGCTGTCCGTGTCGCGCTTGGCCGCTCAATTATCCAACATATCAATGGGATGGGACCGGAGGTGCAGGTGATAACACTGGATCCCTCGCTGGAACAGATATTGCAAACTTCCATACAGGCAGTCATGGAAGGGGGCGCGGGGATCGAGCCCGGGCTGGCGGAACGCATGCACCGCTCACTGGCTGACAGCGCCCATCGGCAGGAAGCCACCGGTCAGCCTGCCATTCTGCTGGTGACGCCGCCGATTCGGCCGTGGCTGGCAAAGCTGGTTCGCCACAGCATTCCGGCGCTCCAGGTACTGGCTTATAACGAAATACCGGACAACAAGCAGATTAAAGTGGTTGCCAACATAGGAACAGACACACCGAGTCTCGGTGTCGAGCAGAACGGGAGCCCATCGTCATGAGCAGGGAGCTGGTTAACGAGGTGTTGCAATGAAAGTGAAACGCTTCTTTGCGCCCGACATGCGTCAGGCCATTAAGAAAGTACGCGAGGATCAGGGGCCCGATGCGGTCATCCTGTCCAATCGCCAGGTCGATGGTGGCATCGAGATTATCGCCGCGGTGGACTACGATGAGGCGCTGTTTGAGTCCCAGACCGCGCCGGAATCCGCCCTGGCCGCGGAAACCCCAACAGAACAGACCTATGCATCGCTGGTGACACCCCAGCGGCCGCCAGTGGCTGCACCCGCTGTCGACTGGGCTCAGGATCCAGCCATCGTTTCAATGCGTGAGGAAATCAAACAATTACGGAGCCTGCTTGAAAATCAGCTGGCACACCTCGCTTGGAACGACCGGGAACGACGCGAACCCCTGCACACGGACGTCATGCGCCGACTCAGCGGCATGGAGCTGGATACGGCGCTAGTGGAAAAAGTATCCGCGCCCACCGTACATGCGCGTGATGATCAGCATGCCTGGCAACTGGCGCTGAGCGAATTGTCAGCCACACTGCCGATCGCCGAAAACGATTTTCTCGACCAGGGCGGCGTCGTTGCGCTGGTCGGTTCAACTGGGGTAGGAAAGACTACCAGCGTTGCCAAACTGGCGGCGCGCTATGTATTACGCCACGGTCAGCGTCATGTGCCGCTGGTGACCACGGACAGTTACCGCATCGGCGCTCACGAACAATTGATGACCTATGGCCGTCTGCTGGGCATACCGGTACAGGTAGCCTCCGATCATAAGGAATTGCGCTCCATTCTGAACAGTCTGGCCGACAAACGTCTGGTATTGATCGATACCGCCGGCATGAGTCAGCGCGATGTACGTCTGAGCGAACAGTTTGCCACCTTGGCCGATAGCGGTGTGCCTATTCGTACCTTGCTGGTCCTGTCCGCCACGCTGCACCCATCGGTACTGGACGAAACGATTCAGGCTTTCTCCAGCGTTGCCCTGGAAGGCGCGATTCTCACCAAGCTGGACGAGGCCGCCAGTCTGGGCGGTGTGCTGTCGACAGTGATCAAACAGCATCTGCCATTGATGTTCGTTGCCAACGGGCAACGGGTGCCAGAAGACCTGCACCTGGCGCGGGCGCAGAATCTGGTGCAGCAGGCCGCCGAGCTGGTGAACAGCGGCGAGTTGCCGACCGATACAGTGATGGCTGAACAATTCGGAGGGTTCCGGACGAATGTTCATGTCTGAGTTACGAGTGGATCAGGCTGCTGGATTACGACGTATGGCACAACCCAACCCGGTAAGAGTAATAGCAGTCACCAGCGGTAAAGGCGGCGTCGGCAAAACCAACGTCTCGGTGAATCTGTCGGTCGCCCTGTCCGATGCCGGCAAGCGCGTCATGCTGCTGGACGCCGATCTCGGTCTAGCGAATGTCGACGTATTGCTGGGCCTGCACCCGACGAGCAATTTGTCACACGTCATCGATGGTGAACGGACATTGGAAGAAGTCATCGTCGAAGGCCCATCGGGCATTATGGTGGTTCCCGCCGCATCCGGCGTTAAACGCCTGGCCGAACTGAATACGATGGAAAATGCCGGCTTGATTCGTGCCTTCAGTGAACTGAATCACGACGTCGATACCCTGATTATCGATACCGCCGCCGGTATCAATGAGAGTGTTACCAGCTTCAGTCGCGCCGCCCAGGAAGTGGTGGTGGTTGTGTGCGACGAACCGGCATCCATAACCGATGCTTACGCGCTCATCAAAGTGCTGAGTTGTGACTATGACATCCAGCATTTTCGAGTGCTCGCCAATCAAGTACAAAGCGCCCAGGAGGGAAGGGAATTGTTTAACAAAATCTCACGCGTTACCGATCGCTATCTCGATGTTACGCTGGAATTTATGGGCATCGTGCCGCACGACGACTATCTGCGCAAAGCCGTACGCAAGCAGCGTGCCGTGGTTCAGGCTTATCCGCGCAGCCGCTCCTCGATGGCATTTAAAACCCTTGCACAAAAAACTGATAAGTGGCCGGTACCGTCGGCGGCAGGTGGACATCTCGAATTTTTTGTCGAGCGCCTAATCCAGTCGCGCAACGGGCATATGGAGATGACGGTATGAATGGAGCCGCTATGTATGTAACCAATCCTGACATTGAAAGTGAAGACCTGGTATCCAAACACGCGGCGTTGGTAAAGCGCATTGCTTATCATTTGATGAGTCGGTTGCCACCGAGTGTACAGGCCGACGATCTGATTCAGGCCGGGATGATCGGATTGCTGGAAGCGTCACGAAATTACGATGCCTCGCAGGGGGCCAGCTTCGAAACCTATGCCGGTATCCGTATTCGTGGTGCCATGCTCGACGAGATTCGACGCACCGACTGGACGCCGCGTTCGGTGCATCGCAAGGCGCGCCAGGTCGCCGAGGCGGTCCGCGCCATCGAGAACCAGGAGGGTCGCGATGCACGTGACGTCGAGGTGGCCGAGAAACTAGGTATCGAACTGAACGAGTACCACCGTATTTTGCAGGATGCCACCGGTTGCCGGGTATTCAGCATTGACGATGCTGGCGCCAACGGTGACGAGCCGCAACCCGTCGCCGACGCGCCACGAAACGAGCCGCTGGACAGTCTGCACAAGGCCGATTTCAAGGTGGCGCTGGCTGAATCAATCTCCAACCTGCCCGAACGCGAGCGCCTGGTGATGGCCATGTATTACGACGAAGAACTCAATCTGCGGGAGATCGGCGAGGTTTTGGGGGTCAGCGAGTCGCGGGTCTGTCAGATCCACGGTCAGGCCCTGATCCGGCTGCGTGCCCGCATGACGGAATGGACCGGTGACTAAAGCCAAAGAAGTACGCACAGTTGCCGTAACACTGGTGGACACTAGTACGGTATAGCGGGAGGACACCTTGGATACTGACATGAAGATCCTGATCGTGGACGATTTTTCCACGATGAGACGCATCATTAAGAATTTGTTGCGTGATCTGGGATTCAACAACACTCAGGAAGCCGACGATGGAAATACCGCGCTGCCGATGCTGCAGAACGGTAACTTCGATTTCCTGGTGACGGACTGGAATATGCCAGGGATGAGCGGTATCGACCTGCTCAAGGCCGTGCGCGCCGACGAAAAGCTGGTCTCCCTGCCCGTGTTGATGGTCACGGCCGAATCCAAACGCGAACAAATTATCGAGGCAGCTCAGGCTGGCGTAAACGGCTATATTGTCAAGCCGTTCACCGCAGTGACGCTGAAGGAGAAGATCGACAAGATCTTTGAACGCCTGGAAGCAACAGCGGGGTGAGTCATGGAAGTCGCTAAGAAATTGAATAATGACGCCATGCTGAATCAGGCGCGTTCGCTGGTTGCGGAGCTGGAAGCCGGCAACGTGACGGCCGCCGAACATACGATCGAAGAGTTGGGACGCATTCGTGAGCAGAGCCTGTTTCAGGAACTGGGGAAAATGACCCGCCAGTTACACGATTCGCTAACCAGCTTTGCGCTGGATTCACGCATGCAATCGCTGGCCGAATCGGATATTCCTGATGCCAAAGCGCGTTTGAATCACGTTATTTCCATGACCGAGGATTCGGCCAACCGGACCCTCACGGCGGTGGAAGGCACGCTGCCGATTGCCGAACAGTTACAGAACTGCGCCAACGACCTGCACGAGAAGTGGGATCGCTTTCGCAACAAAGACATGAATGTCGACGAATTCCGCAACATGAGCAAGGAGATCGATGCTTTTCTGACCGTGACCTGCGACAACGCCGGCCGGATTCACGGCAACCTGTCCGAAGTCATGATGGCACAGGATTTCCAGGATCTGACCGGTCAGATCCTCCGCCGCGTGATTACGCTGGTGCAGGAAGTCGAAGACAACCTGGTCGAATTGATTCGGCTGTCCGGCGGTATTGAAGGCGAAGCGGCCAACGACCCGTCCACTGCGCAGGCGGCAGGCCAATCGGGCGATGACCTGATGAAAGGTGTCGGACCGCAAGTGCCCGGCGTCAGTGATGATAGCGGTTCGGTGTCCGGCCAGGATGAAGTGGATGACTTGTTGTCGAGTTTGGGATTCTGAGGGAATTACAGATGAGTATTGACGCCGACGATGAGATTCTGCAGGACTTTCTGGTCGAGGCCGGCGAAATTCTGGAACGGCTGAATGAAGAGCTGGTCGAGCTGGAACAGAGCCCGGACGATGTCGATCTGCTGAACGCCGTTTTCCGCGGTTTTCACACGATTAAAGGCGGTGCCAGCTTTTTGAGTCTCGACGGCCTGGTGGAAGTCTGCCATCGCGCCGAAGATGTTTTCAATGTATTACGCAATGGTGAACGCAGTGTCGATACCGACCTGATGGACACCGTGTTGCAGGTGCTGGACGTGGTGAACACGATGTTTGCCGAAGTGCAGGGCGGTGAAATGCCGACCCCGGCCGACGCCGCACTGCTGACGACGCTGGAACAGTTGGCCGTAGCGGGCGATGCGGCGCCGGCTGCCGAGCCGGCAACCCCCACAGCCGAGGCGCCGGTTTCCTCCGGCGATGATACGGATGCCGAGTTCGAAGCTATGCTGGATCAGGCAGCTTCCGCTGATGCGCCCGCTGACAGCACCGATGGTGCGGATACCAGCGTATCCGGTAGTGACGACATTACCGAAGACGAGTTCGAAGCCCTGCTCGATCAGCTGCACGGCAGCGGTCAGGCGTCGACGCCGGAAACTGTCGCCAGCGTACAGCAGGCAGACGCGGCTGAAACGCCCGCTGCTCCCGCCGATACTGCACCTGCGACCCCCGCCGCCGGCAGTGACGACATTACCGAAGAGGAATTCGACGCACTGCTCGACGAGCTTCATGGTGCCGGCAAGGCGCCGACACCGGTGGACAGCGGTCAGGCTCAAGCGCCGGTAACCGCCGCAACCGAGCCGGCGACGCCCAAGCCGGCGGCCAAACCGGCGGCCAAACCGGCCGCTGCAGCGCCGGCCGACAAGCCCAAGAAACCCGCAGCGCCGGTGGCCAATAAGGCGGAGGCCACAGTGCGGGTCGACACCCGGCGCCTGGATGACATCATGAATATGGTCGGAGAGTTGGTGCTGGCACGCAATCGTTTGGCTACACTCAAGGAATCTATGGCCAACGAAGATATGTCCAAGGCTATTGCCAACCTGGACGTCGTCACCGCGGATCTTCAGAACGCTGTCATGAAGACGCGCATGCAACCGATTAAAAAGGTGTTCGGCCGTTTTCCACGGGTTGTCCGTGACCTGGCGCGCAGTCTCAACAAGGAAGTTAATCTGGAACTTCAGGGTGAAGAAACCGACCTCGACAAAAACCTGGTCGAGGCGTTGGCCGATCCGCTGGTTCACCTGGTGCGCAACGCCGTCGATCATGGTGTTGAAAGCCCGGCCGAAAGAGAAGCCGCCGGCAAGCCGCGTGCCGGTACTGTCATTCTGGCGGCGGAACAGGAAGGCGATCACATCCTGTTGTCTATCGAGGATGATGGCAAGGGCATGGATCCGAACACATTGCGTGCCAAGGCGGTAGAGAAGGGCCTGATGGATGCTGAAGCAGCGGCTCGTCTGGACGACCGTGAAGCTTACAACCTGATTTTTGCCGCCGGTTTTTCCACCAAGGAAGAAATTTCCGATGTCTCCGGCCGTGGCGTCGGCATGGATGTGGTGAAAACCCGCATCGGTCAGCTGAACGGCAGTGTTGAAATCGACTCCGAGCTGGGCAAGGGCAGCCGTTTGATGATCCGGGTGCCGTTGACATTGGCAATTATGCCGACGCTGATGGTCAAGCTGGGGGCACAGCCGTTTGCACTGCCGCTGGGTAGTGTCAGCGAAATCTTTGATCTGGATGATTCACGCACCAACACGGTCGATGGCCAGCTGGTGGTGATGGTGCGCGAAAAAGCACTACCACTTTATTATTTGAGAAATTGGCTGGTTAGCGATGGTTCGGAGGCGGAGCAGGATATTGTCAGCCACGTAGTGGTGGTGAACGTTGGCAGTCAGAAGGTCGGCTTTGTGGTCGAGCAACTGGTCGTCCAGGAAGTAGTTGTTATTAAACCATTGGGCGCCTTTCTGCAGGGATTGGCAGGGTTTGCCGGCGCGACCATTACCGGCGACGGCCGTATTGTGCTGATTCTCGATGTGCCCAGCTTAATGAAAGCTTACGCACGGCATTTGTAAAGGGATGAACAGTGACCTGCCATTGGCTATGCGAGGTGGTGCAACCACACAAGAACACCGGCGCTGACCAGTGCACCGGCTGCGAGAGACCCTATCCATGGTGACCCGCGTTCTAGTGGTCGACGATTCCGGCTTCTTCCGCCGCCGTATTGTTGAAATACTCAAAGCGGATGCGCGTATCGAGGTTGTCGGTATGGCGGCCGATGGCAAGGAGGCCGTCGAGCAGGTCGTCAAGCTGAAACCCGACGTAGTGACCATGGATATCGAAATGCCGGTCATGGACGGCATTACCGCGGTACGCCATATTATGTCCACACAGCCGACACCGGTGCTGATGTTTTCCTCGCTGACCAAGGAGGGTGCCCAGGCCACGCTGGACGCGCTGGACGCCGGTGCGGTCGATTTTCTGCCTAAACGCTTTGAAGATATTGCCAAGGATCGCGAGCAGGCCAAGCTGTTACTACGGCGGCGTATACATGCTGTTGCCCGGCAGAAATCTCAGGTCCTTCCAGCCGCACCCGCCCGGCGCAGTGCCTCTGCAGCGACACCGGGCGCGGCGCCCCCGTCGATATCGGTTAAGCGCGGCCAGTACCAGGCGGTTGCTATAGCCAGTTCCACCGGTGGACCGGTGGCATTAGCGCAAGTGCTTACCAAGCTACCAGCCAACTACCGTCACCCGGTGGTCGTCGTACAGCACATGCCGGCCAGTTTTACACCGGCGTTCGCCACACGTTTGGATCAGCAGTGTGCCGTCGAGGTGAAGGAAGCCGCGGACGGCGATGTACTTAAGGCCGGACGTGTGCTGATCGCACCGGGTGGCCGACAGATGACATTTAAACAACAGGCCGGTGAGGTTCTGGTGCAGATCGGCGACGGTGATCCGGGGCAGCATTACAAACCCTGTGCGGATATCAGCTTCGATTCGATCGCTGAAATTTATGGCGCCAAGACACTTGCGCTGGTACTGACCGGTATGGGCGCCGATGGACGTGAAGGCGCGCGTACTTTGAAAAAACAGGGCGCAACAATTTGGAGCCAGGATGAAAACAGCAGCGTGATCTATGGTATGCCGATGGCGGTTGCCGAAGCCGGACTCAGTGACCAGGTGTTGACCTTACGTGATATTGGGCCGTTACTGGTCCAGGTTGGCGGGGGCTGAGAATGGATATCCTCAGTATGGTCGGCATTATGATGGCGCTGGTCGCCATCCTGGGCGGTAATATCCTCGAAGGCGGGCATACCTCCTCTCTGGTGCAATTGACGGCATTTGTCATTGTCGGCGGCGGCACACTGGGTGCCGTCATGGTACAAACGCCTATCCGCACGTTTGTCCGTTCCATGAAGATCGCGGCCTGGGTGCTTATACCGGTTAAGCTGCAACCGGAAGAGGCGGCCGATAAGATTGTTAATTGGAGTAATATCGCCCGCCGCGAAGGTCTGCTGGGGTTGGAAGCTATCGCCGAAGAGGAACCCGATCCATTTGCCCGCAAGGGTTTGCAGCTGCTGGTGGACGGCAGCGAACCGGAAGTGATCCGTTCCATTCTTGAGGTCGAGATAGACAGCAAGGAACACCAGGATATTCAAGCCGCCAAAGTTTTTGACGGCATGGGCGGCTACAGTCCCACTATCGGTATTATCGGCGCAGTTATGGGTTTGATTCATGTCATGAACAACCTCGCCGACCCGTCCAAGCTGGGCGGCGGTATTGCTACCGCCTTCGTGGCGACGATCTATGGCGTGGGGTTCGCCAACCTGTTGTTTCTGCCCATGGCGAACAAATTGAAGAGCCAGGTTCACAGCCAGACCCAGTTCCGTGAAATGATTGTCGAGGGTGTTATTTCGATCGCCGAAGGTGAGAACCCGCGCAATATCGAGACCAAACTGCAGGGATATTATCAGTAGTTCTGCAGCTACCGCGGACAGAGTCTCATGGCCAGGAAGAAACGCACTGAAGAGCACGAAAATCACGAACGCTGGCTGGTGTCCTATGCGGATTTCATTACCCTGTTGTTTGCGTTTTTCGTCATTATGTATTCGGTATCTTCCGTCAACGAAGGTAAATACCGCGTTTTGTCCGATTCAATCGTCGCCGCTTTCCGCGATCCATCCCGCAGCCTGAATCCCATTCAGATCGGTGATCTCATGCGCTCACCGGTGCAGTCGGATAAGCCCTTAGACCCGAAGAAACCCGTTATCGAGTTGTTCAAAGTGCCTTTCCCGGACAAGCCGGTCAAAGAACGCGCCGAAGAGAAGCAGAAGCCGCAACCCGAACCACAACCCGAACCGCCCAGGACTGAACAACAGCCGCTTGACGAGGCAGCGCAGAAATTGGCTGATTCGATCGAAGCGGCCATGTCCGATCTGGTCGATGACGGTCTGATCGAGGTGCGTCGCGACAAACGCTGGATCGAGGTTGAAATAAAATCCAGTATATTGTTCACTTCGGGCAGTGCCGAGCTGTCCGTTGGTTCAGAACCGGTTTTGCGTCAACTGGCAGAGAAGTTCAAGCCTTTACACAACATCATTCATGTCGAAGGTTTTACCGATAACGTTCCGATCAGTAATTTCGAGTTCATGTCCAACTGGGAGTTGTCGGCGGCGCGCGCCGCCAGTGTCGTACACCTGTTTACCAGCCTGGGCGTAGACCCGCAGCGTATGGCGGCGATCGGCTACGGTGAATTCCGACCGGTGGCCAGCAACGCGACGACCGAAGGCCGGGCTAAGAACCGCCGCGTAGTCTTGGTCATCATGTCCGGCGCCGATGCGCGCGTCAGCGAACGTCTAAACCACTTGCAGACGACCCGTGAAGGCCTTGTGCAACCCGACACGGCGGTTTCGCCGGCGCCGGCTGTTGTATCGCGCCCCAAACCGGCGCCTTCCAAACTGCCTCGGGTTGGGTCGGCGTCATGAAAATCTGGACCGTCTCCAACCAGAAAGGCGGCGTGGGTAAAACCACCACAGCAGTCAGCCTGGGTGGTTTGCTTGCCGCACAGGGGCAGCGGGTGTTGTTGCTGGACCTGGACCCACAGGGCTCGCTGACGTCTTATTTCCGTCTCAATCCGGATGGCATGGAGCACAGTGTCTATTCTCTGTTCGAGGCACGCGCCAACAATAGCGACATTCAACTGCTGGAGATGTTACTTCAGGATACCGGGGTGGTCGGGCTGTCGTTGATACCGGCGTCCACGGCCATGGCCACGCTGGACCGCCAACTGGGTGCACGCGGCGGCATGGGGCTGGTTATTAAACAGGCATTGTCGCGACTGGCATCTCAATTTGATTACGTGCTGATGGATTGCCCGCCCATGCTGGGAGTGTTGATGGTCAATGCCCTGGCCGCCTGCGAGCAGTTGCTGATACCCGTGCAAACCGAATTCCTGGCGCTCAAAGGCCTGGACCGCATGCTGCACACTTTGCAAATGATCGGCCATTCGTGCGGCAATACGCTGCCCTATACCGTAATTCCCACATTCTTCGATCGCCGTACCCGGGCTTCTTTGAATGCGCTTAGGGCCATGCGCGACCAGCACGGTGAGCATCTCTGGACACGTGTGATTCCGATCGATACCCAGTTCCGGGAGGCGAGTCGTAGCGGTGTGCCCATCGATCGATATAACCCCCAGGCGCGCGGCACCGAGGCTTATGCGTCGCTGCTGCGTTGGCTGCTACAGGCGCAGGCGCCACTGGCCAAAGCGGTGGCGCAATGAAAAGCGATACCCGGCAACAACAGGTTTTGGACCAGCAGCTGGCGCTCAGTGCTTATTTAGACGCGTTGCTGGAAGTACCGGCCGAACCGGCACCCGTTGTCGCAGAGATGCCGGTGGCAAATCCGCCGGTCGAAGACGTTCAAGTACCCCCAGACGGAGTGCCCGAATGGGCTGTCGGTCGTTTTCAGGCTTTACTGTTCGAGGTTGCCGGCCTGACGCTGGCGGTGCCACTGGTCAAACTCAAGGGCGTCGTGCCCAACGATCGGGGGTTGACGCCCATGCCTGGACATTCGCCCCTGTTTCTGGGGATTACACCTTACCAGGGATTGCAGTCCAAGGTGGTGGATACCGCGCGTTTCGTGCTACCGCCCGATCGTGCGGCCCAACTGAGCAATGACGCTGTCGAACGTTGTCAACACCTGGTCATGATCGACGACGGTCGCTGGGCGTTGGCTTGTTCCGGCATTGGTGACGTGGTCGACTTGGAGCATGAAGGCATCAAATGGCGCAGCGCCAACGGTAAGCGCCTGTGGCTGGCGGGGACGGTGATCGAACGCATGTGTGCATTGCTCGACGTCGAACAATTAAGCCTCGAACTGGCAGCCGGCTTGGACGGCTGAGCCGCTTACGTGGCACGGATCATGCATTTTTTACAGGTAATTGAGATAAGTGCCCGATTTTTGACGTCGGCATGGTAGGCAATCCTGATCAAGTTGAGGTTCGAATATGGCTAAGGTCGCAGCCAATGCAAGCGCAAATGACTCTATAATTCAGTGGGTTACATTCCGTCTCGCGGACGAGATCTACGGCATCAACGTGATGCAGGTACAGGAAGTCCTGCGCGTATCGGAAATTGCGCCGGTACCGGGTGCACCGCATTATGTGCTTGGTATTATCAATCTGCGCGGCAATGTTGTGACGGTTATCGATACGCGCATTCGCTTGGGATTGACCACCACCGACGTCACCGATTCCACCCGTATCGTGATTATCGAGGGCGCCAAACATGTGGTGGGCATCCTGGTCGATTGTGTCGCCGAAGTGGTCGATCTGCCGATGTCCGAAGTGGAGTCGGCGCCGAATGTCGGTAACGACGAGAGTGCCAAGTATATCCAGGGCGTGGCCAGTCGCGAAGGTGAACTGCTGATCCTGGTGGACCTGAACAAGCTGCTCACCGATGAGGAGTGGGACGAACTGGCCAACCTATAGGGCCGGTTTGTTCTGATGGATTCACGGGTATGCAGTCATGGGCGAAATCGGAAATCTCCCGCCTGCCTACCGCATACCGCCGACCCGGCCCGGCGCCGGTAACGGCCACAGCAGTCACGCGCCGAAGCGCAAGCCGGCCACGGGCGACCGCCAATCCGATCAACAGCGGCGACGCAAAAAGCCTGACGACGACGCTTCACATATCGACGAGTACGCCTGAGGTGTGCAAATGGTTATCTCCGTTCTGATTGCTCTAACCGGTTTTGCCTGTATTGGCTTGTTCTATCAGGGCTTCGTCCTGAGAAACACCCAACATGATGCGGTGAATCTGGCTGACACCGAAGCCGATCTACGCCGGCGCATCCAGCAACTTGAGCAGGAGCTGGGTGCCCTGTGCAGCGCCTCGGTGGGTGCCGGCGAACACGTGGTCAGGCTGGAACAACAGGTGCAGCGTATGATTGAACGTCAAAACCAACTGGAAATGCGCGCTGCCACCGATCGGCCTTATTCCCACGCCAGCCAATTGGTCAAAAAGGGTGCCGATATTGACGAACTGGTCGATACCTGCGGCTTGACGCGCGGCGAGGCCGAGCTACTGGTCATGATGCGGCGCGGCGCTGCCTGATTCCGGCGCTTTGCCCGACAAGTGATAGGCGAAAGCAATCACCTGTGCTACCGCCAGGTACAAATTCTCGGGAATTTCTTCACCTAATTCCACCTTCGACAGCATCGAGGCCAGCGGCTCGTTCTCCTGCAGCGGTACACCGTGTTGGCGGGCCAGCTGAACAATCTGTTCGGCCAGCCGGTCGCGGCCCTTGGCTGTCACACGCGGTGCGTGTTCGCCGTCGTATTGCAGCGCTACCGCCAGCGGTAAGGGTTGCTGATGTTCGCTCATACTTTTTCTCTGATCAATGGAGCCTGGTTGCGACCCGGTGTTTCCGGAATAGCCCCAAGCCGGCAATCGATATCACCGACCTCCAGGCCGACCTCCAGCATGTTCCGCCGCAGGGCTTTCAGGTTGCCATGCACTAATGGCAGTGTTTCCTCCCGGGTTGCCCAGAAGTGCGTGGAAACGCGTTCGCCGTGCAGGTTGATCTGGGCCTGCATCGGACCCAGTCCGGGTAGGTCGAAGGCCAGTTGCACACTCCACTGTGCCGGCGCGGTATCGCGCGCTTTGGTGTCGCCGTCGGTGTCGCGGAAAAGGCGCGCTGACCAGAAATCGACATCGTTACCCCGCCGGACAGGGATATCGAATAACCATTCGACCAGGCGGTGTTCGCCTTCCCGCGGCAGACTGGCCAGCTGGTTCAGGTGCACACGCGCCAGCGCCTCCTCGGTCTGTTGCAGTAAATCCAGGCGCAGGTTGCCGAGGCGGTTGAGCAGGTCGAGGCTGGCCTGTACCGATGCCTGCGGGGTCGGCACGATACCGCTAAAGGGCGGTGGCGGATTGAGGCCGGCGGTGGGTGTCAGCGGGCTGGCCGCCTGGCTGCTGCCGGTCGGTGTGGCCAGCGTGCCGGTTGCTGCCGGTGTGGTCGCTGGCGCTAGGCGTGCGGTTGCCGGTGTAGCGCTGTTTTGGATGGCGCGCTGTATGGTTTGCGGTGGTGTGCTTTGCGGCTTCGGTTTCGTTGCGGGTGTGGATTTAGGGTCCATTGTCGAGTGCGTTGTCGCGCTGGTTGGCGGCGCCGGTGACGGGGGCGACGTTGGCGGGTTCAACGGCGTGGAGGGCAGGGGGGCGCCCGGTTGTGGTGATGCGCCCGGAGGCTGTGATAGCACTCGGTTGCCGGCGGATGTGGGTGAGGGTGTTGGAGTGACCGGCGCTGTCGGTCGTGCGGCCGTGGGTTCGCCCGCCGGCTTCTGCAGCGTTGGCGCCTGGTTGCTGCTTCCCGGCCACTGACGCAGCAGCTGTACCAATCGGACCAGATTGGCCTTGTAGTCGCTGTTGATGATCAGGCCGGTCGAGGTTGTCTGCCCGGCCCGGGCCAAGTGGCTTTCAAGAAACCCGCCGGAATGCTGAACGGCTGTTTTCACGCCCCGCGGCGTGGATAGTGTGGCTACTTCGGGTAGTTGACGCAGCAGGGCCCGGGCGGCTTCCCGGACTAACGGTGGCACAGGCGCCTGAGGCGCTTGTGCCAGCTGTGACAGGCTGGCCAGCAAAGGTGTGCTGGCGCCGTAGCGGGGCAGCAGCGCGCGTACCGCCATGGCGATGGGGGACTCCTGTAGTGCCGTAATAACCCGCAGCACCGGTTGCTTCCCCAGGCTGCTGACCTGCAGGGTGAGCGCCTGACCGCGCTCAAATGGCAGTGAAGACTCGGCGCTCAGCTGCCGATGACCTATTGCGAGCAGAATTTTTCCTGCGCTGTTGTCCAGTACAGTCGCCAGCAGCTGCTGACCGACTTGCAATGGCAGTGAAACCGGCCGTTGCGGGCTGGTCTGCGTGGGCGGAATACCCGAAGTGGGTCCGGAAGGTTCCATATCAATGCCGTTTTCGGGTTGAAACTGGCATCTATACTGCAGCATTTAGGCCGTGAAGGGAACGATGAGCGAATCCAAGCACAAACGCCGCTTTTGGTACACACGCCGTGATGGCGTGGTGCGTGGCCCGTACCCTGAAAAACAGATCAGCCGCTACATTCTGTTGGGCCGGATATCTGAAATCGATGAATTGAGATCAGAAAATGGCGCCTGGGCGCCGCTGAAGCAGTATCCACAGCTGGTGCCGGAGGTCATGAGACTGCCGCCTAGCGAAGAAAATCTGGAAAAACTCCTGGTAGCCCGCCTGCACGAAGACGAACGCCGGCCGCGGGATCGGCGTGAGACGGAAGAGGCTGTTGCGCAGGAAATTCTTGAGCGCCGTAGCGGCGTCGAGCGCCGCTGCTCCGAGCCGGAGGACGTGGTGCGTTATCGCGAATTGAAATACCAGGTAACCCACCCCCGTGCAGGTAGCGGGCATTTGTATCGCTACCCGCTTGCGTTTGCAGCCGTGGTACTACTGGGTTTTTTGCTCAGTCTGCTGATGGGAAAAACCGAACCTGATTTACCCGCCCCGGACTGTGCCGCGAGTCCCCGGCCCGGTGTAAACTGGAACCACTGCAACCTGTCAGGGCTCGACTCACAGCAGGCCAACCTAATCGGCGCCCATATGAGTAACGTCCGTCTGGATGCCGCTAACCTCAGGGGGGCTGCCCTGGCGGGCGCCGATCTGGAATATTCGAGTATCAACCTGAGTAATTTCAGCGGTGCGGATTTGAGCTACGCCAGCCTGGTCGGTTTGACCGCGCGTGGCGCCGATCTGCGCAACGCCCGCTTCAATCAGGCCAATCTCGCTTACGCCAATCTCAGCAACGCCCGGCTGGAAGGCGCCGACTTGTCCGGCGCCGATTTGAGTCATGCCATCTGGATCGACCGCAAGCCCTGTCTCCCGGGTTCTGTGGGCGTCTGCAAGCGAATCAAATAGGCGAAAGGAGGGAGACGCCGATCAATTCGTCATTGCGATGCCTTGACCCGAAGGGTAAGGTGCCTATCATGAAAGACAATTAAGTGCTGCGTTGTTTCTTCCGGGATTAAACGAACATTTCTATGACGCTTCGCGTTCTCATCTGCGATGACTCCAATATGGCGCGCAAGCAAATGGCGCGGGCCCTGCCGCGAGACTGGGATGTTGAAGTCAGTTTTGCCGGCAATGGCGCTGAGGCTCTGGAAGTTGTCAAGGCTGGGAAAGGTGAAGTCCTGTTTCTGGATTTGAATATGCCGGTCATGGATGGTTACCAGGTATTAGAGGCCGTACGCGCGCAGGACTTATCCACCCTAACTATCGTGGTGTCAGGCGATATTCAACCGGAAGCTTACGAGCGTGTCACACAGCTCGGTGCGCTGGCGTTTATCAAGAAGCCGGTTGCGGTCACCGAAATCGAAACGATTCTCGATCGCTATGGCATACGGGGCGATACCAGGGGGGATCTCCGCGAAATCGACGCCGACATACAGGTGAATTTTCTCGATAGCTGCCAGGAAATCGCCAATGTGGCCATGGGCCGGGCGGGAGATCTGTTGGCACGAGTCCTGGGCGTATTTGTACAACTATCCATCCCCAAGGTGAATTTGATTGCTATTAGCGAGCTGCGCATGGCGCTGCAACAGGTTGGGGATGGAGAGGATTTATCCGCTGTTTGCCAGGGTTTTATCGGTGCGGGTATCGCCGGTGAGGCTTTGTTAATATTCGATGAAGCGAGTTTCAGCGATATCGCTGAACTCATGAACTACAGCGGCGATATCGACGACGCTGTGCAGCTCGAATTGTTTATGGATATCGCTAATATCCTGCTGGGGGCCTGTCTGACGGGTATCGCCGATCAGCTGGATATCAGCTTCAGCCAGGGGCATCCGGTGGTCCTGGGGCAGCACGTCAATGTCAGTGACCTTCTTAAAGGCAATGCGGGGCAGTGGAAAAATACCTTAGCCATCGAAATCGGCTATCACATCGAGGGACGAAAAATAAAGTGCGACTTGCTGTTACTGTTTACGGAGGATTCAGTACCGGATCTGGAACAGCGCCTTTCCTATATTATTGACTGATCAATGAGCCAGAATAAATTCGAATTCAAAGAATTCCATTGGCTGATGGATATGCTTCAGACCATCGATGTGGGATTGATCGTGATCGATCGTGATTTTCATGTCCAGGTCTGGAACAGCTTTATGCAAAATCACAGTGGCAAACCACCTCACGAGGTGATCGGCCATGATTTGTTTGGGCAATGTACCGATATTAATGAGGCCTGGTTCAGACGCAAAGTGGAGTCGGTGTTGTTGTTGAAAAATCGCGCATTCACCACTTGGGAGCAACGCCCTTATCTGATCAGGTTCAAGAATTACCGCCCCATTACCGGGGTGGCGGAATTTATGTACCAGAACGTTACACTCATCCCGCTTTTGTCGGCGGACAATAGTATCAACCACATCGGTGTCATTATCTACGATGTCACGGATATCGCGACCAGCAAGCTACAACTGCAGAAAGTTAACAGCGAGCTGGAGACGCTCAGCCGAACCGATCGCCTTACCGGCCTGTTTAACCGGGGTTACTGGGAAGAGCAACTGGCGAGCGAATTTCAGCGCGCCAAGCGTACCAAGCAAGCGAGTTGCATGGTGATGTTCGATATCGATCACTTTAAGAAGGTTAATGATACGTACGGTCACCCGGCAGGTGATGAAGTCATCCGTGCCACTGCGGCCACGTTGAATCGTTGTAAGCGTACAACCGATGTTGCCGGGCGTTACGGCGGTGAGGAGTTTGGAGTGATTCTTATCGATACGATCGATAAGAACGCCACGGTATTCACCGAGCGGCTACGCAAACAAATCGAACAAAACAGTGTGGTTCATGAAGGCCGGTCGATTAACTATACCATCAGTTTGGGTATTGCCCAGGTTGATGAAACGTTCTCCAACTACAAGCAGTGGATCGAGCGCAGCGACCAGGCGTTATATCAGGCCAAGGAAGGCGGTCGTAACCAATCGGTTGTTTATACGGGAGACAAGGATTAAGCCGAGGCGCCCTCATCGTCGAAAGACTCCGTCGTGTAACGCCAAGCTTTCAAGCTGTCTGACCAGTAGTCGGGAGGCAGTCCGGCCTTGAGCTTTAGTTGTCGCAGAAAATCCACTTTGTCCGGCAGGCTCTCCCAGACGCTTGGCAGAAAAGTGCCGCGCCGCGAGCCCTCTTCCAGTATGAGGCCGTCGACACCTGGGTGGATTTGACCGATCAACGCCTGCTCACTATCGAAGCTCAACGCCTCCGGCGCCGACAGTATCGAAACATCGATAAACAAGTCGTCGAGTTCCTGGGGCTGCAGGGGTGTGAAGCGTGGATCATGGAAGGCCGCCGCGTAGGCGTTGGCAGCGACATCCTGCAGTAGTGGGCGATGTGCTTCGAGGCTGCCGATGCAGCCGCGTAGGGCACCCTGGCGGTGCAGGGTTACGAAACTGGCACCTGGTCGGTCGAAGGGCGGGTGTTCGGCCGCCTCCACTACAGGCGGCCGGTGCTGCTGCAGGCCGGTTTCGATGGACCGGCGCGCAAGCTTCAGCAGCAGCGCGCGCTGTGCCTTAGATAAAGGCATAGGCACCGTAGCCGACAACGCGATCACGACTGCCGGCGGTATCTCCCGAATTTCGCAGGTCCAGCGTTTTGGCGTGCAGCTTGTGGTGCTGTGCAGCAAGCAGCAGGCCGTTTACAGGGTTGCGGCCACAGGCCTGTTGATAGTCGATCGCCTGCGGGTTAAGTTGCTCGATGGCGCGCGATGTCGCACTGTCTAGCCGTTGTGCCGTGTGGTAGTCCTGGTAGTGGCTGAGGTCTGAACTGATGAGAATCAGGGTTTCGCGATCGCCCCACAGCGTTTCTATAACTTCGGCGACACTGTCGCTATCGGCTTCGCCGACCACCAGGGGTATCAGGCTGAAATCTGCGCCGAGCACGCTCTGTAAAAATGGCAGCTGGACTTCAAGGCTATGCTCCTCACGGTGTGCCTCGTCCATGACCCTGACCTGTGGCAACACCAGAATGGCGTCCATTGCCGGCTGGTCGATTCTGACCAGCCCCAGCGGCGTGGAAAAATATTCGGCGCTGGTGGCCGCCAGGCCCTGAAAGGCGACTCGGTGCGCAGGCCCGAGTAGCACCACGCGCTCGATCCGGCCGCGCATGTTGAGCAGCAATCGGTAGGCGCTGGCGGCGATGGGGCCGGAATAAATATAGCCGGCGTGCGGCACAATCAGCGCCTTGGGATGATCCGCGTCAGGTTCCTTATCCCGCAGGAAGGATTCCAGCTGTTGCTGTAGCAGTAGCGGGTCGTCGGGATAAAACATGCCGGCTACCGCGGGTTCTCGAATCGTAGCCACAATTTCCACCTCACTAATCGGCATTCAAATTAAGCAACGTTTCCTTCAGGTTCATCTTCCGGCCGCTCGTTGTGCAGGGTAAAGTAAAAAGCGGCCCCCTGGCCGGGTTGGCTTTTGGCCCACAGTGCGCCACCGTGGCGTTTAACGATGCGCTGCACGGTTGAAAGACCAACGCCGGTGCCGGGAAATTCCGCCTGGTCATGCAGGCGTTGAAAAGGGACGAATAACTTGTCCGCATAGATCTGATCGAAGCCCGCACCATTGTCCTGCATGCAGTAAACGGTAACCCCGGCTTTCTTTTCGGCGCTGAAATGAATCCGTGCCTGCGGTGTTTGCGCGGTGAATTTCCAGGCATTGCCGATCAGGTTGGTCAGCGCATCGTGCAGCAGGTGCGGATCACCTCGAGCCATTACCGCAGCCTGAATGTCGACGGTGATATTGCGCTGCGGCTCCTGATCTCTCAGTTCGCCGACCAGGTTGTGGCAAAGTGCGCTCAGATTAACCACTTCGTCACTGATGTCTGTTTGGCTGATGCGGGATAATTTTAGAAGACCTTCAATCAATTCACCCATGCGCTCCGCACCGTTCTTTATCCTGTCGAGATAATCCTTGGCGGTGTCATCCAACCGGTTGGCGTAGTCCTCGTATAAAGCTTGCGAAAAACCGCTGAGGCTGCGCAGCGGTGCGCGCAGATCGTGGGAAATTGCATAGGCAAACGCTTTTTGCTCCCGGTTAGCCTCTACCAGGTCGCGGGTGCGTGCTTTAACGCGCCGGTCGAGTTCACGGTTGGCGTCCGCCAGCGCCCGGCGTTCTTCGGCAATCATGCGCGTCATATTGTCGAAGGCCGCGCCGACCTGGGCGATTTCATCATGGCCTTTGAGTCCCAAGCGGACTTCGTAGTTGCCCCGGGAGACCTGCTCGGTGGCGTGCACCAGTCGTCTCAGGCGCACCGTCAGCAAATACCCGAAGCCGATACCGAAAAAGGCGACCAGGCTCATGCCGATGGCGGCGACAGCGACGCCGCGCTTCAAGGCTTCGCGGTAAGTGGCCTGACGCGCTGCATCGGAAAACTGAACCGCCAATGTTCCCAATTTCCCGGCCGGATTACTGATTTCCAACGTGCGCCAGTGATCGTTTTCAGAGTTGTTCAGCGGCGAAATATTTTCACCCAGATCGGCAAAGGTGTTGCTGGCGACGATGATACCCCGTTCGTCGCTGAGCTGGGCTTTGACAATATTGGGATTTTTGGGCAGCGTTTCGATATAGCCCTGAATGCGCTCGTAGTCTTCATCCAGAAGGGCGACGCGGCTTATAGTGCTGACAATATCCAGCGCGGCTTGTTCTGTGGCCTTGATCTGTCGCTCGGACGATTCGATAGCGAGGTTCAGCGTCTGCCATAAAACGGCCGCCATCATGACCGTTTCGAGGACAAAAATAACGACGGCGATGCGATATTTCAGCGACATGGTTAGGGGTCTGCGTGCCCGACTTCTGCCCAGATGGTTCTGACAATGTCATAGTCCTTATCGGCCGCCGGGTACAGGCGCGTCCACGCACCATTGGATAAATAGGTCTTTTGAACGGGATTACTGGTCCGCCACGAGAGCAGCTCCTTTTCCAGCAACGCGCGTTGCTCGGCCGGTACGCGTTTGTGGACGGCGAACAAGGAAGACGGGATCATGCGGGTTTTATACACCTGTTTCAGCCTGACGCCGTGCTTCTTTTCAAACAGCTTCACCGGTGGTTGCGCGGTAATGCAGGCAGCGACGCGCTTGACCTGCATTTGTTGCAGACAGGCCAGGTGGTTGCCGGCGACGTGTAGCGTCGTCTTGACATGGTGTTCCGCAAGGGCACTGCGACCCAACAGGCTGACAGCGGCTTCCGGATGCGGTACAGCTACCGCTTGGCCGTCTAAGTCATCGAGGCTGTCAACCCCGGAATCCGCCCGTGTAACGATAATAGCCCTCAGGTTCCCCAGGTCATCGGGCTTATCGCTGGCGACCCAGCGAGCCAGTGGAATATAACCGCTGTTGGCGGCGGCGCGCACGTAATCAAACGGCTGAATGAAGATAATGTCGTAAGCCTGCTGTCTCACCTGTTCGCGGAAACGGCTGAAATCGGGTCGACTGCGCAAAGTGACCGGTCGACCCGTCAATTCGCCGAAGCGTGCCGCAAGTGGTGAGTAAATCTGTTCCATCCTCTTTGTCGGCAGGTAAGGGAAGACGCCGAAAATCAGGCTGTCGTCGCTGCCGACCGCCGCAAGCGATGGCGCTCGGCATAGTAGTAGGAGTGCTAGGGGAATAGCGCCGGCGAGGATGCGCTTGTAGCGCCTACTGGATCCCGGCCTGCGCCGGGAGGACGAAATGTGAAAATCTTCCTTAATCATGGGTACTCTCTCCTTTATTGTTATTCAGCCCCTTCAGTATGTCGCGGACGGGTTGATAGTCGCCGTCTGTGCTGCGTACAAAGGCAGGAAATTTGAGCGTTTTAAGCAGGGCTCGGCCCTGATCCGTCCGCTGCCATGACACAATGCGCCTGGCGATCGTCTCACGCAGCGCCGCCGGCAGTCGCTGGTGCACCGCGTAGGTTGAACCCGGGACCGGGTTACTGTAGCCGAGTACTTTGAAATTCACGCCGGTTTTGGTTTCAAAAATCTGCAGCGGCGGCGATGCGGTGATGCAGGCCGCAGCCTTACGGATCAAGACAGCACGCAGGCAGGCGGAATGACTCTTCTGATAGGTCAGGCGGATATCTATACCCGGTATCAGCTTGTGATTGTGCAGTGTTTCTCTGGCTAGCAGACTGACGGCCGCCTGTTGCGGCGGCGCGCACACTGTTTGCTTTTTCAAGTCGGAAAATTTGTTGATTGTGCTGTCGGCACGTATGACGAAAACGGCCTTAAGCGCGCTGGATGGGCGGACGATCGATCGGTAGCCGTGCCGGCTGGCGAGCTTGGCGTAGGCAAACGGCTGGATGAAAATGAAATCATAGCGTTCTTGCACAACTTCGCGCCCGAACAGATCAAATGAGGGGCGTGTGCGTAACTGCACCGGCCGGCCGATGGCGGCCGACAGATCGGCAGCCACCGGGGCGTAGAGTTTTTCCAGCTGAGCCGGGGATAGGTAAGGGAAAACACCAAATACCAGCGGGCGGGTTTCGTCGGCCGGTATCGGCATGCCGGCAAATAGCAGCGCAACGGCCGTCACACGGCCAAATGACCTTGTCCATTCTGTTAATTTTTGTCGATTCAAGGGAATGACTTGATCGCCGGTTACTTAAATCTCAGTATAGCGGCAATAAACCGATTGTCAGGTCTTCAGCAGGATCAGGCCGGCCAACGGTGGCAGGTCGACGACGATGGATAGCGGCTGGTCCATCCAGGGGACCGATTCGGCCTGGTGGTGTCCCCATACGGGCAGATTGCTGCCGCTGTAGTAGCTGGCGTCGGAATTGAGGCACAGACGGTATTCGCCACCCTCCGGTACACCGAGGCGGAAGCCTTGGCGCGGTACGGGTGTGAAATTGAGGACGACCACGGCGATCTGCTCCTGGCCCTGGCGGTAATAGCTGAGCAGGGAATTGTCGGCATCGTTGCAGTCGATCCAGCGAAACCCGTCGGCTTCAAAATCGTGGTGATGCAGGGCGGGCTGTTCGCGGTACAGATGATTGAGGTCGTGGACCAGCTGTTTCAGACCGCTGTGCCGCTCTTCCTTCAGTAGATCCCAGTCGAGAGCGCCGTCAAAATTCCATTCGGCGTACTGGCCGAATTCGCTGCCCATAAATAACAGTTTCTTTCCCGGGTAGCTGAACATATAAGTGTACAGCAGTCGCAGATTGGCAAAGCGCTGCCAGCTATCGCCCGGCATTTTTTCGAGCATGGAACCTTTACCATGCACGACTTCATCGTGCGAAAACGGCAATACGAAATTTTCATGAAAGGCGTACAGCAGGCCGAAAGTAAGCTGATTATGGTGGAACTTGCGGTGTATCGATTCCTTGCACATGTATTCCAGCGTGTCGTGCATCCAGCCCATGTTCCATTTCATGCTGAAACCCAGGCCTCCGCTGTCCACCGGCCGCGTCACCTGCGGCCAGGCGGTGGATTCTTCGGCGATGATCATGCTGCCGGGCTGTTCGGCGTGCGTCACCTCGTTGAGGTGGCGCAGGAAACGAATGGCATCGAGGTTTTCGCGACCGCCGTA
>Ga0114931_10002184_pt1 | contig 24917 bp, 29 predicted proteins | sample 2SBtaG_FD_89579 | JGI IMG/M metagenome (GOLD analysis project Ga0114931, IMG submission 89579) | Deep subsurface microbial communities from Kolumbo volcano to uncover new lineages of life (NeLLi) - 2SBTROV14_V59a metaG | ecosystem: Environmental > Aquatic > Marine > Volcanic | place: Kolumbo... | reverse complement strand
GTCCATCCATGGACATAACAGAAAATTGCTCCTGCATTTTCTGCATACCGTCCATCCTTGGACATAAATGACTATTCCGCGTCGTTGTGCCTCGGCTTTGGCTTCCTGCGTCGCTCTACCTCCCCCATCCATGGAGTCGTTGCCCTGCACCCCCGCAAACCTACTCTTCACCCTGCCCAACTGAGGATTCTAGGATGATCGACCTATCGACCCTGGAAGGGTACTGCCACCAGTTCCTGGAAGTGGAGCGCTTCGACGACTACTGTCCCAATGGCCTGCAGGTGGAGGCGAATTCGCAGGTCCGGCGCCTGCTGACGGGGGTGACCGCCTGTCAGGCCCTGATCGATGAGGCGGTGGCCTGGAAAGCGGATCTATTGCTGGTCCACCACGGCTTTTTCTGAAGGGGGAGGCGGCGCCGATCCGCGGCATCAAGGCGCGGCGCATCGCCAGTCTGCTGAACAACGGCATCAGCCTGCTCGCCTACCACCTGCCGCTGGACGCCCATGCAGAGCTGGGCAACAATCGCCAGCTGGCGCAGCAGCTTGGGTTTACCGGTCCCCGGCCCACCACAGCGGCCCAGGGCCTGCTCTGGCAGGGCCGCCTGCCGCAGGTGTTAGCGGCAGGCGAGCTGGCGGCGACCATCTCCCGGCAGCTGGGGCACCAGGTCCTGCACATCCCGGCGGGCAGGGAGAGGATCGAACGGATCGGTTGGTGCACGGGCGCGGCCCAGGGCTACATCGAGGAGGCGGCCCGGCTGGGCCTGGACGCCTACCTCTCGGGCGAGATCTCCGAGCCGACGGTACACCTGGCCCGTGAGCTGGGCATCGACTATTTCGCTGCCGGCCATCACGCCACCGAGCGTTATGGGGTGCAGGCCCTGGGGCGGCATCTGGCCGGGCGCTACGGCCTCGCCCATCGCTTCGTCGATATCGATAATCCAGTCTAGGAGGGCCTACTGCGGAAAAGCGATTTCGGCCACTTTCTTGGCTTATTTTTGTTAAATATAGACAATATTTGCCTTAAATGACCGAAAAAACTGACTCAAAATCGCTTCCCCTCGCTACGGTTCCTATTCTCGGACAAGCTCCTAGGCGACGCCCTGAGGGGTTAGTCGAGTGGCCCTGGCCGGCCGTTTTCACCTTGACCTGTCGGTGCTCGTTGTGGAAAATGCTCGGCTGAATTTTGTGGTTTCTTGGTAATATTCTAATGTCCTGAACGGTAGGGGCCGCCGATGCGTCGGATGCCCGGCGAAGATGGCCCTGCCGGAACCCTGGGAGTCTCTCGTTATGAGCGCAAAAGGTGTTGATCTAAAGAAACGGCGTACCCTTACGCTGGCAACCAGTGCGGTCGGGGCGGTCGGCGCCGGCTTCGTCATCTATCCCTTCCTGGCGGCCTGGGCCCCCAGCGAGCGGGCTAAGGCCGCCGGTGCGCCGGTCGAGGCGGACATCAGTAAACTCGAACTGGGTCAGTTGATGCGCGTCAAGTGGCGCGGCAAGCCGATCTGGATCGTCCACCGCACCGAGCAGAATCTCAAGGATCTGCCGACCCTGGATCCCGAACTGCTCGATCCCACCTCCGAGGACACCGGCCAGCAGCCGGACTACTGTAAGAACCCTACCCGCTCCATCAAGCCCGACTATCTGGTGGCCATTGGTATCTGTACCCACCTGGGTTGTTCGCCGACCTATCGTCCAGATGTCGCGCCGGCCGATCTGGGACCGGGTTGGAAGGGTGGCTTCTTCTGTCCCTGCCACGGTTCCCGTTTCGATCTGGCCGCACGGGTCTTCAAGGGTGTGCCAGCCCCCAAGAATCTGGTGATCCCACCGCACTACTACATGACCGATACGACCATCCTGATCGGCGAAGACAAAGGAGCAGCCTGATGAGTATGATGCAGAACTTCGTCGGCTGGATCGACGACCGCTTCCCCATGACCAAGGTCTGGAACGAGCACCTGGCCCAGTACTATGCGCCGAAAAACTTCAACTTCTGGTACTTCATGGGCTCCCTGGCCATGCTGGTGCTGGTGATCCAGATCCTCACGGGGGTCTGGTTGGCCATGAACTACAAACCCGATGCGCAACTGGCCTTCGGTTCAGTCGAGTACATCATGCGCGACGTGGACTGGGGCTGGCTGATCCGTTACATGCACTCCACCGGCGCCTCGGCCTTCTTCATCGTCATCTACCTGCACATGTTCCGCGGCCTGATGTACGGCTCCTACCGCAAGCCCCGGGAGCTGCTGTGGATCATCGGCGTCATTATCTATCTGGCGATGATGGCCACCGCCTTCTTCGGCTATCTGCTGCCCTGGGGCCAGATGTCTTACTGGGGCGCCCAGGTCATCGTCAACCTGTTCTCGGCGGTACCGGTGATCGGCCCGGACCTGAGCGTCTGGGTGCGTGGTGACTATGTCATCTCCGACGTGACCCTGAACCGCTTCTTCGCCCTGCACTTCCTGGTGCCGTTCGTCCTGGCGGCGCTGGTGTTCATCCACATCGTCGCCCTGCACAAGGTGGGCTCCAACAACCCGGATGGTATCGAGATCAAGAAGGGCCCGAAGGGTAACCGCTGGAGTGACAAGGCCCCGGCCGATGGTATCCCCTTCCACCCCTACTATTCGGTAAAGGACATCGCCGGCGTCGCGGGCTTTCTGTTCATCTACGCCGCGATAATCTTCTATGGCCCTGATATGGGCGGCTATTTCCTGGAAGACAACAACTTCTTTCCCGCAAACCCCTTGCAGACCCCGCCGCATATCGCGCCGGTCTGGTACTTCACCCCCTTCTACGCCATCCTGCGGGCGGTGCCGTCCATGTATGGGTCGGCCTTCCCAGGTGTCATCGCCATGTTCGCCTCCATCCTGATCATGTTCTTCCTGCCCTGGCTGGACCGCAGCCCGGTCAAGTCGATCCGCTACAAGGGCGGCATCTTCAAGACCATGCTGTGGCTGTTCGTGATCGACTTCATCATCCTGGGTTTCCTCGGGACCAAGCCGACCACCGCCACCTACAAGCTGATGGCGCAGATCGGCACTATCTACTACTTTGCCTTCTTCCTGTTGATGCCGATCTACAGCAAGATTGACAAGACCAAGCCTGTGCCAGAGAGGGTGACCGAATGAAAAAGCTGATTGTTGCATTGCTGTTGGCCGTTGCGCCTGTACTGTCACAGGCATCTGAAGGTGCGCACCTGCACGACGCCAACATCGACATCTCCGACCAGGCCTCCCTGCAGCGGGGCGCCCGGACCTTCGTCAACTACTGCCTGAGTTGCCACTCGGCCAAGTACCAGCGGTTCAACCGCCTGGCCAAGGACCTGGGGCTCACCAAGCAGGAGGTGAAGGAGAACCTGATGTTCGTCACCGACAAGATCGGCGATACCATGCAGGTGGCCATGCCCAGCGAAGAGGCGGCCAAGTGGTTTGGCAAGGCCCCACCGGATCTGAGCGTGATCGCGCGCGCCCGTGGGGCGGACTGGATCTACACCTATCTACAGAGCTTCTATCAGGACGACTCCCGCCCCTGGGGGGTCAACAACGAGGTCTTCAAGGACGTGGGTATGCCCAATGTCCTGTGGGAGCTGCAGGGTGCGCAGAAGCCGGTCTACAAGACCGAGAAGGATATGGCGGGTAACGACACCCAGGTATTCGACCACTTCGAGCAGGTGAGCCCCGGCAGCCAGAGCCCCGAGGAGTTCGAGGAGACGGTGCGTGACCTGACCAACTTTCTGGTCTATGTAGGTGAGCCCATCCAGCTCAAGCGCCACCAGATGGGCAAATGGGTGCTACTCTTCATTGCGGTATTCTTCGTCCTCGCCTACCTGCTCAAGAAGGAGTATTGGAAGGACGTGCACTGATGACCGTTGGATGCCCGGCCTTTTCGGAGGCGCGGGCTGATCGAAGGCGCACAGTTGGTGTATACTGTGCGCCTTTTTTCGTTTGCAGGTCGGGGGGGCTGAACAGGCCGCCGCGACCGCCAGCTGTGGAGAGCTATTGATGGCGGCAGTTTCAAACAAGCGTTCAGTGATGACCCTCTATTCGGACCCGCGGGACCCCCGCTGCCATCGCGTCCGCATGGTGCTGGCGGAGAAGAACATCACCTTCGAGGTGCGTGATATGGATCCGTCTGGCATGCCCGAAGAGCTCATGGAGCTGAACCCCTACGGCAGCCTGCCGACCCTGGTGGACCGGGATCTCAAGCTCTACGAGTCGCGCATCATTATGGAGTATCTGGACGAGCGTTTTCCCCACCCACCCCTGCTGCCGGTGGATCCGGTCTCGCGTTCCAACTCCCGGCTGCTGATCTACCGGGTGGACCAGGACTGGTACAGCCTGATGGATGTGATCCGGGAGGGTAAGAAGGCGGCCACCAAGGCGCGCAAGGAGTTGCGTGAGAGCCTGATCTCCACGGCCCCGGTCTTTGCCGCCAAGCCCTACTTCATGAGTGACGAGTTCACCCTGGTGGACTGCGCCATTGCCCCCCTTTTGTGGCGCCTGCCTACCTTGGGCGTGGAGATCCCCGCCACAGCCAAAGGGCTGCGTGACTATGCTGCACGCCTGTTCGAGCGTGAATCCTTCCTGCAGAGCCTGTCGGAGGCGGAGCGGGAGATGGCCGACTGAGGTATCCTGGATCACTGCATGACCTCCAATCGTCCCTACCTGATCCGCGCCCTCTACGAGTGGCTGGTGGACAATGCCATGACCCCCTATCTGCTGGTGGACGCAGAGCATCGGCAGGTGCTGGTGCCGCGGGGTTTCGTCGACGAGGGGCGCATCGTGCTCAATATCAACCCCAGTGCGGTCAACGACCTGGAGTTGGGCAACGAGTGGATCAGCTTCAGCGCCCGCTTCAGCGGCGTGGTGGAGCAGGTGGTGGTGCCACCAGCCGCGGTGCTGGGTATCTATGCCAAGGAGAACGGCCGGGGCATGCTGTTTCCACCGGACGAGGAGCAGGAGCAGGAACTGCCGGACGATGAGCCGGAGCCACCGAAGAGCGGCGGCAAGCCCTCCCTCAAGGTGGTCAAATGAATTACGAATCAGGGAATTCTACGCTGATGGCCTCCATCTGGTCGCCGAGCATCATGATATAGCCGGTCTGGCGTCCCACCCCCTCGAGGCTGTAGTCGAACTCGTAGATACGCCGCAGGCGCAGGCCGTTGTTGCGCCAGCTCAGGGCCATGCGGTGCAGGGCCACGGTCTGATCGAGAAATTGCGCTCCCTCCTGCTCGCACACCCGGCGGCAGATGCGGGTGGCCGATTCGCGCACCAGCAGGTTGTTGCGCCAGAACCAGATCGCCAGCAACAGCAACAGCAGCAGATTCAGGGAACCGGTCGACATACTCAAGCAGGGCACAAATGGGGCGGATCTCTATTCTACAGGCAGACATCACGCAACTCGACGTGGATGCCGTCGTCAACGCCGCCAACTCCAGCCTGTTGGGTGGGGGTGGGGTGGATGGGGCGATCCATCGGGCCGCCGGGCCCGAGCTGTTGGCCGCCTGCCGGGCCTTGGGGGGCTGCCCGACCGGTGAGGCGCGCATCACCCCGGGGTTCCGCCTGCCGGCGCGCTGGGTGATCCATACGGTGGGTCCGGTGTGGCGGGGTGGCGGCGAGAACGAGGCCATCCTGCTGCGCGCCTGCTACGAGAACAGCTTCGCCCTGGCCAGGCAGTATCGGCTGGGCTCCATCGCCTTTCCGGCCATCAGCACCGGGGTCTATGGCTACCCCAAGCGGGCGGCGGCGCAGATCGCCCTGGCGTCGATGCGCGCGGCCCGGGGCGATTTCGACCAGATCATCGCCTGCTGCTTCAGTGCGGCAGATGTGGAGCGCTATGCGGGGCTCTGCCCCGATTGTAACTGACAGGAGCCCCTGGCAATGCTTGACTGGCTGGACAAGATCCCCTTCTCGACCCTGATCGCTGCGGCCCTGCTGCTGGGTCTGGCGCCCTTCGTGCCCGAACCCCACCTGTGGCAGAAGCTGAAGATGCTGGCGGACGGCAGCCTCAGCCGGCCCGTGGACATCTTCGACCTCTGCCTGCACGGCGCGCCGCTGCTCCTGCTGCTGCTCAAGCTGGCGCGCGGACGGCGCGGCCCGGCCACCGGTTAGTGTGGAAATACATCAGGGGTTTCGCTGACCTTGGCTCTCGAAAGGGTTTGGCGGGGTCTTTGGGTGAGTGTATGCAGCAGGGATGCTGCATCCAAGCCTACAGGGAGGTATTCACGGCGTCTCACCCAAAGACCCCGGCAAACCCTCGACCAATGAGGATATTGCGCACCAACGCACGGATTCAGGTTTTCCATGATCCGGGGTGTGTGCGACTCGACCTCATGGGTGTTAGCGGGGCTGTCCCGCCTCGCGCAGCCGCTCCAGGCGCAGCCGCTGGCGCTCGTCGAACAGTCGGCGCGAGCCGATCCAGACCGCCGCGGTGGCGCCGAAGCCGGTCCCGGCGGCGATCAGCAGCAGGATCAGGATCTGGTACTTGGCGGCCTCGAAGGGCGGGCTGCCGGCCAGGATCTGGCCGGTCATCATCCCCGGCAGGCTCACCACCCCCGCCGCCGCCATGGCGTTGATGATGGGGATCAGCCCGGCGCGCAGGGCATTGCGGCGCAACGGGCCGATCGCCGTCTGCCAGTCGTGGCCCAGCAGCAGGCGGGCCTCGATCTCGCCGCGCTGGCGCCAGGCGCCCTGGGTCAGGTTGTCCAGGGCGATGGCGATGCCGGACATGGTATTGCCAAGTAGCATGCCGAGCAGGGGGATCAGATACTGCACCGAGTACCAGGGGTCCACCTGGATGATCAGGGTCAGGGCCAGCAGGGTGATGCTGAAGGAGGAGATGAACATGGAGAGGGTACCCACCCCATAGCCCCAGATACCGCTGAAGCGTCGCTGCTGGCGGGCCATCACCTCGTAGCCGGCGACACCCAGCATGAACAGGGCCAAGGCGCCGATGAACAGGGGCTGGGACTGGGCGAACAGGGCCTTGAGCACCAGGCCCAGCAGGGTCAGCTGGACCACGCTGCGCAGGGCTGCGATCAGCAGCCGTCGCTCGATCCCCAGGGAGAGGCGCAGGGAGAGCAGTCCCAGCAGCAGCACCAGGCCGGCGCAGAGGGCCAGGTCGAAGGCGCTGAGGCGGATCAGTTCCACGGAGCGACCTCCTCCACCCGCCCCGCGCGGATACGCAGGTGGCGGCTGGCGACCCGCAGCAGTTGCGCCTGGTCGTGGCTGGTCCAGACCAGGGCGCAACCCTGGCGGGTTTGCCACTCCCCGATCAGGCCCTCGATCCGTGCCGTGTTCTTCGGGTCCAGGTTGGCGGTGGGCTCGTCCAGCAACAATACCTGGGGCCGGTTCTCCAGCAGCCGCACCAGGGCCAGGCGCTGCCTCTCGCCACTGGAGAGCCTGGCCACCTCCCAGTCGGCGGCCTCGGGCGGCAGGCCCACCGCCTTCAGCATCGCCTCGCTCAGCTGCTGGAAGTGTGTCCCTACCCGATCCTCCCACCAGTGACTCTCCGCCGGTAGCAGGGCCACCCGGCGGCGCCACTCGGGGGCGCTGAGCTGATGTTGGGAGAGGCCGTCCACCCAGGCCTCTCCCCGATGGGGGTCGAGATCGGCGATGGCGCGCAACAGGCGGGTCTTGCCGCTGCCGGAGGGGCCGTTGAGACTGATGCACTCGCCCCCGGCCAGCTGCAGGTCGAAGGGTTGCAGTTGGGGGGTGGCGAAGCCCTGCAGGCGCAGACCACCCATCAGTCGCGCAGGAAGATCAGGTCCCAGACAGCATGGCCGAGGCGTTGGCCGCGCTGCTCGAAACGGGTCGCTGGACGATCCTCCGGGCGGGGAGAGTAACGCCCGGGCCCCGCTGCATTGCGAAAGCCCGGTGTCGCCGACAGCACCCGCATCATCTGTTCGGCATAGTCCCGCCAGTCGGTCGCCATGTGCAGCAGGCCGCCGGGTCGCAGGGCGCGGCCCACCAGGCGGGTGAACTCCGCCTGTACCATGCGCCGCTTGTGGTGTCTCCGTTTCGGCCAGGGATCGGGGAAGAAGAGATAGACCCCGGCGAGTGAGGCGGCGGGCAGCCGGTGGCGCAACAGCTCCATGGCGTCCCCGCGCAGGACGCGCACATTGCGGCTCTCCTGGGCGGCGAGTCGCAGCAGCAGGTGACCCACCCCGGGGCCATGCACCTCGACCCCCAGGTAGTCGTTCTCGGGATGGGCCGCCGCGCGGCTCGCCAAGGCCTCGACGTTGCCGAAGCCGATCTCCATGAACAGGGGGCGCCGGCTGTCGAAACAGGCCGCCAGGTCGAGCTCGCCGTCGGACAGTTCCAGGCCGTAGCTGGGCCAGTGGTCGGAGAAGGCGCGCTGCTGTGCCTCGGTCATACGGCCCTGGCGCAGGACATAGCTGCGGATCGGTCGGGGTTCCTGCCCAGGCATGGGTTTCAGAAGAACAGACCATCCATGGGCGAGGAGGCGGAGGCGAAGCGCTTGGCTTGCATGCGCCCCGCCAGGTAGGCCTCGCGGCCGGCCTGGATGGCCTTACGCATCGCCGAGGCCATGAGGATCGGGTCCCGCGCCGCGGCAATGGCGGTGTTCATCAATACCCCGTCACAACCCAGCTCCATGGCCACCGCGGCGTCCGAGGCGGTACCGACCCCCGCATCCACCAGGATCGGTACCTTGGCGTTCTCCACGATGGTGCGGATATTGAGGCGGTTGCGGATCCCCAGGCCGGAGCCGATGGGTGCGGCCAGGGGCATCACCGCCACGCAGCCGAGCTCCTCCAGCTGCCTGGCGACGATCGGGTCGTCATTGGTGTAGACCATGACATCGAAGCCGTCCCTGATCAGCTCCTCGGCCGCCCCCATGGTGGCGATTACGTCCGGGTAGAGGGTCTTCTCGTCCCCCAGCACCTCCAGTTTCACCAGGTTGTGGCCATCGAGCAGCTCGCGGGCCAGGCGGCAGGTGCGCACCGCGGTCTTGGCGTCGTAACAGCCGGCGGTATTGGGCAGGTAGGTGAACTCGCTGGGGGGCAGGACCTCGAGTATATTGGGTTCGTCCCGGTTCTGGCCCAGGTTGGTGCGGCGCACCGCGATGGTGACGATCTGGGCGCCGCTGGCCTCGATGGCGGCGCGGGTCTCCGTCATATCGTGGTACTTGCCGGTGCCCACCAGCAGGCGGGAGGTGAATTCACGGCCGGCGACGCTGAAGCTGTCTTTGGGGTTAGGGTTGTGCATGGGATTCTACATCTATGGGGTCGGGTTGATACGGGGTCTCAGGTGGCGCCTGGGATGGGTTGCCGGAATTCTACCACTGAGCCGGGTCGGTTCGCTGCATCGAGGGGCCTGGCCCCCGATTGCGCGAGTCCCCTGATGCCCTGCGTTGGTCTGCTCCCCTGACACCGCTGGGTGGTGTCATCGGTCCCCAGGTGCCTTGCGCCGGGAGTGGCCTTGGCCGGTCGCGGCTCACCCCCCTCCGACGGCGTGGATGATCTCTATGCGGTCAGCGGGTCGCAGGCGGTGGCTGGTGAAGCTGCCGCGGGGTACCAGCTCTTCGTTGACCTCCACGGCGATGCGCTGATCGGTCAGTTCCATCCGGTCGATCAGCCAGGCCATATTGCTGCCGTCGGGAATTTGCTTTTCCTCGCCGTTTACGTAAATCTGCATCTGCTCGAATCTTGCCAGGGTTGGAGTGAAAATAGAGGCCGTCAGCCGCCCATCTCCCGTGAACGGGAGCGGGGCCGATCACAGGTTTCTCTCGGCCGGGGTCCTGCCCCCATGATCGTTTCCCTGGCAAGGAGTTTAACGCAATCGACCGGGACACACGATAGAAGGGGGGGCGTCTTGGAGAGGTGGAGTGAAGACCTGATCCCGCTGGAGCAGGCGCGCACCCTGGATGGCCTGTTCATCCAGCGGCTGCAGCGTTCGCCCGAGGCAGAGGCCTACCGCTATTTCGACCGTCGGCACAAGGCCTGGAAGGGTCTGACCTGGGCGGAGATGGGTGCGGCGGTGGCGCGCTGGCGCGCGGCCATGGCGGCGGAGGGGCTGGAGAGCGGCGACCGGGTGGCGATCCTGCTGCGTAACAGCCCGGAATGGGTGATGTTCGACCAGGCGGCGTTCTCCCTCGGCCTGGTGGTGGTACCCCTCTACACCGACGACCGGGCGGACGCCATCGCCTACATCCTGCGCGATGCCGCGGTCAAGTTGCTGTTGGTACAGGATGGTGGCCGCTGGAAACGCATGGCGTCGGCCCTGGCGGAACTGCCTCAGCTGCAGCGGGTGGTGCTGCTGGAAAGCGGCGCGGAGCCCCCCCAGGACCAGCGCGTGGTGGCCGCTGCGGAGTGGTTGCCAGCCTCTGCACCCCCCCTGCAACAGCGCCCGGCGGAGCCCCAGGACCTTGCCTCCATCGTCTATACCTCGGGCACCACCGGTCGGCCCAAAGGTGTCATGCTCAGCCATATGAACATGCTGTCGATCGCCCATGCCTCCCTGACGGTGGTGGACTGCTACCGCCAGGACCGATTTCTCTCGTTTCTGCCCCTCTCCCACACCCTGGAGCGCACCGCCGGCTACTATCTGCCGATCATGGCGGGGGCCTCGGTGGCCTTTGCCCGCTCGGTGGGCCAGCTGGCGGAGGATCTGCAGACCGTTAAGCCCAGCGTGATCATCGCGGTGCCGCGCATCTTCGAGCGGGTCTATGCCCGCATCCGGGAACAGATGAAGCAGCGCCCGGGCCCGGCCCGGGCGCTGTTCAAGGCGGCCCTGCGGGTGGGCCTGATCGATTTCGAACGGCGCATGGGACGGCGCGGATGGTCGCCGGAACTGCTCGCCTGGCCACTGCTGCGACGGCTGGTGGCGGACAAGGTGATGGCCCGCCTGGGGGGGCGGCTGCGGGCGGCCATCAGCGGTGGCGCGGCCCTTTCGCCGGAGATCGCCAGGGCCTTTCTCGCCCTGGGTCTGCCCCTGCTGCAGGGCTACGGCCTGACCGAGACCAGCCCGGTGATCAGCGTCAACCCGATGGACAACATCAAGCCGGAGAGCGTCGGTGTGCCCCTGCGGGGCATCCAGGTGCGTATCGGCGAAGACGACGAGTTGCTGGTGAAGACCCCCGGCATGATGCTCGGCTACTGGAACAACCATGCCGCCACGGTGGCCATGATCGACTCCGAGGGGTGGCTGCATACCGGTGATCAGGCCCGCATCGACGAGGACAACCACATCTATATCATCGGCCGTATCAAGGATATTCTGGTGCTCTCGAACGGAGAGAAGATCCCCCCGGCGGACATGGAGATGGCGATCGACCTAGACCCGCTGATCGAACAGGTGATGGTGGTGGGCGAAGGCAAACCCTACTTGGGGGCCCTGGTGGTACTCAATGCCGACCTCTGGCCCGGTCTGGCGGAGGAGTTCGGGCTGGATCCGGGGCAGCCGGAGAGTCTGCGCAGTCCCCAGCTGCAGCAGCTGATGAACCGCCGCATCAAGGCGGCCCTGCGGGATTTTCCCGGCTACGCCAAGATCCGCCGGGTGGCCCTGCTGCTGGAGCCCTGGACGGTCGACAACGGCCTGTTGACGCCGACCCTGAAGGTCAAGCGCCAGAAGGTCTTGGAGCATTGCGAAGCGGAGGTGCGGGCGATGTACGATAGCGCCCTTGGCGGTTGAAACGACTGGTGCTTGCCAGCATCGGGAAGACTAACCTAGAATGCGCCCACAAGCGGGCGTCGTATAATGGTTATTACCTGAGCTTCCCAAGCTCATGATGACGGTTCGATTCCGTTCGCCCGCTCCATAACAAAGATCGGCCCATGTCCCGGCCGCCGCAATCAGGCAGCACCACGGGAGGGGGTGAGAGGAGACAGTTCATGGATATTAAGCACTTGGAAACCGGGGCTGTACTCAGAAGCGTCGAAGGCGACTCCCTGGCTGGCGTGGACCTGGAAGAGTCTCTGTTGAAAGGTGCGGATCTCAAAGGGGTCGACCTCTCTGGGGCCAACCTACGGATGGTCGATCTCTGCTGCAGCGACCTCACCGGCGCGATCCTGCGGGGCGCCGACCTGCGGGCGGCGAATCTCAACGGGGCCGATATGCAGGGGGCCGACCTGACGGGGGCCATCCTCGGCGGTGAACAGACCCTGGGGGCGGCCACCCTCTCGGGCAGTGACCTTACCCGGGCCAACCTGAGCCATGCGGATCTGCGCAACGTGGATCTGATGGAAGCGAACCTGAGCTACGCAAATCTTGAAGATGCGGATCTCTCCAAGGCCCATCTGCGCAAGGCCAACCTCACCCATGCCGACCTGCGCCATGCAATCCTGATCGGCGCCTATCTGCGCAAGGCGGACCTGAGCAACAGCGAACTGTCAGGTTGCCACTTGAACGATGCCAACCTGATCCGCGCCAACCTGGATCACGTCAATGCCGCCGGTGAGAATGGTATCCGCCCCGCCATCCTGGTGCGTGCCGATATGCGCGACGCCTCACTGAAAGAGGCCAACCTGGCCGGTTGCCCGATGCGCCTGGTGGATCTGCGTAACGCCAATCTTAGCGGTGCCGACCTCAGCGACGCCCTCATGGGCGGCTCGGTGCTGCGCAACGCCAATCTCACGGGTACCAATTTCAAGGGCGTCAAGCTCACCACGGTGACGGTCACCCATGCCAATTTTTCCGAGGCCCTGAACGTAGACATGCCATCCTACAAGACCGGCTGGCGTTGATGCGGAGGGTCTGGCTCCGGCAGCTGCAGTAGCCTGCAGCCCGCCTCAGTTCGAACCAGGCCCATGAAGAGGCTCTACCAGGCCCTGGACCGTATCGAGGCACAGCTGCTGGTGGATCGGCTCAAGGCCGTGGGCATAGAGTCCGTGGTCCTCGGTGACTACCTGTCCGGCGCGGTGGGTGAACTGCCCGCCACGGTCTATCCCGAAGTCTGGCTGATCGACGACGCGGATGCGTACCGGGCGGAGGACTTGTTGCAAGATTTCACAACGAGAGCGGAACGGAAGGGTGACAATCGGCCCTGGCGGTGTGCGAACTGCGGTGAATGGGTCGATGCGGAGTTCGATGTCTGCTGGAACTGCGCCACTCCCCGCCGTCGGGATCCGTAACGACCGCCTGCCCGGCACGGGCGGGCAGGCGGATATCCGCCATCTTGTCTGCCTGGCCGGGCATGGTTCAGGCGAAGAGGCGCAAGGAGAATCGACATGGGCAAGGTATTGAAGTTCTTCGGCTGGCTGCTGGGGCTGCTGGTGGTGCTGGTGCTGGCGCTGGTCATCCTGGTGCCATTGTTCGTCAACCCCAACGACCATAAGGACCAGATCGTCGACGAGGTGAAGAAGGCGACAGGGCGGGACCTGGCCATCAATGGGGATATCGGGCTCTCGGTCTTCCCCTGGCTAGGTCTTGAACTCAATGGGCTGAAGTTGAGCAATGCCCCAGGCTTCGGCAAGCAGCCCTTCGCTGCAGTCGACTATGCCCAGGTGCGGGTCAACCTGATACCCCTGCTGCTGCACCAGACCCTGGAGGTCGATACCATCCAGCTCAAGGGGCTGGAGCTGAATCTGCAGAAGGCGAAGAACGGGGCCACCAACTGGGACGACCTGGCCGGTGGCTCTGCAAAGGGGGGCGAGGCCTCTACCGAGGGCCCTTCTGGTGGAGGTCTGACCGGTTTCAGCATCGGCGGCGTGGATATCCAGAACGGCCAGGTGGTGTGGAACGATCAGAGCACCGGCACCCACTACGCGATCAAGGACCTGCAGGTGGAGACGGGCCCCCTGGAGCCGGGCAAGCCGGTGGACGTACGGCTCGGGCTGGGTCTGACCAGCAGGAAACCCCCTCTCCAGGGGGCCATAGAGCTCACCGGCACCCTCAATGCCAACCCCCGGGACAAGCACTTTTCCCTGGAGAATCTACTGCTGGTGGTCAAGGTCACCGGCGATGGGCTCCCCAAAGAGGGAGTGGACGCCAAGCTGCATACCGATCTCTATGTGGATCAGGGCGCCGGCACCTTCGAGGTGCGGGGGCTGACCATCGACTCCGGGGAATTGGCCCTGAGCGGTGACCTGCAGGGCGTTGGGCTGCAGAACGATCCGGTGGTCGAGGGAGAGCTGCGACTCAATGAATTCAACCCGCGCGCCTGGATGCGGCGCTTCGAGCTGCCGGTGCCAGAGACCGCGGATCCTGAGGTGCTGAAGAAACTGGCGTTTTCCACCGCCATCAAGGGCAGCGCGAGCAGCATCAAGTTCAACAATCTGGTGTTGCGGTTGGACGACAGCCAGCTCAAGGGCACGGCCGAGCTGCTGAATACCGCCAAGCCAGTCTACCAGTTCAACCTGGATCTCAATCAGATCAACCTGGATCGCTATCTGCCGCCCGCCGGCGAGGCCAAGGCAGCCAAGCAGCCGGCAGCACCCCGACGGGAGGGGCCCCTGTTCCCGGTGAAACTGCTGCGGGGTCTCAACCTGGATGGCAGCCTGCGGGTCAATTCCCTGACCGCCAACAAGATTCACGCCCAGGCCATCGTCATTCAGATCAAGAGCCAGAACGGTAAGCTGCGCGTCAACGAACAGGTGGGGCGTTTCTACGACGGCCTGATCAAGGGTGATCTGACCCTGGACGTACACGGCAAGACCCCCAGGTTGAAGATCGCCCAGAAGGCATCTAGGATTCTGGCCGGACCCCTGCTGCAGGACCTCGCCAGCACCGACAAGTTGCAGGGGAGCGGAGACTTCAGCGCCAATTTGAGTACCCTGGGTAATACCGTCGGCCAGCTCAAAAGGACCTTGAACGGCAGCCTCAAGTTCAACTTCCACGATGGGGCGGTCAAGGGCTTCAATCTGGCCAAGATGATCCGCGAGGCCAAGGCCAAGCTCTCCGGCCAGAACGTCCCCATCGCCAACGAACCGAACCAGACCGACTTCTCCCAGCTGAGCGGCAGCGCCAGGGTGCGTAACGGCATCCTCAGCAATCAGGACCTGCTGGCCAAGTCACCCTTTCTGCGCGTCACCGGGGCGGGCAAGGTCAACCTGGTGATGGAGAACCTGGACTACACGGTCAAGCCGGTGATCGTCAGCACCCCCAAGGGGCAGGGCGGTGAAGGGCTGAATCAGCTGGTCGGAATCCCCATTCCAGTCCACCTGACCGGCCCTTGGGCCGATCCCAAGTGGAACATCGACCTGGCGAAGGTCCTGCAGGAACAGCAGAAGGCCAAGCTCAAAAAGGAGGTCGACAAGAAGCTCAAGAAGAAGCTGCCAGGGCTGAAAGACAAGCTGCCGGGGGCGCTCAAGGGGCTGTTCTGAGCCCGTAGGGGCTGCCCCTGATGCCTACAGAAGGTTTCACCCACAGGGTCCTGGAGTGGTTCGCCCGGGCGGGGCGCAAGGGGCTGCCTTGGCAGGGCGGGGGCGATCCCTACCCGGTCTGGGTCTCCGAGATCATGCTGCAGCAGACCCAGGTCGCCACCGTCATCCCCTACTACCGGCGCTTCATGCAGCACTTTCCCGATCTCCTCAGCCTGGCGGACGCCCCCCGGGACCAGGTGCTGCACCACTGGTCCGGTCTCGGCTACTACGCCCGGGCGCGGAACCTGCACCGGGCTGCCCAGGCCATCCGTGATGAACATGGAGGTTGCTTCCCCCGGAAACTGGCGCAGCTGCAGGCCCTGCCGGGTATCGGCCGCTCCACCGCCGGGGCCATCCTCTCGCTGGCCTTCGGTCAGCCACACGCGATCCTCGATGGCAACGTCAAGCGGGTGCTGGCGCGCCACTTCGCCGTGGAGGGCTGGCCGGGACAGGCCGCGGTGCAGCGGCAACTCTGGGCGCTGGCGGAACGCCACACCCCTGACCGCCAGGCCGCCGCCTACAACCAGGCCATGATGGACCTGGGATCGCTGGTCTGCCGGCGGGCCCGCCCCGACTGCCACGCCTGCCCGCTGCAAGGTAGCTGCCAGGCCCTGGCCGAGGGAAGGGTCGAGGAACTGCCCAGCCCCAGGCCGCGGCGCGCCCTGCCCCGGCGTCGCAGCCGCCTGCTGGTGGTGCGCGATCGGGCGGGCGCGGTACTGCTGGAGAAACGCCCGCCGGCGGGTATCTGGGGCGGGCTCTGGAGCCTGCCGGAGTGTCCGGCCGATCGGGATCCTGCCGACTGGTGTCGCCGGCATTTCAGCCTGGAGGCCGGTCCCATCCGCGAACTCACCCATCGACGCCACGGCTTCTCCCACTTTCACCTGGAGATCGTGCCGCTGGAGATGCGGGTGAATAACCCCAGCAACTCGGTCATGGATGCAGCAGCGATGGTCTGGTATAACCTGGCCAATCCCGATGCCCTGGGACTGGCCGCGCCGGTCTCGCGCATCCTCGCAGAACTCGACCCTATCTCAGGAGTAACCGAATGAGCCGTACCGTCCACTGTGTGAAACTCCAGCGCGAGGCCGAGGGCCTGGAGCGCCAGCCCTACTCGGGTGAACTGGGCAGGCGCATCTTCGAAAACGTCTCCAAAGAGGCCTGGCAGGAGTGGCTGCGCCACCAGACCATGCTGATCAACGAAAATCGCATCAGCCCGGTCGATCCCAAGGCGCGCAAGTTTCTGGAAGAGCAGATGGAGCAGTTCTTCTTTGGTGCCGGCGCAGAGACCTCGCCGGACTATGTGCCACCGGGCAGTTGATCCTCGGTCCGCACCCGATCCAAACCTGAACCATCCCCATCTCTCCCCAGCCGAACGGGCCACCCTGGCGCTGAATGCCCAGGGAGCGGGGGGGGATAAGCGCGGCGCAGCCGGGAAATCCGCCCACGACCCGCCGCGGGTCGAGTGTCAGCGAGCGTTGTATCCGGTGACCCTCGGTCCGCTTGACTCGGGCCGCCAAGCTGGGTTTAATACCGCCTCCCGCCACCGGCGCAATACCGGTATCGAGGCTCAACAACACGGCCAGGTAGCTCAGTCGGTAGAGCAGGGGACTGAAAATCCCCGTGTCGGCAGTTCGATTCTGTCCCTGGCCACCATATTTATCAACGCGATAAAAGTTTTCTGCTTCTAGTCCCCGTGTCACTCGGTACACTTTCGGTACACCTGTACTGGAAATGCCGTGGCAGTAATCAGCAAGACACCCTCGAAGACCTGGAAGACGATCATCCGCAAGCCTGGTTGGCCGACGACCATCAAGACGTTCCGCACCAAACGGGATGCGGGGGACTGGGCGCGCCGCACCGAGGATGAAATGATGCGTGGTGTGTACATCAACCGTGCCGGTGCGGAAAAGCTTTTGCTGGAACAGGCGCTGGACCTTTATCTCAGTGAGGTGTCGTCCACCAAGCGCGAGAGCACGGCCTATGCCGAGGGCCAGAAGGCCAAGGCGCTGAAGAAAAAGTTTGGTGCCTACAGCCTCGCGGCCATCACGCCGGATCTGATCGCCGAGTACCGCGACGAACGGCTGTAGGCCGGCAAGTCCGCTAGCACCGTGCGCCTCGAACTCTCCCTGCTCTCGCACCTGTTCACCATTGCCATCAAGGAATGGCGCGTGGGGCTGTTCTACAACCCCGTGGCCAACATCCGCAACCCCCGAGTTTGACAGTTTCTAGTAACACATCAGGTGGAAAGCCAGGCAGCACAAGGCGTTCAAGCGCGTGCAAAAAATGGGTGTGTAACTAGGATTTTGGCCGTGGTCAGGGCAAGTTGAACATCGGTTTAAGCTTCAGCATTTTCAATCGCTTAGCCGCCTCCTGGTTGGGATCAGTCACCTGCCAAACGGTACCGTTGGGGCTCAACAATTGCGCCAATTGAATCTGTTTCAGATCATCACGGACGTTCCGCCAGGCATCCTCGGCGGCGTGTTCAATCACCCGCTCCAAGAGCAGAGACAGTACGGTGATGGCGATGTAGGCATGGATACGATGGGGAGCCCAGTGGTAGACCGGTCGCATCTTCAGTCCGCTCTTCATTGTCCGCCACGCCTCTTCCACACGTTGCTGTTGCTTGTAGCCCAGCGCCATGTCTTCCGCTGTTAGCGTATCGTCGTTGCTATGCACAACGAACTTGCCATCGAACCGCTCCAGCTCCTTGATCGCCTTGCGGTCGATTTCCAGCCCCTTACGGGTCTCCTTCAGCAATCGACCGTAGCGGGCACTGGTGCGTAGTGCGCAGGCTCGCTTGCTGTAGCCTTCGCTCTGATCCGACAGGCTGGCCAGCTCGGCTTCGAGCTCCTGGATCAGACGTTCCCGATGACCTTTCTGTCGCTGATCCTCCTGCGGGTTGAAGCACACCGCATAACGTCTGCACCGCTCTCCGTCACCAACAACCCTTGCACAGGCACCGGGAGAAAGTCGGTCGAGGAAAGTGTCAGGAGAGCGGTGATCGTGACTGTCGATTCGAGTGCGGGAGTATAGGGCATACAGGTCGATGGCCTACCCAATTGAATAGACATTCGTCATTGGTGTCGCGTCCATCGCCTTCCTGCGCGGACTTGAATCAACCTGGAGAATCTACCAAACGATCCCGATTAGGACATTATTCCGCATATGTGCCACACTAAAAAGAAAGTGGCATGAGGAGCCTTAGATGGCATCATATGACAATGAGGTACAGGTCGGCGCCCAAGGCCGGGTGGTCATCCCGGCGGCGCTGCGCAAGGCCCTGAAATTGAAGCCCGGAGACCGTCTGGTGGCCCGCAAGGTCGGTGAAAGTCTGGTGCTCGAGCGCCGGGAGATCGTGGAGAAGCGGTTGCGCGCGCGGTTTCGTCACATCCCCGGGGACGTCAGTCTGGTGGACGAGCTGATCGCTGAGCGACGGACCGAGGCGGCCGGTGAGGCCGGTGACACGTGAGCGTGGTGCTCGATGCCTCGGCCCTGCTTGCCTTCCTGCACGACGAGCCGGGGGGTGAGGCGGTTTCCCCGGCCTTGGAGGGCGCTCGTGTTTCAGCCGTGAACTGGTCCGAGGTGCTGCAAAAATCGCTGCAACGCAAGGTGGATATCGAAGGGATGCAGCAGGAGTTCATCGAGGTCGGGGTGACCTTTGAGCCTTTTACACCGCAGCAGGCGGAAACGGCCGCGCGCCTCTGGTCCCGGACCCGGAATCACGGCTTGTCCCTGGCGGATCGCGCCTGTCTGGCCTTGGCAATGGACAAGGCGCTGCCGGTGCTGACCGCGGACAGGGTGTGGGCTGATCTCGATCTGGATCTTGAGATCCAGGTGGTGCGGCTGTAAAGCCCCCGAAATCCTGGGTACTGTTTTGCGCAAAATTCATGCGGCCTTCACCATGACCGTGTGGGCGATTTACACCTGTTCCGGTGTAGCATAGCGATACCGCTGGAGTACCCAATATTTGTTGAACCGCTCCTTCAACTCCGGCAGGGCCTGCCGCAACTCCTCGGCCCCGCCGACGTCGAAGGCGACAACTACCCCCTCCGAAACCTTCCGCGTCCTCAAGGACAAGGAAAATCAAGGAATTCGGCGGCTACCGCACCCGCCTCATGATCCTCGATGCCTGGGATCGCCTGTTCTGAGATCGGCATAGTTGTTAACTATTTGTAACACGATTAGTTTTAATGGCTAATAGATATGTTATTTTTATTTAACAAACAGGACGATGATTGCATATATTCATGTCGGAGACAGGGGAAATAGCCATGGACATTCGCCAGCGCATCGCTCGCCGGATCCGCGAGTTACGGGAGGCATCGGGCCAATCCCAGACCCAAGTGGCCGACAGCTTGAGTATCACCCGCCAGACCCTGTCGCGCATGGAAAAGGGTGAAGTCCCCATCGATAGCGAGGCGCTGTTTCGCCTGGCGACCCTTTTCGACCGCCCGGTCAGCCATTTCTACGAGGAACGCGAGGCGAACGGGGTACGCCTGGCGCTGCGCGCCGATCACCCGCAACTGCTTACGCCTCAGCTACGGAATCGACTGCTGGACCGGCTGGCGGCCATCTCGGATCTGGAGGCGGCGGCCGGGCTTGATCTGCACCATGGTCTGCCGCCCACCGAGCCGCTGGAGAAGGCGGGGGAACGGGAGCTGGCCATCGTGCAGGAGGTGGCGCAGGAGGAGCGCGGCCGGCTCGGCCTGGGCCCGGTGGCGCCCTTTTCCGATCCCGTGGCGGTGCTGGAGAGCCTGGATATCCGGGTAATTCCGTTCGAGCTTGCCCCTGGTGCAGACGGAGAGCAGCTTTCCGGTTTCTCCGCCTATAGCGAGGCGCTGGGTACGGGTATCTTCATCAATACCCACCCGAGCCTCTCGGTGGAACATCAGGTCTTCAGCCTGATGCATGAGTATGGTCACCTCATCTTCCACCGCCAGGCCTACCACGAGCCCTCGGGGCCCTATCGAACGCGGGGGCGCACGACCTCACCCGCAGAAAAAATCGCCAACATGTTTGCCGAGCATATGTTGCTGCCGCCCAGCGGTCTGCGCCGCTTCGGCGGAAGCCTCGGCGTGGCGTCACTGACTGACATTTTTGAAATCAAGCGTATTTATCGGGTCTCCTTCGCCGCGGTGCTGACGCGTTTGCGGCAGGACGGTCACATCGGCAAGAAAGCAGGAAGCGTCTTCTGGGGTATATGGAAGCGCCGAGGGTGGCAAACGCGGGAACCGGAGCCCATCCAGCAACCCCTGTGTTTTTATCGCCGTACCGAACGCCTTGCCCGCCGAGCCTTTGAGCGAGGCGAAGTGACGCAGGATTTTTTGGCCGGTGTGTTGCAAGTAGACCGCAAGGATCTTGCTCTGCGCCTGCGTCAATGGGAAGAGGATGCCCTGATCGATGCCGTTCCGTAACACGCAGGCGAGTGTAGATACCAACATTCTCTACTGTTTCTACGAAATTGGCCGGCTCGATCTTGTCTGGTCGCTGTTTCCCGGTCGTGTCTGGATTGATCCGGCGGTTTTGCAGGAGATTCGGGAGGAATTCGGAACGGATGTCGAGGTCTGGTTGCGTGAACAGGGATTCGATTTTCAGACGGAGCGTCAATTTGAAGACCGCCACTATCTGGAGATGGCCGAAATCAAGGCGCGGCATCGAGGCCTGAAGCATGCCGATATCGTGACCATCGTCGTAGCCGGAAAGCACGGAATCACCTGCCTTTCTGCCGACGATGCCGTGCGTAAAAACTGCGAAGAACGAGATATCGCCTTTGCTCGGCACTTGGGATGTCTGGATGAGGCAACCAGGCGTGGCTTCCTCAATGGTAAAAAGGCTATGGAGTTACTAAGCGGTTTCCTGAAAGAGGGCCTGTTTCCCCCGCGTGCTTTAGTGGAACAGTATCAGAATAAATGGCAAGGGCGATCGAGTTGCCGGTTATCCATCTCCCTGGAAAAGTCAGTCATCCTGGGTTGATCTCTGCGCTGGCGGACGATGGTGCACTTGGAGAGGACTGGGAGAGAACCGATCTTGACTTTCCCGGCGGTTGCTTCATCGACCAGGCCGCCGTTGCTCTGCTATGTGAATGGGGAATCTTGCATCGAGTAAGAGGCGCAAAAATCGATTTCTATGGCGACGATAATGTCCGTCGTTACCTGTCACGTCTCGATGTGTTTCGGCATACGGAGTTTCCCTGTGCAGAACATTTTGAACGCCATCCCGAGGCAGGGCGGTTCATTCCCACCCAGCTAATTGCGAGTGAGCAGGACGTGTTCGAAGCCAACAATGGTATCTGTGACTTGGTATTGCGCCAGTTCGACAATGCGCGGGATTTCCTACCCGAACAAATAAAACAGGGGCCTGGACGCTACAGGTTAATCGTCAGACCAAAGGATGAATCGGGTCATATCACCTTTCAGAATGTGGGATATGGAACAAAAAATGTGGAGGTTACAATCCGCGCAGGCGAAACACTTGAGAAGCGAGTCAGTTTTATAAAAGCAAGAAAAGGTTCGCTGGCGTGGACCATGCTTGATAACGGTTGCCGAAGCAAGGCGAAGATAAGAATCCACAAGGCTGGCAGAAAAGGGCATTTTAATGCCTGTGGATGCCAGTAAGAAGGATTTTGTTCCGGGTCACTATGATTTTTCGGTCTTGCCGGTTGAACACTGTGTCTCTCCGGGCGGGATAGATGTTTTTCATGGTGGTGTGTCCGGCCCCTCATCCAGCACACGGCGGCTTCGGGGTGTGAAACCCATTTTCTTACATGATATTGAAACAGAACCTAGGGAGAGGGTGAAAAAAACCGTGGAACTCAAAGGTGCCACACGCTACACTAAAATCTGCATGTAAATTTTGAAACAGAACAACCACAGGTGGGGGGATGATGAAATATATTCTAAAACGATCAGGCATGATGCTGATTGCCATGATGGTATTTGTAGCTCTTATAGAATCAGTGGCACAGGCCGGAAGTCTTTTGGATGAGATGCAGGTGCAGGATACATGCGGCACAACCTATGCCGACAAACTGTCCTCATGTACGCCGTTCAAATGTCAGAAGCCCAGCCCTATGGCGATGATGTTTGGCTTTCCTTCCGAGCAAGAGCTTCAGAAGATGCCGCCGGAACACCAGAAGAAGATGAGGGCATACATGACGGCGGCCGAGAAGAAAATGCAAAGCATGTCGCCAGCAGAACGCGCAGAAATGAAAGCGAAGATGGTCTCGACACTCGAAATCAAGGGTTATAACGCGCAACACCAGTGTCAAGTTGAGACTGCCACATCACCAAAGTACGTGATGCGATGTGCTTACGATGCCCCGATGCTCAAGCGGATCAGCGATTATGAAAGAATCATCGCCAATGCTGACCATGTCGAATCCGAGAGTAGCGGGTCGACGGTCAATGGAAAATGGGTGACAAAATCTGTGACGAAAGTGGATGGCAAGATTATCGACAATCCGTTGGTGGAAGCCATGAACAAGAAAATATGTAAGTCATTCGAAAAGGATGCCGACCAAGGCCTAATCGACATCGACCAGATGAATCATATGTCCCATTTTGAATTCAAGCTCTCCGAGCATGGTAAACCTGTGGATGGGCATGTTCAGATTTTGAATGCCGCCGATGGCAAAGCTCTTTTTGACAAGGATGTTAAAACGAGTAAAAACATGCGCAAGATCAATCTGAAGCCGGGAACCTTTGACATCAAGGTGACGAGCAAGAATCCCCGACTGGCACCGGTCTGGTTTCGCGGGGTCAAGCTGGATGAGGCAAACCTATTCAGGAAAAATATTGAATTTTATGCCATTTCAGGGACGTTGAAATTAACTAGCGCCATCAAAGGAACTCCCTCAAGAATTGCTATATACATGACTGATCCTGACACTAATAAATGGATTTATCATGGCAATGGGTTTAATGAACACGAGCCCATGATCCATTTGCTGCCAGCCAGCATCAGATTGCCTGAGACTTTGACTGGAAAGTATGAAGTTTTTGTTGCACCTGTGACAAGTGGCTTTAAGCCTAAGAAAAATGCAAAATATAAGCATTTCACATTAAATATTCACAATGGTGAAATAGTAGAAAAGGCAATTGATCTTGGCGGACCATCAGCCGTAAATACACAACCTGAAGGGATTGCAGCGGGCAAGTCCCCATCGCGCCTGGTGCCCCTTCGGCTATACTGGTCGGGACAGAATCAGGACAACTTTGTCACCGCGACCCGAAAGGGCGCTGACGAGGCTTTGGCCGCAGGTTATCGGTTCGCTAGAATTGAGGCTTGTATCACCGCTGCGGATACGAAGTTGGCGGAAAGGAGCCTTGGAAGTCGAGCGCTTAAACTATTCTGGAGCCGAAGCAGAGGCGATCATTTCAGTGCTGCTTCCAGTGGTGGCGAACATGATGCCATGGCCGCTGGATATCAATTTGTCAGAACCGAGGGGTATATCCTCCCATTCAAACAACCAGGCACTGTACCTCTGAAGTTGTATTGGAGTTCGGGCAGGAAGGATAATTTAAGTACGGCCAGCCAGCAGGGAGTTCATGCGGCCGAGGCTGCAGGGTATCGATACGCGAGGATTCAAGGCTATGTTTATCCGCCATCCAAATGCCAAAGTAAATCCTCGCCTCTTTCAGAGGACAAAGTTGATGTTGTAGCTGGGAAACTCAATAAATCTTCAATTTCCAGCAATACCAGACATTCCGCGAAGCCCAGTGCATCTGCCTCGCCTGCCAATGCAACGCCTCGGCAGACGGAAAAAACCGGAAAAAACGCTAATACCCTCTTCATTCTCGATGCCTCCGGTAGTATGTGGGGTCAGATTAAAGGCAAACCAAAAATCACCATTGCCAAGGAGGTGATGGCGAAGTTGGTACCGGAGTTGTCGGGCAATGCCCGCATTGGTCTGATTGCCTACGGCCACCGCCGCAAGGGCGATTGCAACGATGTGGAAACACTGGTGAAGCTGGGCGCAAATGATAAACAAGCTGTCCTGAAAGCGGTCAAGGGGCTGAATGCCAAGGGCAAAACGCCGCTGACTCATTCGGTCAATCAGGCCATCGATATGCTACGACCCGAGGAAAACAGTTCTACGGTCATTCTGGTCAGTGATGGCATTGAAAGCTGCGGTGGCGATCCATGCGCTGCAGTGAAGGCGGCGAAAGCATCCGGCGTCAATTTTATTTTGCATACGGTTGGTTTCGGCCTGAGCAAGAGAGAAAGTGCACAGCTGCAATGCATGGCCAAGGCGGGCGGCGGCGTATATTTTCAAGCGAATAATGCCGAGCAGTTACTGAGGTCCGCCCGTAAGGCAGTGAAATCCAAAGGCCCGGGGGCATTGAAACTGACCTTGCGCGCCAATGGCAAGCCCGTAAATGCCTGGGTGAAGCTGACGGGTAATGGCGCGATTGGTCTGGCAGAATTTACCAATGATGCGGGTGTGAAACCGGGACATACCTGGCATCTCAGGCCCGGTGTTTATCGATTGGAAACGCTTCCGGCAGGGTTGCATGGTGTTAAGCCCATTGTTGTCGATAAAATAAAAATCGAGTCAGGCAAGACGGTGGATAAGCAGTTGACTTTTGACCAGTCGGTGCTGC
>Ga0114931_10002183_pt1 | contig 24918 bp, 21 predicted proteins | sample 2SBtaG_FD_89579 | JGI IMG/M metagenome (GOLD analysis project Ga0114931, IMG submission 89579) | Deep subsurface microbial communities from Kolumbo volcano to uncover new lineages of life (NeLLi) - 2SBTROV14_V59a metaG | ecosystem: Environmental > Aquatic > Marine > Volcanic | place: Kolumbo... | reverse complement strand
GTCGCAGCTTGCGGCATTGGGGGTGCTCCTTCTCGTGGATCTCGACAACCCACTCGGAGTACCCCCTCTTACCCGCCTGACACAAACATCCGTACATCACCGCGGGTAAAGGCCCTCTTGACTCCGCAGCGGAAATCATTTTAGGCTTTGCAATCGATTGCTGCAATCGATTGCAGCGCGAGTTTAGGCGAGCTTCGGCACCCTCTCATAAAGACTGAAGCGGCTTCTCCCGGGAGGAATTCGTTGGAAGGCTCTAAGGAACCGGCAGCCGTCAGCGCGTGGGGATTGAAGAAATCCTATGGCCCGACCGTCGCGCTGGAGGATGTCTCCCTTACGGTAAATCCCGGCGAAATTCACGCCCTTCTAGGCGAAAACGGCGCCGGGAAGTCAACGCTGGTGAAAATCTTCAGTGGCATTCTGCCGCCCGATAGCGGGGAAATGACCCTTTTGGGCGGCCACTATCGGCCAGGTTCTATCATGGCCGCCCGTGCCGCCGGCGTCTCGACCGCTTTTCAGGAATTGAGCGTTCTGCCGAACCTGTCGGTCGCGCAGAACCTTCTGCTGCCGAGGGCGGAGAAAGGTCTGTTCGGACTCAACTCCAGGAAGGCGACGGAGGAGAGGGCGCGGGCCCTCTTGGAGAAATTCGGGCTTGGCCAACTCGACCCACGACAAATTGTTGCCGAGCTCGCCTTGTCGGACAAGCAACGCCTGGAGATCGTGCGGGCGCTGAGCCGGGACCCGAAGTTCCTGATCCTCGATGAGCCCACGGCGGCTTTGACCGATGTCGATTGGGTGTTTGGCTTGATTCGCGGCGTCGCCGCGCGGGGCTCGTCGGTGCTCTACATATCGCACCGGCTGAGCGAAGTGCGCGAGCTCTGCGGCCACGCGACCATCCTGCGCAACGGGCGCAGCATCGCGTCGGTCAACCTGGCTGGCGCCGACAACGCGGAAATCTTCAAGATGATGGTGGGCCGTGGCTCGCGGGAGCGGCGGCGAACTGTCCAGAAAGCCAAGCCGGCCGCGAAGGTCGCCTTGAAGGTGGCGGGCCTCAAGTCGAAGACCTTGCGCGATGTCGGTTTCGAGCTGCGCGAGGGCGAGATCCTCGGGGTCGCGGCCCTGGAGGGGCAGGGACAGCAGGGCCTGTTCCGGATCCTCGGCGGCGTGGAACGACCGGACGACGGGCACATCTCGGTCGACGATCGGGTCCGCCATTTCAAAGATCCCCATGACGCCCAGACTCGCGGAAGCGGCATGGCCTTCGTGCCCGAGGAGCGCAAGGCGGATGGCATCTTCCCCGGCATGCAGGTGACCTCCAACATCACCATCTCGATCCTCGACCGGCTCAGCCGGGCCGGCTGCTTGCCTTTTGCGCGGGAGCGCCGAGTGGCCCTGGCGGTCGCCGAGAAGGTCGAGCTCGGCCGTCGCTACCTCGGCTACCGCATCAACGAGTTGTCCGGCGGCAACCAGCAGAAGACGATCCTGGCGCGGGTACTGGCGACCGGCGCGAAGACACTGGTGCTTTACGACCCCACGCGCGGGGTCGATGTGGGGACTAAGCAGACCATTTATGCCGCCATCCGCGACTTCGCCGCCAAGGGTGGCTCGGTACTGCTCTATTCGTCGGAGCTCCCGGAACTGGTCGAAATCGCCGATCGTTGCCTGGTGATCTACGGCGGCCGGGTGTTCGACGAGCTCGCCGGCGAGGAGATCGACGAGCGGTCCCTGGTCGCCGGCGTGACCGGCAACCGCCGTCGCCACCGCACACCGGTTCGGCAAGAGACACCGACTGGGGCGGAGGCTTCGGCATGACGGCGATAACGGCTCGCTCGACCGCCATGCGCGCCCAGACCTGGTGGCGGCCACTCTCCGACGGTGCCGTGGTTATCACCATTATTTATCTGCTGCTCTTCGCGATCTACGCAATGAACGAGCCGAGCGCGCTCTCGATCTTCTCGATCACCAGTCTGATCAATAACTCGACACCCCTGGCTCTGGCCGCCGCTGGCGCCACGTTGGTTATCGTCTGCCGCGGGTTCGATTTGTCGGTGGCCGGGGTGGTGTCTGTGACCAACGTGGTGATGGCCGTGCAACCTCTCGAGGGCCCTTGGGGCGCCTTGGGTAGCCTATTCGCGTGTTTGGCGATAGGTGGATTTATCGGCCTGATCAACGGCTATCTGGTGGCCTATCTGAGGCTACAGTCGATTGCCTCGACCCTTGGGGTAATGATCGTGTGCCAGGGGGTCGCCCTGGTCATCCTCGATGCGCCCGGCGGCTGGGTGGCCGAGTGGGTGTCCTACGAGCTGACCGACGTTCTGTTCGGCGTTCTGCCGGTAAGCGGTCTGATTCTGCTGGGGGTTGTTGGCCTTTGGCTGATTTTCCTGCGCAGCGATTTGGCGGTCGCTATCTACGCGATCGGCGCCGACGAAACCTCGGCCGCCTTGTCCGGCATCGTGACCCGGCGCGTACGCCTTCTCGCTTATGTTGGGGCCGGGCTGCTCTACGCCTGCGCCGGTTACATGTTGAGCGCCCAGACCGCGACCGGGAATCCGACCGCAGGCACGCCCTTCATCATCCTAACCTTCGCGGCGGTCGCGATCGGCGGCACGTCCTTTAGCGGCGGCAGCGGCGGGGTGATTGGCAGTATCATTGGGGCCGCCACCTTGATGCTGCTGCAGAAGGTGCTGTTCTCGACGGGGGTGTCCTCCTTCTACACTGGCTTGTTCCAAGGCGTTATCCTGATCCTGGCCATCCTCTTTAGAGGCGCCGTCGTGGCCCTCGCGGCTAGGCGGAGCGCCGCGTGATGGAGGGTGTTGAAGTCATAGCCAAGCCCCTACGGATCGATAGCGATCAGCACCGTCGGGCGCCGCTGGATGGCGAGACCATGGCGGCTTTCGCCATTTTCGCCCTCTGTATCATCCTGATCGTCGGCGCCCGCTTCATCAGTCCCGCGCTAGGCGGTTGGGATCACGTGGAAACGACGCTGGTGCTGGCCTCCTTCCTCATCGTCGTGGCCTTTGGTCAGGGGTTGGTGATCCTGGTCGGCGGACTCGACCTCTCGGTTGCCTCGATGATCACCCTCGGTGGCGTGCTCAGCACGACCTTGGTGGGTAGCTATGACGCCGGCGCCTGGGCATTGCCGGCTGTAATCGTATTCTGCGGCCTGCTGGGGGCGCTCAACGGCGTTGGTGCCGGCTATCTGAACATTCCGCCGTTCATCATGACCATGGCGATGGGCGTTATCGTCTATTCCGGCTGTCTCGGCTATACCAAGGGGTCGCCGCGGGGCTCGTCCCCCGAGCTCTTCGTCTATCTCATGAAGGCGCAGTGGCTGGGCGTTCCCGTGGCCATCGTCTTTATCGCGCTCTTTGCCCTCGGTGGCTGGTCCGTTCAAAGGCGCACGGCCTTTGGTCGCCGTCTCTATGCGGTCGGTAGCAACCGGGCGGCGGCCTTCATCGCCGGGGTCCGAGTCCGGCGCATCACCATGAGTGCTTATATCGTGAGCGCGGTTTGCGCCGGCTTCACCGGCATGATGCTGGTGGGCTACGCCAACGGCGCCACCTTGCGCATGGGCGACAGTTATCTCCTGCCCAGCATCGCCGCGGTGGTGGTTGGCGGCTCGTCCATCCTGGGCGGGCGCGGTAGCTTCATTGGCACTGTCGGCGGCGCCATTCTGCTGACCACGCTCAGCACCATCATCCTGGCACTGGGCGTTCCCCAGGGCTGGCGGACGGTTATCGAGGGGATGATCGTCCTAGTCGCGCTCCTGATGTTGCGCGAGCAGCTCTACCAGGCCGTCTCACGGATATTTTCTCGGCCATAGCTGAAGAGGAGGCACACCTGATCGCGACTCAAGACTCGACGATGCAAGCGATTGCATTCATGACCTCGAACGTGCGGATCATGATGTTCAATGGAACCTAAAACCAGGGGAGGATGAAATGTTCAAGAAGATCAAGTGGTTCAACGCTTTGGCGGCCGGTATCGCTGTCGCTGGTTACCTCGCGGGCGCGGTTGCCAACGATGCCGCCGCGGCGAATAAGAAGTTCAAGATCTATCTCAGCCTGAGCTATAGCGGCAATGCCTGGCAGTCGGAAGCGGCCAACATCGTCAAGGCCCTGGCCAAGACGCCGCCATACGACGAGATGGTCGAGTTGACGGAGGTCATCTCCGGCACCGACCCGCAGGCGCAGATCGCCGCCTACGAGAGCATGATCGCGGCGGGCGCCGATGGCGTTGTCAGTTTCCCGATCTCCTCGACGGCGCTGAACCGCGGCATCAAGCGTGGCTGCAAGCAGGGCGTCCTGTTCTTCATGTATGACGCCACCGTGACCGAGCCCTGCGCGTATAACGTTAGCTACATCACCTCGGGCTTTGGCGAGAACACCGCCCAGGCCCTGGTGAATATACTCGGCGGCAAGGGCAAGATCTTCCTCAGCCGCGGCGTGCCCGGAAACTCGGTCGACAAACGTCATACCGATGGTGCCATGTCGGTCTTCAATAAGTATCCCAACATAGAAGTCGTGGCCGAGTACTATTCCTTTTGGGACGATCGCACGACCCAGCAGGAGACGGCCAAGGCGCTGGCGGCCTATCCGAACGTCGACGGCATTTGGGCCCAGGCCGGTGAGTTCGGCGCGATCCAGGCCCAGTTAGACAAGGGCAACAAACTGGTCCCCATCACCGGCGAGAACTCCAACGGTCTGCGCCTGGCCTTGGCCAACCCGAAATACCAAGCAATGGGCCTGAAGGGCGTATCGGCCGGCTCGCCGCCGGCGCAGTCGGGCTATGCCTTCAAGCTGATGATGGAGATCCTGACCGGAAAACGGACCCTGAAGCCGATGAACATCCAGTATCCGCTGCCTTGGGTCCCGGCGGAAAAAGTCAAGATCTGTAAGGGCGACCGCTTCGAAAATGGCTGCAACACCTTTCCGGACGGGGTCGTCCCCTCATCCTTCGTGACCGAGGTGTTCAATCCGAAACTACTGCCTGAGCTGTCGCTGAAGTCGGCGCTCGAGGGCATTCCCACGCCAGGTGCTACCATCCAGCCGCTACCGGCGAAGGTCGTTCCGGGCACCAACGAGCCTGGCATTAACTGCCAGCGCTGCAAGCCGCCGGCCGATCTCTACAAGCTGACCAAGATCGAACCGACCACCTGATCAGAAACTGGAGGCCGCCCGTGGGTGCGTGCGTTCCACCCATGGGCGGCGATCCAGCCACGAAGTGGAGAAAAAAATGGCGAGATACCTAAAGCGTGGTCTGACCCAATCGGCGGTCGAGGAGGCCGATGCGAAGGTTCGATCGAGCGTCGAGAGCATCCTCGATGACATTCGAACGCGCGGAGATACCGCTGTTCGAGAGCTGTCCGAGAAATTCGACAAGTGGTCGCCATCCAGCTTCCGGCTGACCGAGGTGGAGATCGCCGCCGCCATTGAGCGGGTTAGCCAGCGCGACCTGGACGACATCAAGTTCGCCCAGGAGCAAATCCGCAACTTCGCGACCAAGCAGAAGGCCTGCCTGCGGGACCTCGAGGTCGAGACGTTGCCCGGCGTCGTTTTGGGGCACAAGAACGTGCCGGTCAACTCCGTTGGTTGTTATGTGCCCGGCGGGAAGTATCCTATGATCGCCTCGGCGCATATGAGCGTGGTGACCGCGAAGGTGGCCGGAGTTAAGCGAATCGTGGCCTCGGCGCCGCCCTATAAGGGGGCTCCGCATCCGGCGATCGTGGCCGCCATGCACTTGGGCGGTGCCGACGAGATTCTGGTCCTGGGCGGTATCCAAGCCGTCGCCACGATGGCGCTGGGGACGGAATCCATGGCACCCGTCGATATGCTGGTCGGCCCCGGCAACATGTTTGTCGCCGAAGCCAAGCGCCAACTGTTCGGCGTCGTCGGGATCGACCTCTTCGCCGGCCCGACCGAGACGCTGATTATCGCCGATGAGACGGTGGACGGCGAGATCTGCGCCATCGATTTGCTAGGTCAGGCCGAGCACGGGCCAACCTCGCCCGCGGTCCTGCTGACCACTTCGGAGAAGCTGGCGCGGGAGACGATGGGGGAGGTGGAGCGCCGGCTCGATATCATGCCGACCGCCGAGATCGCGCGGCGGTCGTGGGCCGACTATGGCAAGGTAATCGTTTGTGACAGCGAGGAAGAAATGCTGGTGGAAGCCAATCGCCTGGCCTTCGAGCACGTTCAGGTGATGACACGGGATCCCGAATACTTCCTGGACAACATGACGAATTACGGGGCTCTGTTTCTGGGGCCGCGTACCAACGTGTCGTATGGCGATAAAGTGATTGGCACCAACCACACGCTGCCGACCAAACGGGCGGGCCGCTATACCGGCGGTCTCTGGGTCGGCAAATTCATCAAGACCCATACTTACCAGCGCGTTCTGACCGACGAGGCTTCGACACTGGTTGGGGAATACTGTTCCCGGCTCTGTATGCTCGAAGGTTTCGCCGGGCATGCCGAGCAGGCCAATATCCGCGTCCGCCGCTACGGCGGCCGCAACGTCGAGCCCTATACCGCGGTGGAACCAATATGACCCCGCTCCCGCGCCCCCTTTGGCCGGGATCGGGCTCGTGGCGCGAGCCGTGAGCGTAATCCAGATATGGGGGCTTGGATGGAAAAGAAAGGGAGCGAGAAATTGTTACGGCAAAGGGTGGTGGCGAAACGCCTAGCGAGTGACTTGGGTGTTTCGACATCGACAATCTCGCGCGCTTTTTCACCCAAGGCGGTGATTGCGCCGGAAACCCGCGAGCGCGTGCTCAAGCGCGCGGAAGAGATTGGGTACAAGCCGAACCCCTATGCCCAGAGCTTGATCACCAAGCGTAGCAAGATCGCCGGCGTTATCGTTTCCGATATTACCAACCCCTTCTACCCCGAAGTTCTGACCGGCCTGACCGGAGCCTTACAAGGTGCCGGCCTCAACGTCATGCTCTTCACCAGCGCGGTGGGGCAAACTTCGGACGAGGTGTTGCCGCTGGCGCTGCACTACCAGCCGGACATCGTGGTGGTGCTGGCCGCGACGCTCAGCTTCCGCGCCGCCCTCGAATCGGTCGAGGCGGGGACCAGCCTGATCTTCTTCAATCGCTATATCCCCAATACCCCGACCCATTCCGTGACCTGCGACAATGTCCGCGGCGGCCGCGAGGTGGCCGACCACCTATTGGATCTCGGGCATGGGCGACTGGCCTATATAGCCGGCCCGCAGGACGCGACCACCAACACCGATCGCTGGGCGGGCTTCTCCAAGCGCTGCCGGGAGCGTGGTGTCGAGCACCTGGACTATGAGGAAGCCGGTGTCTTTTCCCATGACGCGGGCTACGCCGCCGCGGTGCGGCTTTTGTCGGGCGACGGCCGCCCGGACGCGATTTTCTGCGCCAACGATTTGCTTGCCCTGGGTGCGCTCGATGCCGCCCGTCGCGAGTTCCGGCTCGATGTGCCCAAGGACCTATCGATTGTTGGCTTCGACGATATCTCCATGGCGGCGTGGCCGTCGCTTGCCTTGACGACCTATCGCCAGCCGGCACGCCGGATGATCGCCGCCACCATAGACCTGGTTAAGCAGATCACCATCGACCCGAACTCCGAGCCGGTTTCAACGCGAATCGCCGGCCATCTTGTGATCCGCGAAACAACGGAGAAGCGCGATGTCTAATCAAGTTTGGACGGCGACCATCGATCGCAAGCCGGTTCTGCACCGTCATGACCGCGACGCCATGGACATGTGCCTTGCCGCGCCGGCGATGCCGTTGGCCGACGAGGTTTCGTCCCTGGCCAGCGATGAGGTTGTTCGTTACGGCCTTGCGGTCCGCCCGTCCTATGAAGTCCTCAAGCGGGCATTGGGCCAGATCTCGGGATTTCTGATCCTGATCTATGGCAGCCGGCGGGCGGATGTGCTGGATACCCAGTTGGTGGCCGCCGCCCGCGAGCAGTTCATGGAAGCCCACGATGCCGTGCAAACGATTCGGCCGCCGGCCGCCGCCGAGGACCACCATGCCGCGCTGCTGCGGGTTGCGAAGCTTCTCGATGGCGGTTTCGACCTGCTCGGCCACGAAGATTTCCGGCGCTCGGACGACAAGCGGTCGGAGTTGAGCCGCCGTTTGCGGGCCGCGCACCGCTTGATCCTGCGCGCCTCGGACGACCGCTTCGCCATGACCATGGTCGACTTCAATCACGCTTGCTGCGGTTGCGGCGCCGCGGCACCGGGCGGCCAGGGACAAACATAACCCAAATAGGAAAATCCGGGAGGAAGCTGTGAGCACATATTCAATCTGGGTGTTGGAATACTGCGCTGTTGAGAACTACTACAAGAGCGGCATCGTCTATGGCGCTCATAACCAGGGCACCAAGAAGCTGCCCTACTGCTACGTCGTGATCAAAGGTGGCGGGCACGTCGCCATGGTGGACGTGGGCTATAACGACAAGGACCATGGCCAATACCTAGGCAACAAATTCGGTGTAGCTAACTGGCATCCGCCCAAGGAGGTATTGGCCGAGGTTGGCGTGGCGCCGAAAGATGTCGACGCGGTCTTCATCACCCATGCCCATTTCGATCACTTCGGCAACGTCGAGGAGTTCCCCAACGCGCATTTCTATATCCAAGAGCGCGAGATCGCGAAGTGGATCTGGGCGATGTCCCTTCCCGAGCGGATGCGCTGGATGATGATCGCCATCGATCCCGGCGACATCATGCGCGGCGTCGAGCTTGCGAAGGAGGGGCGCCTGACCTGCGTCGATGGGGCAATGGAAAATGTCCTGCCGGGCATCGATCTGCAGCCGGCGCACGACAGCCATACCTTCGGCAGTATGTGGGTCGATGTTCGCAATGACAGCGCGGTCGAGTCGCGGGATCGCTGGATTCTGGCGGGCGACCTTGTCTATGACTTTGCGAACCTCGAGGGCGACGGCGACATTGTCGGCGTGCGCACCATGTACAATCCCGTCGGTCTCGCGGTCGGTAGTCAGACCAATCTCCTGTTGGCGACCGAACGTATGATGAAAAGCGTCGGCTACGAATCACGGCGGATCATTCCGATCCACGAGGAGCGTCTGAAGGACACCTTTCCGTCGCGGAACACCAAGAACAACCTGCGTGTGACGGAGATCTGCCTGGCCTCGGACGAGACATCGAGGGTGGCATGAAGACACGGCCGCCTCGCCTGTTCATGTCCGGGCGGACGCGAATGGACGGAAAACCATGACCGGGCATATTGCCGTCGTCGGGGCGGGTCTGGTCGGTTCCGGCTGGATAATCGTTTTCGCGCGGGCTGGCTTGTCGGTCCGGGTCTTCGACGAGAGCCAGGCGATTCGCGCGCGGCTTGTCCAGGAGTTGCGGGAAAACCTGGAAGACCTCGCCAGCCACGGCCTGATCGACGATGTCCAGGGGATCCTGGATCGGATCGACATCTGCCAATCGCTCGAGTCGGCGGTGCGCGGCGCCAGCTATGTTCAGGAGTCGGTCCTGGAGCGGGTCGATGTGAAGCAGGCTGTCTGTGCCGCGCTCGACCGCTTGCTGGACGAGCGGGCGATAGTTGGAAGCTCGACCTCGGGGATTCCCGCCTCGGCCTTCACGGAGGCGCTCACTAATCGCGAACGCTTCGTTGTGTCGCACCCGGTCAATCCGCCCTATCTGGTGCCCGTGGTCGAGGTTGTACCGGCGCCCTGGACCGCGCCCGAGACGGTCGAAGCGACCTGTGCCCTGATGAGCGAGGTTGGTCAGGTGCCGGTGCGAGTCTCCCGCGAGGTGGAGGGCTTCATTCTGAACCGGCTGCAGGGCGCCCTGCTCCGCGAGGCTTGGGCGCTCTACGAAGAGGGCTATGCCAGCGCCGAGGATATCGACAAGACGGTGTCGGAGGGGCTCGGGCTGCGCTGGTCTTTCATCGGGCCCTTCGAGACGATCGATCTGAACGCGCCGGGCGGCGTGCGCGATTATGCCCAGCGCCTGGGCCCGCTCTATCTCTCGATCGCGCGTTCGCGCGAGGACCCGCGGGCGTGGAGCGACGATCTGATTGGCCGGGTCGAGGATGAGCGGCGCCGAGCGGTCGCGCTTTCGGATCTGCCCAAGCGGCGCACCTGGCGGGACCGGCGGCTGATGGCGCTTGCGGCTCACAAGGCCGCGCAACGAAAACAGTCCAGCACATGACCGACGTGGACCTTGCCGGTACCATCGACGGTTTTCGGCTGGACGGCTGTCATGCGGTCGTGACCGGCGCGTCGCGCGGCATCGGAAAGGGCTGTGCTCTCGCCCTCGCCGGCGCCGGAGCGGACTTGGTTCTGGTCGGCCGCGATGCCGCCGACCTGGAACGCGTGGGCGAGGAGATTGAGTCGCTCGGTCGGACGGCCCGGGTCTTGGCCATCGATGTGACCGACATCGAGGCCTTCGCTACCGCGCTTGCTTCGCTCCCCCACATCGATGTCTTCGTCAACAACGCCGGTATGAACCGGCCGCAGCCTTTCCTGGAGGTGGAACCCGCGATCTTCGACCAGGTGATGGCCATCAACCTGCGCGGCGCTTTCTTCGCCGCCCAGGCGGCGGCTCGTTCGATGTGCGCGCGGGGTGGCAAGGGATCGATCATTCACATGACATCCCAGGCGGGGCATCGGGCGCTGCGCGACCGCAGCGTCTACTCCGCCTCGAAATTCGCCATCGAGGGGCTGACCAAGGCCATGGCTTACGAACTGGCCGAACGCGATATCCGGGTCAACGCGGTCGCCCCGACCTTTATCGAAACGCCCATGACCAGGCCGTTCCTGGAGAACCCGGAATTTCGCGATTACATCGACTCCAAGATCCGCCTGCCCCGATTGGGTCAGATCGACGACGTGGCGGGCGCGGTTCTTTTTCTGGCATCGCCGGCCGCCAAGATGATCACGGGCATTTCGCTTTTGGTGGATGGCGGTTGGACGTGCCACTAGGGCATGGTCCGACCGGATAGATGCGGTTCGATGGGGCAAATCGGTCCTCTCGCGCCCTGGCGTCGCCCACGGACCTTGTGCGATGCGGGTGGGTCCCACGGGCATCGCACGCGGGCATCGCACGGCGACTCGCGCCTAGCCGGCGGACAAGTGATCGTGGTGAAAAGGGTCCCCATCAACGAGACTTGATATAAGGGGGTCTGCGGGCCAGTTCGCGTTTGTCCGACAGTGCCGTGTGACATCGCCATTCGGGCGCGCTCTATAACAAACAGTATTGACTGTATGTTTTACCCTCGATAGAATAAATTGAAGATATGCCTTGGAGCCGCGCTCGAATGCGTCTCACCGGAGAAAGGAACCATGAAGCGCGCGCTCACGGCGCCACGGCGAACCCAGGAAAAGCGTAGCGCGGAGATGTGCGCCCGGCTCATGGACGCAACCCTGGACGCGCTCATGGACGTTGGCTACCACCGGGCGAGCACCCCTGAAATCGTGCGCCGCGCGGGCGTGTCGCGGGGCGCGCTCATGCACCACTATCCCTCCAAGGCCGACCTGGTGGCCGCCGCCGCGGAGCACATGCTCGACAACGCCACCGCCGACATCCGCGACCTCGCGGCGAGCGTCAAATCCGCGGATATGACACTCGACGATTTCGTTGACCATCTGTGGGAAAAGTTTTCGGGGCGGCTGTTCTACATCACCCTCGAATATGTCACGACCGCGCGGACCGATTCGGAGCTGCGGGAAAAATTATCGCCCGTGGTCGCCAAATTTCATGGCGCGCTGGATGAGATTTGGTGTCAGTTCTTCCAGGGCACCAGGCTGACGAGCTCTCAGGTTGACATCATTCTCAATCTTACTCTGTGTTTGCTACGCGGCATGGGGGCACAGACCGTGCTTCGCGACGATCCCCGGTACTACAAGGAACTTCTATCGGCCTGGAAGGGGCTGCTTTCACAGGTCGTGGAGGTTCAATCCGATTTGGGAAGATTGGAAGGCAGGAGCGGCATGCGTCGCGCCAGCCTGCCGTGGGCGTGACTAGTGGTCGGGGTGGGAAGTCGCCCGCCTTCATTGGTAAGTTCATGAAACTCAAGCAGATAAACATGGGAGGCGAATAATGACAAGACGATCAGGTTTGACCCGTCGACGGCTTTTGCTTGGCGCGGGCGCCGGTGGATTGGCACTGGGTATCGGGCGTAATCTGCCCGCGTTCGCCGCTGGCGACACTTTTCGAATCGGGGCTCTCAACCCGGTAACCGGCGCCGGCGGCCCTTACGGCCCCGGCATGCAGAAGATGATCATCGCCGCCGCCAAGGAGGTCAATGCCGCCGGAGGGGCGGGCGGGCGCAAGCTGGAAGTATTCGCGGAAGATACGCAAACCACGCCGGATGCCGCGGTTCTGGCGGTGAAGAAGCTGATCGAGGTGAACAAGGTCCAAGCGATCATGGGGACGTGGTCCTCGGGCATTACGCTCGCGATCATGCCGATCACCACGGCGGCCGGAATTCCGCTGATGTGCACCTCCGGGGCGTCCGCCATTTCCACCGACGACAAGGCGGATCTGGTCTGGCGTTTCCAGGCGACCGTGAACCGCTTCGGGCAGGCCTTCGCCAAGATCGCCGCCAACCACGGCTTCAAGCGCCCGGCGACCATGGCGTTCAACAACGCCTCGGGCATCGGCAATACCGAAGGTTTCAAAACCGCCTGGGAGGCCATGGGCAACAAGGTCGTGGCTCAAGTTGTCTACGAGCCCAAGCGGCCGTCCTATCGCTCCGAGTTGCAACAGGTCATGGCCGCCAATCCGGATGTGATCGTGTGTGGGTCCTACTTACCCGACACGACCATCTTTCTGCGCGAGTGGTACCAGATGGGCTATGCCAACAAGTGGATCATTCCCGGCTGGGCCGCGAACAGCAAGCTGGTCGACGCCCTCGGCAACGAGGTCACGGAAGGCATTATCTCGGTCGAAAGCATCGCCAACGAGGACGCTCCGTCCTACAAGAGGTTCGCCGATCTTTACCGCAAGGTAACCGGCGGCGACCCAGGCGCGAATATCTATGCTTCCATGACCTATGACATGGTCATCAGCTTCGCCCTGGCGATGGTGGCCGCGGGCGCGGATGCCGGCCCGGGCGAGATCAACGCCAAGATGCGCGATGTCAGCAACCCGGGCGGCAAGGCCGTCTTCGGTTTCGAGGAGGGCAGGGCCGCCTTGAAGCAGGGTGCGATTGATTATCAGGGGGCCTCCAGCCGGCTGGACTTCGACGAGTATGGCGATGTGACGCCGAACTTCGGCGAGTCCGTGATTACCGGCGGTAAGATCGTGCGCCAGGCGATCGTCAAGATTTAATCGATAGACCGAAGCAAACCGCCGACCGAGCCACGCGACTTGCGTGGTTCGGTCGCGCGCGGGATGGTGATCCGTGCCGAAAAGGCGAGGGCGCGCGCGCCACGGGGGGGCGGATGCTGAACAGCGCGTATTTTCTCAATCTCGTGGTCAATGGCGTGGTCGAGGGCATTATTATCGCCCTGGCCGCCTTGGCCCTGACCTTGGTCTTCGGGATCGCCAGATTTCCCAACGCGGCCGCCGGCGACACCATGACTCTCGGCGCCTATGCCGGTTTTGGCGCGCAGTCCCTTCTCGGCGGCTCTATCGTGCTGGCGAGCATCTTTGCCATGGCCGTTACCGCCGCGGTGTCCGTGTTCTTCTATTATACGGTATTCCGCAAGCTCGCCCGCTCCTCGGTCGCGGCCTTGATCGCCTCGATCGGTATCGCGTTCATGCTGCGCAGTGGGATCACCTTCTTCCTTGGCCACGATCAAAGAGCTTTCGACATACCGATCGTGCGCGCGGTCCCGATCGGCCCCGTGCGCATCGTGCCGAGCGATCTTACCCTCGCGGCGGCGGCCTTGGGGGCTTTGGCCGTTGTCTTCCTGGTTCTCTATATGACACCGCTTGGCCGCCGCATGCGGGCGGTGGCCGACGATCAGGCGCTCGCGCGCGCCAGCGGTATAAACGCGCACCGGGTCATGATTATGCTGTGGGTCTTGGCCGGGTCGGTGGCCGGTCTGGCCGGAACACTCCTGGGCATCAAGACCATCATTACCCCCGAGATGGGCTGGGACCTCCTGTTACCGGCCTTCGCCGCGGCGATTCTGGGGGGCATCGGTAGCCCGGTAGGCGCGGTGCTGGGAGGATTGCTTCTAGGCGTCGCGCAGGAGGTTTCGACGCCATTCGTGGGCTTCACCTACAAGATTGGGCTGGGCTTCGTTGTCCTGCTGCTGGTTCTACTGATTCGCCCCAATGGCTTGCTTGGGCGCGGCGAAGCCGTTCGGTGAGCGGGGGAGGTAAAAGGAAAGATGGAAAACTACCTCCTGGCGGTCGCGATCATCGGCCTAATTTATATGCTCCTGACCTTGGGGCTTAACCTCCAGTACGGGTTCACGGGGCTCATTAATTTCGGTCATGTCGGGTTCTTCGCCGTTGGCGCCTACACTTCCGCGTTGCTCGGCATCCAGGGCCTGCCTCTAGTCATCGGCTTTGCCGCCGCCATGGTGACCGCCGCGCTGACCGCTTATCCGATCGGGCTCTTGAGCCTACGCCTGCGCGTCGAATACCTGGCCATCGTGACCCTGGGGTTTTCGGAGGCGATACGGCTGGTCATCATCAACGAGGGCTGGCTGACCAAGGGTGTTCAGGGAATCACCAATATCCCCACATTGAACCAGGCCAGTGGCCTGGGCATCTCCGCGTCTCTGCTTACCTTTATCCTGCTGATTTTAGCCAACGGCCTGGCGATCCTGGGCATTCGGCGCCTGACCAAAAGCCCATTCGGTCGCGTCATCGAGGCGATTCGGGATGACGAGGACGCGGTGCGGGCGCTTGGCAAGGACCCGGGCCGGTTCAAGGTTCGCGTGTTCATGATCGGCGCGAGCCTGGCCGGTTTGGCGGGCGCGTTCTATGCCCACTACATCGCCTACATCGTGCCGGATCAATTCTTGCCGCTTCTCACCTTCTATATTTGGGTGGCGATGATCATGGGCGGTGCCGGGAAGGTTTCAGGCGCGGTGGTCGGTACCGGGACCCTGGTGCTGTTCCTGGAGGGGTCGCGCTTTCTGAGGGATGTGGTGCCCTGGGTCTCGGCGGTGGAAATGGCCAGCGTGCGCCTGGGTGTCGTGGGTCTGGCGCTGGTTCTGCTCATGCTCTACCGGCCCGGGGGCATCATGGGAGACTACACCAGCCGATGAGCCTCAAGATCGAAAGGGTGACAAAGCTGTTCGGAGGGTTTCTCGCCCTGGACGAGGTTTCGATCGAGGTTCCGGCGGGCGCGCTTTATGGCCTGATCGGCCCCAACGGCGCCGGCAAGTCAACACTCTTTACCGTCGTCAGCGGCTTTCAAAGCGCCAACAAGGGCGAGGTGACCTTCGATGGCGCCGCTCTCGATCGCCTCTCGGTTCCGGCCCGCGTGCGCCGGGGCTTGGGGCGCACTTTCCAGGTGCCGCGCGAATTTCGCCACCTGAGCGTACGCGAGAACCTGACGGTCGCGGCGCCGATGCAGGCCGGAGAGAACATCTTCAACGTCTTCTTTCGCCGGGGGCGCATCCGCGATCAGGAAGCCGCGATCGCCCGGGAGGTCGAAGACATCCTGACCTTTCTGAAACTGGACGAGGTCGCGGAGCGGCCCGCGGGCAAGCTCTCCGGCGGTCAAAAGAAGCTTCTGGAACTTGGCCGCGCCTTGATGGCCAAGCCGCGCATGATCTTGCTCGACGAGCCCTTCGCCGGAGTCAATCCGGTCCTGGTCGAGAAAATCTCGCGCCACATCCAGGAGCTGCACGCGCGCGGCATGGGATTCCTCGTGGTCGAGCACAACCTCCAGGCTTTAAGCGCGCTGGCGGAGTTTCTTTACGCCATGGACAGGGGGCGCATTCTGGCCGCCGGCGAGCCCGAGGAGGTCTTGGGCGATCCGAAGGTCCGCGAAGCCTACATGGGCGGAATCGCATGACGCTGTTATCGGTGGGCGCCCTGAGCGCCGGTTACGAAGACATCAACATCGTGACCGATATCGATCTCACCGTCGCGCTCCATGAGATCGTGACCATCGCGGGCACCAACGGTTCGGGCAAGTCCACCTTGGTCAAGGCCGTGATGGGGCTGCTCACCAGGGTCGTTGGGACCGTTCGCTTCGACGGCCATGACCTCTTGCGCGTGCCGAGCGAGGAGCGGGTCCGGATCGGGATGAGCTATGTGCCCCAAGTGGCCAATGTCTTCTCCTCGCTCACCGTGCTGGAGAATTTGCAGGTTCAGGAAGGTGTGCGCGACCGGAAGGCCAGGGTGGATCATATGTTTGAGATGTTCCCGGCGCTCGCCGAGCGCCGCCGGGTGCGCGCCGGGACACTATCGGGAGGCGAGCGCCAACAACTGGCGCTTGCGCGTGGCCTGATGCCAGAGCCGAAACTGATGGTTTTGGACGAGCCGACCGCCGCGCTGTCGCCGGCCTTGGTGGACCAGGTTCTGACGTTGATCGAAGGGCTGCCGCGTCTCGGCGTTACGGTCCTTCTGGTCGAGCAACGCGCCCGTCGGGCGCTCATGATCAGCCATCGTGGTTACATCCTCGATACCGGGCGCGTGGTGTTGCACGATACGGCGGCGGCGCTCCTCGCGGACGAACGCATGGCGGAACTTTACCTCGGCAACGCCTAGGCGCGAACCACCGCGCAAACCATGGGAATGTTATTTGGACATGACTGAAATCATATTTTGCAACGCTCTGGTGTTGGATCCCGTGGGCGGCGAATTGCTCGCCGATCGGTGCGTCCGGGTGGCGCAAGGGCGGGTTCGGGAAATCTCCGAACAGCGGCTCAAATCCGCCGAGGCACAAATTTTCGATCTACGTGGCAAGGTGTTGATGCCTGGGCTTTGCGACGGGCATGTCCATGTGACCGCCGTGAGTCCGAATTTCGCCGGGCTCACGCGCCTGTCCCCATCTTACGTCGCCGCGCGCGCAAGCGAGATTATGCGGGGCATGCTCATGCGCGGCTTTACCACGGTTCGCGATGCTGGCGGGGCGGATCATGGCCTCGCGCGCGCGGTCGAGGAGGGCATCTTCGTTGGCCCGCGCATACTTTTCAGCGGCCATGCGCTTTCCCAGACGGGGGGGCACGGCGATATGCGCGCGGCGGGCGAGAATGCCTTCGAAGGATGTTTTTGCCGCGCCGGATTGGGACGGATATGTGATGGGGTCGCCGAGATTCAACGCGCGTGCCGGGAAGAGATTCGCAAGGGGGCAACGCAGATCAAGCTGATGGTGTCCGGCGGCATCGCCTCGCCAACCGACAGGATCGGCAGCACGCAATTTTCCCTCGAGGAGATTACCGCGGCGGTCCAGGAAGCGGAGGCCGCCGAGATTCACGTCATGGCGCATGCCTATACCGCCCGCGCCGTCAACCGCGCGATCTCCCGCGGGGTGCGCTCGATCGAGCACGGCAACCTGATGGACGAGGAAAGCGCGGCGTTGTTCCTGAAGCACGGTGCCTTCCTGGTTCCCACCCTATCGACCTATCACACGCTCGCGCGCGGCGGTATCGAGGCTGGCATGCCGGCGGCGTTGCACGCCAATATCTTCGATGTGCTGGACGCCGGCGCGAAGGCGCTCGAACTCGCCCACCGGCGCGGCGTTAAAATGGTCTATGGAACCGATTTGCTCGGCTCGTTGCACCAGCACCAACTGCTCGAGTTCGCCATCAGGAGCGAGGTCCAGAAGCCGATCGACATCATCCGCGCCGCCACATGCAACGCGGCGGAGCTCTTCAACCGAGTGGGCGAAATCGGAATCGTGGCGCCAGGCGCCCGCGCCGATCTTTTGATTATCGACGGCAACCCACTGGACGACATCGGATTGATGCAAGACCCAAACCGGAATTTCAAGGCGATCGTGAAAGGTGGCGTGTTCTATAAGAACGAACTTTAAGCCCTTTTTCACCGGGGTGCCCATGGCGGACCCTCCCGTCTCGGTCATGTTTCTTCGCTTCCCACCGACGTGTCATCCGTTGTCGCCGCGCTCGTCGGCAAGCCGTTTCCCTCATTCTGTCAACCGGCTTTCGAGATCGGCCGCGGCGCCGCTTATGTCGGCCGCGATGGCCGCCCGCGCGCCGACCTTGTCCCGGGCCCCGAGCGCCTCGATCGCCTGACGGTGGCATTTCATCGAATTGGCCAGGTGCTGCTTGCGGGGCAGCGCCAGCCGGATGAACGGGCCGATCCTCATCCAAAGCCCCTCGATCATGTTGAGCAGAAGTTCCGAGGAGCCGATCTTGTAGATCGTGCGATGGAACGCCCAGTTGGCGACCAGATAGGCGTCCGCGTCGTCGCGCAGGATCGCCCGTTCCATCTCGACGCAAAGATCCTCGAGGGCGGCGAGCTCCCGATCCGCGGCGCGGTCCACCGCCTGTTCGGTCGCAAGCCCTTCGAGAGCGAGGCGAATGTTGCGCAGATCGCGCAGATCGGCGCGGGTTAGCCGCGGCACGGTGAGCGTGCGGTTGGCGCCCTTGACCAGAGCCCGCTCCGCCTCGAGCCGCTTCAGGGCTTCGCGCGCGGGTGTTGCGCTGATGGTGAGCTGATTCCCCAGATAGCGGATACTGATCGGCTGCTCGGGCTCGAACAGGCCGCTCATCAGCGCCTGGCGCAGGCGGTCGTAAACCTGCATCTGAATATTCGCGGTTTCATCGGTCTTGATCGATTTGAGCATCACCTTCCGCCTGGTCGAGAGCTTGGCGGACGGTCGCGGGCCCGCCGTGCCGTCGGGGGCCCGCGCGCGCGGCGGATCTTCGTCATCGTCGTAAGCATTCACTATCGTGCGAACCATGTCTCTGGACCGAACCATGATTAAAGCCAAAGGATTTTCTTGCGGTATTCGAGATCGTCGAGGAGTGGCCGTGCCGGGCCTTCGTGGACGACGGTCCCCCTGTCCAATACGTATACACGATCGACCAGCGCGAGAACGCGATCGAGATCGTGTTCCACGATGATGATCGGTACCGCCTCGCGCAGGCGGCTCACCGCATCGAATACTTCGTCGACGACGGCCGGCGCCAGGCCCTCGAACGGTTCATCGAGAAGCAGGACCCGGAGGTTGCCGGAAAGAGCCCGGGCGATGGCCACCATCTGCTGTTCGCCGCCGGAGAGAACGCCGGCCTTGCGGTGCATCAACAGCCTGAGTTTAGGCATGAAGGCGCAGATCTGGTCGAACGTCCACGAGAGTCCCTCGCCCGTGTGACGCCGCATGCCACCGATCTCCAGATTCTCCGCGACCGTGAGGGTGCCGAACAGCCGCCGGCCCTGGGGGACATAGCCGATGCCGTGGCGCGCGACCTCTTGCGGTGGGAGCCGGGTCAGATCGCGGTCGCCGATCGAGATCGTGCCCGAGCGCGCCGGCGCCAGCCCCATGATCGACTTGATGGTCGTCGACTTGCCGGCGCCGTTGCGCCCCAGCAGGCCGACGATCTCGCCCGCGCGCAGCTTCAGGCCGACATCGTGCAGAATTTGGCTGGTGCCGTAGAAGGTGTTGACGTTGGCCAGTGCGAGGACCGGGGCGCCGGTGGCGCCCAGGGGCTGGACCGGGGACCGGACCGGGAGCGTGCCGGACCGTAATTCGGACGCCGCGCCGCGACCGCGACCGAGATAGATATCCTGCACCAGTCGGTTGTCGCGCACCTCCTCGGGCGTGCCGTCGGCCAGAATGCGCCCCGCGTGCATCACCGTGATACGTTCGGCGATATCGAAGGCGTGATCCATGTCGTGCTCGATCATCACCACCGTGATCGACTTCGACAGGAGCTTGATCAGCTTGGCAAACCGGCTGCGTTCCGCCGCGGCGAGCCCGGCCAGGGGCTCGTCGAGGAACAGCACGCGCGGGCGCGAGGCGAGGGCGATCGCGATCTCGAGAAGCCGCTTGCCACCCCCCGAAAGGTCGGCGACCCTTGCCGGCTCCATGCCCTTCAGCCCGGTAAAGGCGATGATCTCGTCGGCTTCTCGGGCCACCTGGGGGATTCGGTCCGCGCGGCGCAGGGGATTGTACCGTTCGCGATGACGCGCCTGAACGGCGAGGCGGATGTTCTCCTCCACCGTGAGCTGCTCGAAGAGGTTGACGATCTGGAACGACCGGCATAGCCCGGCGCGCGGGAAGGCCTTGGTCGGTCTCCCGTTCATGGCCCGTCCCAGATAGGTAAGGGTTCCCTCCTCGGCCCGATGCATGCCGGTCAGCAGATTGAACAACGTCGTCTTGCCCGCCCCGTTCGGTCCAATGACGACGCGGAATTCATGCTCGCGGAAGTCGAGGTCGACGCGATCCACGGCAGTGAACGCGCCGAAGCGCTTCGTGAGGCCGCGTGCAATCAGGAATTCATCGCCCCCTTGGGACGCCGCGCGCGCAAGGCTTGGGGGCAGCGCCCACTGCTCGGGCGGTGTCACGCGGGCGGCCATCGCCGCGATCCCGACCGCTTCCTTGCGGGCCATGGCGACGATGCGCTTGGCGGCGCCGACGATGCCTTCGGGCGAGAACAGCACGAAGCCGATGAAGAGGAGCCCGAACCACAACTGCCAGCTCGACGTGTAGGCCGCGAGCACGTCCTGGAACAGGATGTAGACGAACGCGCCGACGGCGGGGCCGAGGAACGACCCGCTGCCGCCGAGCACCGCCATGGCCAGGATTTCGCCGGAGAAGGCGACATGCACGATCTCCGGGGTCACGATATAGAACAGCATCGCATAGAGGGCGCCGCCGAGGCCGACGACGGTGGCCGAGATGGCGAACGAGATCAGCTTGTAGAGCATCACCCGATAGCCGAGGAACTCCGCGCGCTGCTCGTTCTCGCGAATGGCGACGAAGACCCGGCCAAGGGGCGAGTTCACCAGCCGCCAAAGCCCGGCGCCCGCCAGGAAGACGAACCCCGAAACAAGCCAGTAGTAGGTCATGGAGTCGTTGATATCGAAGCCGAACACGGCGGGTCTGACCAGGCCGCGCAGGCCATCCTCGCCGCCGGTAAAGCTGGTCCAGCGATAGACGATGTAGAACGCCATGGCGGTGAAGGCCAGGGTCAGCAGGGAAAAATAGACACCGCCCCGCCTCAGGATCAAAAGGCCGATGGCGAACCCGAGCACCAGGCACAGCAGGACGGCAACCAGAATCGGCAGCCAGAACCCCCCCTTGAAGACGTGAATCTGGAGCAGCGCGGTGGCATAGGCCCCGAAGCCGAAGAAGATGGAATGACCGAAGGAGACCAGGCCGGTGTAGCCGAGCAGCACGTTGAAGCCGATCGCGACCAGGAAGAAGATCGCGAGCTTGGTCGCCGCCACGTCGGTCATCCCGATAACCGAGACGAAGAACGGAAGCGCGAGCAACGCCAGGCCCAGCCACGGCAACGGATGCAAGAGCCACCGCCCGAGCGAAGCCGGCACGGATACCGCCCGCGCGCGATCGAGCGTGCCGTTGCCGGGCGCGGTCATTCGAGCCGCTCCATGCGTTCGCCGAACAGCCCGCGCGGGCGAACCAGGAGAATCAGCACCATGAGCGCATACATGGACGCCTCGGCCGCCGGCGGGAAAAATGTGATGGTGATGCCGCGCACCACGCCGACCAGGACGCCGGCCAGCAGCACCCCCCAGAAGCTTCCGAGCCCGCCGATCACGACGATCACGAAGGCCGCCATGACCACATCGTTGCCCATCGCCGGTTGAACGCCGGCGAGCGGCGCGGCGATCACCCCGGAAAACGCGGCGAGCGCGACGCCGAGCCCGAAGATCGCGGTCTGCACCGGCTTCAGATTGACCCCCATGGCTTCGACGATCTCGGGATCGGAGGCCCCGGCGCGCACGATGAGACCGAACTTGGTCTTGGCCAGCAGCAGCCAGATAAGGAATACGGCCAGCAACACCAGGCCGAAGATGAACAGCCGATAATAGGGATAGATGAAGCCCCCGATCAGCAGCACGCCGCGCAGGAACTCCGGGATGTTGAACGGGATTCCCGCCGGTCCCCAGATCAGCCGCAGGAGCTGTTCGATGACGATGGCGAGCCCGAAGGTGAAAAGCAGGGTCAGTATGGGATCGTCCTGATACAGACGCCTGAGCAGGGTCACTTCGATCGCCATGCCGATCACCGCCACGGCGCCAGGCGCGATCAGGAGCGCGCCTGGATAACCGAAGACGGAGGCGAAGGTGACCGCCAGATAGGCGCCGATGGCATAGAACGCGCCATGGGCCAGATTGACCACGCCGCCAAGACTGAAGATGATCGAGAGGCCGAGGGCAAGCAGGGTGAAGAACGCTCCCACCAGCACCCCGTTCAGTATCTGCTCGATCAGAATGGACACGTCACGCAAGCTTTCATACCGGTCGAGCCGATGGATCGGTCCGCCGGGTGTTCAGACGCCACGCGGGCGCGCGCGCCAACGAGCCCATGAACGGGTTCATGGGCTCGTTGGTATAACGCCGCCGTCGAACGCGGTGCGAGCGGCATCGAATATGCGGCTATGCCAAGGCCGGACTTGGGCGACGGCGCGAACCGCCGCCCTTTCCTGCACGGCTTTGACCCGAGACCCCCAGCCGGCCCGATGTTCAGAGGGCGCCCAGGCTGCAGGGATTTTCCTCCGCGGTCGGCTGAATAGTATCGAGGCTCTGGTTCTTTCTGGGCGCGGCCTGGACGATGTCGAAGATGTCCCACTTGTCGGCGGCCTTGCCCTTATCCTTCACCTTGACCACGTACATCTCCTGAAGGAGCTGGTGGTCGCGCTTGCGGAACATGCCTTCCCGGTCCTTGAGCAGATCGAACTTCGCGCCGCTCTCGAAATACCCTATCAAATCGGCCGATTTCGTGCTCTTGGTCTCGGTCATGGCCTGAGCCAGAATCTTGACCGCGATATAATCGCCCCAGGCCTGGTTCTCCGGCGGCACCCCGTAGCGCCTGGTGAACGCATCGGTAAATGCTTTCGAGCCGGCCTGGTCGAGACCGTGGTACCACAGGCTCTGCCAGTAGCCGGAGATGGCGTCGATGCCGGCGTTCCAGAACAGGAGCGTATCCATGACGCCGCCGCTCAGGGGCAGGCCGAGATTGTACTCGCGGAACTGCTTGAGGAAGTTGGTCTGGTCGGAACCGGCCAGGTTGAGATAGACGAGATCCGGATTCGCCTGGCGGATTTTCAGAATATAGGACGAGAAATCCACGGTGCCGGTGGGCACGAGATCGTCGCCGACCACGGTGCCGCCATTGCCCGTATAAAAACGCTGCGAGACACGGCGCAAGTCATGGCCGAAGGCATAGTCGGCGGTCAAGAAGTACCACTTCGAGCCTTTGATCAGATTCTGCGATAGCTGCCAGTTTCCAATCGTCTTGGTATACATGGTGTTGTTACCTTCGACGTGGAACATGTAGCGGTTGCAGTTCTTGCCGCGCAGGGCATCCGAGTTCGCGCCCGTGTTGATGTAGAGGGTCTTGTTGCGCGCCGCCGCGCTGCCGATCGCGAGCGCGGTGCCCGAGCTGATCTCGCCGAGCAGGGCGGACACCTTGTTCTTGTTAATCAGCTTGTCCACCTTGGTGACGGCGACGCCCGCGTTCACGCTGTCCTCGACGAACAGCTCGACCTGCCGGCCCAGGATGCCGCCGGCGGCGTTGATCTCGTTGATCGCGAGATAGGTTCCGTTCAGGCCGTAAACGCCGAGCTGGCCGAGGAAGCCGCTCTTGGGCGTGATGTGGCCGATGCGAATGACGTCTTCCGCGGCCCGCAGGACGGCCGGGAAGCCAAGCGAGCTTGCCGCCACCAAGCCGGCGCCGGCGGCGGCGCCCTTGACGACATCGCGGCGCGACAGTCCCTGAGCGTGGCGGGTAGATTGTGTCTTTTTATGCATGACATGGCTCCTCCCTGCTAGACGGTTCTAATGTGATACGGAGGGCGGGAAGGGGAGTCAAGTGTGATCACACTAGGGTCGGCGAAAGCTTCGCCACCCGAGGGCCGTGGCGCGGGCGTCCCTACGGGACAACGTCAAACGAACGCCTCTACCCGTCTCAAGTCGAATTGCGCGGACATTGCCCTCAGAGGTATTTTTTCGTCACCGCGGCGCCTATGGTGTATTTCGGATCGACAAAATTGCCGAGGCGCACCTTGCCGCATTGACTCAGCATCATGTAGGCATCCCATTGGTCGTAGCCGTATTCCGCCACCAGCCAGCGAACCAGTTCGCGATAGGCGATGCGTGTCGCGTCCTCGAGCGGCCGGCCGCTGCCGATCGCCATGATGAAGTCGTCGGCTTCCAGACGGGGCCATTCGATGTTCCAGCCCTTGATCAGGTCGACCGTGATGGTCGTGGTCGTCGGGTATTCGACCGCGACACCGCAGACCTCGCCATCGCCCTGGCAGGCGTGGGCGTCGCCGATGAAAAGACGCCCGCCCGGCGCGCGAACCGGGAGGTAAGTAATCGTTCCGGGACCCATGTCGGGCAGGTCCATGTTGCCCCCGTGATGGTCCGGGGTCAGTGAATTGATGGAATCGATCTGCGGGGAGCAACTGAGGGTGCCAATGTGCGGCTTGTACGGCAGGGTAACCCTGTCGCTCCAATAGACGTTCTCCGCGTCGAGATTGATTTTGCGGACCTTCTCCGGCAATGGATCGTTCAGCGTGGCCGTGTAGTAGGTGCCGGTCAGGCCGCCGAACTCCTTGATCATGCAGCAGGTGCCCCGTGGCTGAGGCCCGCGCGGCGCCATGGTTTCGATATGCACGGCCAGCGCGTCGCCTTTTACCGCGCCCTCGACCATGATCGGGCCGCACTGGGGATTGAGCCACGGCAGCTCCAGAATCTCGGAGGGCACATCGGTTTCGCTGGTAATTTTGCCCTCGAAGGCATCCTGCGTCTCGACGACGACACGATCGCCGGGCTTGATGTGAAGAACCGGGTCGGAATAGGGGCCAATCGTATAGTGATAGGTCCCCTGGGTAGCTTCCGTCAGATCAT
>Ga0114931_10002182_pt1 | contig 24929 bp, 26 predicted proteins | sample 2SBtaG_FD_89579 | JGI IMG/M metagenome (GOLD analysis project Ga0114931, IMG submission 89579) | Deep subsurface microbial communities from Kolumbo volcano to uncover new lineages of life (NeLLi) - 2SBTROV14_V59a metaG | ecosystem: Environmental > Aquatic > Marine > Volcanic | place: Kolumbo... | reverse complement strand
TATAGGTATGTGTTGAATGACCCAGTGAATTTTGTAGATCCAGAGGGCCAATTTGGTTTGCCGGGCGCTGTGATAGGCGCTGCTATTGGTGGAATCTCAGGGATTGTGGGCGCATTGGCTACAGGTGGTAATATTGGTGATGTAATAACTGCAGGTTTAGTTGGTGCCGGCACAGGCGCAATAAGCGGGTTGTTAGGGCCTGCGGCTCTATTAGGTCAGATTGGTCGTGGTGCCGCATTTGGGGGTATTGGTGATCTGATAGGACAAGGAGTAGGGATATCTCGGAATCCCTGCCGATCTTTTAATTTTGGATCTTTTGTGGGGTCAGTGATTGGTGGTGGGCTAGGTGCAGGAAAAGCTAATGTGCTTGGTGGACCAGGTAATACTGTGACTGGTCAAATAAGTTCAGGGTTCTTATCTGGAGGGCTAGTCCTCACCGCTGGTACTATTGGAACTGGTTTGGGACGGTTCTAAAATATTATGACGTTTTTTGAGAAAAAAAATGATAATAAATGGGTAGATGTAAGATTAGGTGCCACTGGAAATGGGGTATGGATTGCTCCTATTAGCATGCTTGCAATTAGTTATTGTATTTATATTTTTTCAAAAATATTAGTATCTTCTCAAGAAGAGACAGTTAAGATAATTTATCTTGTTGGAATATTAATTTTGGTTACGCTATTAATCGCTGACATATTTTTTATAAAAGAAAGTAGAAAAACAGCCCAGCAAATAATTTTCCAAGACGATTCAAAATGTACTGTTCATTTATATTTTGGTCGTGAAATCAGTTTTAATTCTGATCAAATAGATGTTATTAAGCCCCATAAAGCAGGATGGATGCATAGGCTCATGACAATACTAGACCGTAATAGAAATAATTATCTTGTGAGTCTGCATGGAGATTCCTTCTTTTTTATAAGTGGAGCAATGCCCCAGGTTGGTGAACTTATAACTCGAATAAAAAGTGAGAGGAAAGGTGTCGGTGGCAATTGACACTACCGAAATAAAAAGAAGATAAAAGGGGACGCTACCCTTTTTAGTGTTCTGACCCCTTGATTCCTAAAATGCTACCGACCTCAGCGTTATCAGCTGCCGCAAGCGGGGCAGTGCGGATCCTTTGGTAATTCCAATTGTCTGAATTGCATGTTGCGGGCGTCGAATAGTAGCAGCCTTCCCTTCAGGTCGTTGCCGATCTTGAGTAAGACCTTGATGCTTTCAATGGCCAGGATTCAGCCGATGACGCCGGCAACGGGCCCGAGTATGCCTTGCTCGCTGCAACCGCCTTGTTGGCCCTGTTGCGCTTGTTGGGGAAAGAGGCATTCGAGGCAGGGTGCGTTCTCAAGCTCATTGTGGAAGACGCTGGCCTGACCTTCCATACGGATGATGCCGCCGCTGACCAGGGGTTTTCGTGCCATGATACAGGCGCTGTTTAGTTGATAGCGGCTGGGGTAGTTATCACTGGCGTCGATCACGACATCCGCCTGATGCACCTGTTCCAGCAGGTGCTTGCCGCTGAGTCGTTGGCTGATGGTATGGATGCTGACGGTGGGATTAAGGGCCGTGAGGGCATCCCGGTCGGAATCAACTTTGGCGCGGCCGATAGCGCTGCTGTTGTGCAGGATCTGGCGCTGCAGGTTGCTGATGTCCACCTGATCATCATCACTGATAGTCAGGTGTCCGACGCCGCTCCCCGCCAGGTATAGGGCGGCAGGAGAGCCCAGCCCGCCGGCACCGATGATCAGTACACGAGACTGCAGCAGTTTTTCCTGGCCGGCCAGATCGATTTCCGGCAACAGGATCTGGCGGCTGTAGCGGTTGAGCTGCACATCATCCATGGTGGTCAGGTTTCTCTGCGTTGTGGTATTTCCCGTTTCAGCTATGCGGTAGCTGATAGCACCACAGGCAATTTTGTGGTTCACGCCGGTCGTCCGCCCAGCCGCCCAGCAGAAAGATCTGCTCGTTAATGACTGCGACACCCATGGCCGCGAGGCTGTGAGACATGGTCGGCAGGATGTGCCATTGCTCTGTTTTCAGCTCGTAACAAGCGGCATGGTCGCTGATGCCGTCACCGCTGTAGCCGCCGAAGATAAACAGATGTCCATGGCTGATGCAGGCACCGGCGCCTGCTGCCGTCCACGGCAGGGTGATATCGCCTTTTGACCAGGTGCCGCTGGCGGGATCGAAGACCTCGGTGTGATCAAAGTTGTTGAAGCCCTCGGGGGTGAAGGTAACCCCGCCCATGGTGACGATGTGCCCGTCGATGACTACGGCATCCAGCGCAAAACGGGGAGTGGGCAGGGAGGCAATTTCTTCCCATTGTCCTGTTTGTAAATTCAGGCGTTCACAAAAACCAAATCCGGGGTCTGTCTGGGGGCCGGCAACCACGGCGTCCGGATGGTGCCCTCCCATGATATAAAAATGTTCGTCCAACAGTACCCCGGCAGGATAGTCATGGGGCATGATCATGTCAGGCCCTGATTTCCAGCTGTCTTTTTGCGGATCATATATCTCTGTAGTGCGCAGAAATTTGAATGTGCCATCAGGTTGTTTGAAGCCGCCACCGATAATATAGATGAGGTCGCCGACGGTGTGGGCGATGGCGCCTGAGCGCAGGGTGGGCATGGGGGTGCCACTGGACCAGCTGTCCTGCTGCGGGTCATAGATGATGACGGAATTCTGGCTTTTGAAGTTGGGGCCGCCGCCGCCAAAACCGTAAATTTTGCCTCCATAGGTTGCTGTGGGGCAGTGAGAACGGGCAATATCTAGAGATGTGCGGCTTAGCCAGTGTCCGGTGTTCAACTGATGTGTGTTTTTCATATAGGCTCTCTAGTTGCTTTAATGTAAGTATTAAGGGCGGAGAAACCGCTTCATTGTTGCCTGGCAATCGCTAATTCCGCGCTCACTGTGCGGCTGCTCATGGCTGCAAGCAGCTCTGGTGATGCCGGCGAATTGCAAATTATATCATGGTGTTAGGGATGTCGCAGAGAGAATTTCCGGGTTCACTGGCTGTGGCGCTTCAGGTGCGCCTGATTTCCGGATACAGGATAGATTATGATTCCGTCTGGGAGCGAATTATGTTATGATTGTGTCACTTCTGTATCTTGAAAGGGTTACTTGGATGAGACAGAAGCTTTAACTGCTAATACTTCATATAATTCAGGATTCTTGACGCAAAGGCATGCGATTAGGTGGTTCCGGTTTGGGATTGCCGCGGGGTCCGCACACATATCGCCATATCCGGCATTTGATGCTTATCAAGATCAACATCATGTCTGGCTCAAAAAAGGATTTTAATTACAGTAGGTTGCATGGTTTGTGTCGCGGGTTAATTGTGGCAGTCAGGGTGGTGTCATTACCCGGGACGGCTGTTACGGGCGATATCGTTGGATAAAGTTATTAATTTCCAGGTCGTCTATATAGGTAGCAAGTGGAAAAGCCCTCGAGGAGATCAAAACATGCTCAATAACTCGCTGAACGTAAAAAAGGCCTTTGATACGGCAAAAAGCGAATCATCTGCCATTGCCGAAAATCGCCATCCTAATCCTCTCCCGCCCTTGCAGGATCGTCAGGGGAGAACCTTCGATTATGTCAGGATAGCGGTTATCGAACAGTGCAACCTGCGTTGTACCTATTGCATGCCCGAAGAGGGGGTCCGTTTTAAGGAAAAAGATATGGTGCTGCGCACGGATGAAATTTTGCGCGTGGTGGAGCAGCTGGCCCGGATGGGGGTGCGCAAGGTACGCTATACTGGCGGTGAGCCGCTGGTGCGGCCGGATATCGTTGACATCGTTGCCCGTAGCGCACAGACACCTGGGGTAAAAGCCGTACATTTGACGACCAATGGCTTACTGTTTCCCAAGTATGCCCGGGATTTGCGCGATGCAGGACTGTTTGGGGTGAATATCAGCCTTGATTCCCTGCATGAGGATAAGTTTGAACAGATTACCCGCCGCAGTGGATTGGATAAGGTGCTGGAAAGTATCGATCTGGCAGTTGAGCTGGGTTTTCCGCGGGTGAAGGTCAATGTGGTGCTGATGCGGGGCTTTAATGAGGATGAGCTGATTTCTTTCTGTGAGCTGACGAAGGACAAGCCCGTCACGGTCCGTTTTATCGAGTTCATGCCCTTCGATGCCCATCAGATTTGGGAGAGCGGACAGCATTTTGCCAGCGCAGCGGATCTCTGTGGGCAGATCGAAAAAAATTACCAGGATACCGGTATTAATCCTGCTTCCGGCACGCGTACCGAGCATCACATCTATCAGGTGCCCGGCTATGCGGGCAAGATTGCGGTGATTCCGGCCTTTACCCGCAGCCTGTGTGGTAACTGTTCGCGCATCCGGGTGACCGCAGACGGCAGTATCATGAACTGCCTCTACTCCGAGGAGCCCTATCATCTGAAGGAACTGATGCGTAATGGCGCCAGTGATGAAGATGTGGTAGGTCTGTTCCGCAAGGCCTTCGATGAGAAATACAAGGATGGCTTCGAGTCTAAAAAAGCCGCCAGTATCGCCGCCAAGATCAATGTGTCCGATATTAATCGTTCCAAGGCCAGCATGACCCAGATCGGTGGCTAGGGATTATCGATTGTTCTCCTGTTAAAACTAACCAGAAGAGTGTAACTATGAGCTATAACGAACTGACGCATTTCAACGCTGCCGGTGAAGCCCACATGGTTGATGTTGGTGAAAAGGCAAGCACCACCCGGGAAGGGGTGGCAGATGGACGTATTTATATGGAAGCGGAAACCCTGAAGAAGATCATGGAAGGCAGTCATAAAAAAGGGGATGTATTGGGCATCGCCAGGATTGCGGGGATCATGGGCTCTAAAAAAACCCCGGATCTGGTGCCTTTGTGCCACCCGATCATGATTACCTCGGTCGATGTGGAGCTGATGCCGGAGCCGGAAAAGAGTGCGGTGTATTGCAAGGCTGTAGTACGCTGCAATGGCCAGACCGGTGTTGAAATGGAGACGATTACCGCGGTCCAGGTTGCCCTGCTGACGATCTATGATATGTGCAAGGCGGTGGACCGGGGCATGGTTATTTCCGATGTGGGACTGCTGTCCAAGTCAGGCGGTAAATCGGGTACCTGGCGCCGGACGGCCTGAGGCGATACTAGGCGAAATATCGAGAGTCATCATTGAGGAATAATTATGGATATTAAGGTGAGATATTTTGCAAGTCTGCGCGACCGCATGGGGCGTTCTGACGATCAGGTCAGTTTTGACAAGGATGCTGTCACCGTCGCGGATTTGTGGAACAAGATATCGGATGATCCTATTGCAGAAAACATTCTGGTAGCGGTCAACATGGAGTATACCGATACCAGCCACGAGCTGAAAAACGGGGATGAGGTTGCCTTTTTCCCGCCTGTAACCGGAGGCTGAAGATGAAAGTACTGATTACCAAGGATGCCATGGATCCCTACAAGGAGGTTCGTGATTATGAAGAGACCGCCTTGCCGGCAGGCAAGCATGGTGGGGTCGTCCTGTTCGTCGGCACTATGCGTGATTTCAACGACGGCGAGGATGTGCGCTCCATGAGCCTGGATCACTATCCGGGTATGACAGAGCGTCACATTGAGCAGGTTTGTCAGGAGGCCATGGATGAATGGGATGTGATGGATACCCTGGTCGTGCATCGCGTGGGTGAGATGGTACCTACCGACCCCATCGTGCTGGTGGCTGCCTGGTCGGCGCATCGCAAGGATTCTTTCGATGCCTGCCGCTACATCATCAACTATCTGAAGGAAAGCGCCCCTTTCTGGAAGTGTGAAATCACTACCGAGGGTGAAAAGCACTGGGTTGAGCATAACTCGGAAGATCCTGGTGTTGCTGCCCGGAAGCTGCAGAAAACCGCCTGAGGCAAGTTTTCCTGTTTCCTCACCTGCAGTGAGCGTTTGTTTTTTTACCCCGCAATGGTGTCCCCCATTGCGGGGTTTTGTTTGTCCGGAAGCTATGATTCATTTCTCCCAGCTTTGTTTGTTTGAACCTGAATGCTGTTTTTGAACGGCTGAGCTTGATCTGATTTCTACAGCACCATCTTTGGCCGCTTTGAGCTTACACAGAGATGACAAAACCTTAAATATGTGGTATTATTAATTCATCTTACGTATTACAGACAATCTGCAAAATCCTGAGGTAACTTCCATGTATGTCAATAGCTTTTTTATCCGAAGGCTGTTTCAGAACGATGCTTTTCACGCGTTTACCGGGCGGCTAATTGCCGTTGCGGGGCTTTTATTGTTATTCAGTAGTAGTGCCTATGCCCACAAGGTCAATATGTTTGCCTTTGCGGAGGGCGATCGGATTTTCGTCGAGGGCTATTTTTCTGATGGCCATCGGGCCGAGTTTAGTAATATTGGTGTATATGACCACAACAACAAGCTGTTGCTGCACGGCAAAACGGACAAGGAGGGTAACTTTGCTTTCAAGATCCCAGCCCAGGATGATTTGCGCATTACCCTCAACGCTGGCATGGGACACAGAACCGAATATGTCATCAGCAAGGCGGAGCTGGCCGGTCTGCCGGCCGCTGCGCCGGTGGCATCCAAGGATGCCCCGGCTGATGAGCGCGGGCAGCAAGGCACGGCGGTTATTCCTGCTGCTACCGGCGCTACGGTCAGTCCGGTAATGATCCGGAGCGCGGTGGGGAAGGCTATTATGCCGCTGATGCGTAGTATCTCAGAGCTGAAGGAGCGTAGCTCGTTCAGCGATCTCATCGGTGGCATCGGTTTCATCGTTGGTATCCTCGGTGTGTTTTTCTATGTCAAGGCAAAAAAACTGATGGTTGAGGGCGCACAAAACTCGTCCAACCTTTAGCTGGCGTCGCCGCAGACCGATAACTCTCTCATAATCATCATTCATACAGGCAGGAGAAAAAATGCATATTTCTGATGGGATTCTGAATGCCCCCGTGCTGATAGGCGGCTTTGCCGGCGCTGGTGTGCTGGCAGTGGCAACGATGCGCAATATGGATATGGAGGAAATACCCAAGATATCCGTCATCACCGCAGTATTTTTTGTGGCCTCTTCAATCAAGATTCCGCTGGGGCCTACCAGTGTTCATCTGATTCTGAACGGCCTGGCGGCAGTGGTGCTGGGTTGGCGGGCTTTCCCCGCCATTACTTTGGGGCTTGTGCTGCAGGCGATTATTCTGGGGCATGGTGGTGTTACCGTGATTGGCGTCAACGCGCTAATGATGGGTGGCGGGGGGCTGATTGCCTACCTGGTCTGGCAACAGCGTCATCGTTTTCATTTCAAAAAGAAACTCTTTGTTTTCGGTGCCCTGACGGGCGCTGTGGGGGTAGCCAGTTCCGGTATCATTCTGGCGCTGGCCCTGGCCACTGCGGGTGAGGCCTTTCATGCCGTTGCCGAGATGGTGCTGTTGGCACATATTCCCATTATATTGATAGAAGCAGGGGTTGTAGGAGCCTGTGCAGAGTTTCTGCAGAAGGTAAAGCCGGAGTTATTGGCCGGGCAGCAGGCTCCCAGGCTGCAGACCAGTACAGATGCAGGATAAGTGTGGCTGCCACCCCCGGTGTGTGTTTGCTAGAAGGATAGACTGCAATGGCTTTTGATATCGACCGTTACGACCATGTGGCGTCACCGCTGCAAAGCTGGGACCCTCGGGTCAAGGTAGCATCCCTGGGTCTGCTGATTCTGGTCATTGCCTTGCTGAAGACGATTCCGATGGCCGTTGTTGCGATCGCGATTGCTATCGGGATCATGGCGCTCAGTGCGTTGCCGCTGCATTTTGTTTCTCACGGTTTGTCCTTTGTGCTGATGTTTCTGATCCCGTTTTTCTTCATCATGCCGTTTACCTATCCCGGTGAGGGGGCATTCGAAATTCTCGGGGTGTCCTTTGCCTGGCAGGGTTTGCGTATTGCCACACTGATATTTATCAAGGCGCTGTCCATCGTGATGCTCTCCTTCGTGATCTTCGGTTCCAGCCGCTTCGATATTTCCATGCTGGCATTGCAGCGCCTAAAGTTTCCCTCAATCGTTGTGCAGATGTTGCTGTTTGCCTATCGTTATACCTTTGTTTTTCTGGATGAGATGAAACGTATGCATATCTCCATGAGGGCCAGGGGATTTATTGCGCGAAGCGATAGAAAAACACTGAAGATCTATGGCCATTTTATTGGCACACTCCTGGTGCGCAGTTTTGAGCGGACTGAGCGGGTTTATAAAGCGATGTTATCCAAGGGCTATCAGGGTAAGCTGCATTCTATGGTGCAGTTTCATTCTGTGCCCCTGGATTATGCCAAGGCGGCTGTCATTCTACTGATCACAATAGGTTTGCTGATCGGGGAGTTTGGCGGCACCTTGAATACTGCTGTGCAGGCCTGGTATTGAACCACCGCTTTTTTCAGTCTCAGTTGCCCAAGATGGGAGCGGGTTTCCAGCGATGAACACCTAAGTTAGGAGATTTGAATGTCCGAACAATTCATGATAGAAGCCGATAATGTTTGTTTTACCTATCCCGATGGCCATCAAGTCCTCAAAGACCTGAATTGCAGGATTCGTAAGGGAGAGAAAGTCGCGCTTATCGGGCCCAACGGGGCAGGGAAGTCCACTTTTATGAGCCACCTCAATGGGGTGGAGCTGGCTACATCAGGGCGTATCCTGATCAATGGCGCTGAGGTCGGCAAGCAGAATCTTAAATCCATCCGTCGCCAGGTCGGGATTGTTTTCCAGGATCCGGATGATCAATTATTCTGCCCTACGGTGTTCGATGATGTGGCCTTCGGTCCTTTGAATCTCGGTCTGCCACAGGAAGATATTCGGGCTCGCGTCAGGGAGGCCCTGGCGGTTGTCGGTTTGCAGGGTTTCGAGGAACGCTCTTCATTTCACCTGTCCTTTGGTGAACGTAAGCGACTGGCGCTGGCGACGGTGCTCTCCTATCAGCCGGACATCCTGGTGTTTGATGAGCCTTCCACGAACATGGACCCCATGAATCGCCGTAATCTGATCAACTGGTTGAAAAATACCGACAAAACCCTGCTGTTATGTACCCACGACCTGGATATTGCCCTGGAAGTGTGTAGCCGTTGTTTGTTGCTGGTGGATGGCCACATCATCGAGGATGGCGCCTCCGCAGAGGTACTCTATAACCGCAAATTACTGGAAGAGAACAAGCTGGAACTACCTTTGGCGCTGATGACTCACGAATTGCTGCATGGCATTCTGCATGAGCAGGAGATGGATGAGGACCATCGGCAGATCATTGGTAATTTTCTTCATGCCCATCGCCATGCCCATGGTACAGAAGGTCATGGGCACGTCCATCTGCATGCCCATGCCCATGATCATGGGCATCTCCATGAAGCCGTTGATGAAGCCCATTTTAATGAGGAGAGCCATCATGAGCATGGCGATCATCAAGAGCATGTGGCAATTCCTCACTCTCATGATGCAGACGATTCGCATGAACATGACCACCATGAGCATCATCACCATGCAGCTGAGGTGGCAGAGTCTGACGTCGAAGAAACTACCTCTGGGGAGCGGCACTGATTCCCGTTACGATTAGGATTCCCTTGCGGGTATCTGCTGCTGCCTTGATGGTGTCTCGCTGCTGATCAGGTTGCGGAAATTTCTCAGGCGCAGGCTGTTGCTGACGACAAACAGGCTGGATACACTCATGGCCGTAGCGGCCAGCATGGGGTTGAGCAACAGGCCGGTGAGAGGATAGAGTACGCCCGCAGCCACCGGGATGAGCGCAATATTATAGGCATAGGCCCAGATAAAATTGACCACGATGGTGCGCAGGGTCTTTTTCGCCAGCATAACGGCATTGACCAGTCCGCGTAAATCCCCCGACATCAGAATAATGTCACCGGCTTCGACGGCAATATCTGTGCCCGTGCCGATGGCGATGCCTACTTCAGCCTGGGCCAGTGCAGGGGCATCATTGATGCCGTCACCGACAAAGGCGACGCGTTGGTTATTGCCCTGCAGGCGTTTGATTTCCGCGAGCTTCTGATCGGGAAGTACTTCGGCAAGCACCAGTTCTATGCCTATTTCCCGGGCCACGGCCAGGGCGGTTTGCCGGTTGTCGCCGGTCAGCATGGCGATCTGCATGCCCATTGCGCGCAGGTGGGCAATGGCTTCTCGGCTGCCTGGTTTCAGCGGATCGGATACAGCAAGTATCGCAGTCAGTTGGCCGTCAATGGCGCAATAAATCGGTGTCTTGCCTTGCTCTGCAAGTCGTGTCGCTGTCTGTTGTTGCTCTTCGATGGTGATATCGAGCTGCCGCATATAGCGGTCAGCACCGATCTGCACCAGTTTGCCTTCGATTCGGGCCGTGAGCCCAAGCCCCGGGCAGGCTTCAAAGGATTCCACAGTTGGGAGCTTGAGCTGCCTTCCTTTAGCGGCATTGACGATGGCCTGGGCAATGGGGTGCTCACTTCTGCTTTCTGCTGCTGCTGCCAGGATTAATACTTGTGCCTCAGTCAGGCGAATAATTTCCAGGTCTGTCAACGCCGGCTGTCCCAGGGTCAAAGTGCCGGTTTTATCCAGCACGATGGTATCGACTTTTGCCAGCAGTTCAATCGCTGTGCCCTTGCGGAACAGCGTGCCCATCTCAGCTGCCTTGCCGGTGCCCACCATGATGGCGGTGGGCGTGGCCAACCCCATAGCACAAGGGCAGGCGATGACCAGCACGCTGACGGCGGCGACGAAAGCATAATTGAGCGCTGGTGAGGGGCCAATGGCCAACCAGACTACGAATGTCACTGTAGCCGCTGCGATGACTGCCGGCACAAAAATGCCGGCAATACGGTCAGCCAGCTGTTGGATCGGGGGTTTGGTGGCCTGGGCTTCTTCCACCATTTTGATGATATGAGCCAGCACGGTGTCGGCACCCACCCGGGTGGCGCGAAAGATGAAAGTGCCATTTTTATTGACGGTGCCGCCGACGACTTCGCTGGCAACAGTTTTCTGGACCGGTAAGGCTTCTCCGGTGATCATGGCTTCATCCACGTAACTGCTGCCCTCACTGACCACACCGTCAACAGGGATGCGTTCGCCGGGACGCACCACGATCAGAGCTTTCGGCTGGACTTCCTCGATGGGGATTTCTAGCTCCTGGCCGCTAAGGAGCACCCGTGCGGTTTTGCTTTGTAGTCTCAGGAGTTTTTTGATGGCCTCGGATGTCCTACCCTTGGCGCGGGTTTCGAAATACCTTCCCAGCAGGATCAGGGTGACGATGACAGCAGCCGCTTCGAAATAGAGGTGGGCGGTGCCTGCCGGAAAGATTTCCGGGAACAGCAAAGCGGTCAGAGAGTAGCCATAAGCGGCGGATGTCCCAATCATGACCAAAGTATTCATGCCGGGGCTGAGATGCCGCAGTTCCGCCCAGCCTTGACGAAAAAAGCGTCTCCCGGCGATAAACAGCACCGGGGTGGCGAGCAGGAATTCCAGCCAGTCCCGGATCACCGGTGATAGCAGGGTCGATATGTTCTGGTCCATCCCGGGGATGAACATGGGCGCCATGACGATGAACAGCAAAGGCAGTGTGAGCGACACGGCAATCAGCAGATCCCGGCGTAACGCATTCAGTATACCCTCTCTCTTGGCATCTTCCTGCTCCTCCGTAGTAGCAACTTCTGTCACCTGATAGCCGGCATTCTGAATGGCTGTCCTGATATCGTGCAGGCTGCAGCTCGCCGGCAGGTAGTCGATATGGGCCTTTTCCGTTGCCAGGTTAACGCTGGCGCTGATGATGCCCGGCAGCTTCCCCAGTGTGCGCTCCACCCGCCCCACGCAGGAGGCGCAAGTCATCCCCGTGATGGCCAACTCCTGTGTCTTGACCTGCGGGTCATAGCCGGCATCGCGGATTGCCTGGGTCAGAGTGGCCGGGTCAGTGCGCGTGTCGTCATAGGAGATGGTGGCTTTTTCAGTCGCCAGATTGACGGTGGCCTCACAAACACCAGGCTGTTTTCGTAGTTGCCTTTCCACGCGGGCGACGCAGCTGGCACAGGTCATGCCAGCAATGTCGATATTGATTTCTTTGGGCATCGTAATTTCCGTTGGCAAGCAAGGTTGTGAATGTGATTTGTGATATGTGTTTTCCTGCGGTGACAGGTCTAGCGGTATTTAAGAATCTCCATCAGCTCATCCACGATTTCATCGGCGTCTCCCCGCGTCTCCGCCGAGACAACATGGTCCTTGAGATGGCTGCGCAACACCAGGCTGCTGACCTTGAGCAGTGCGCCATCCACAGCCTTGATTTGTTTGAGGGCATCGACGCAGTAGATGTTCTCATCAGCCAGCATCCGCAAAATACCTTCGACATGGCCTTTGATGGAGCGCAGACGTCTGGTGGCTTCCTCTCTGGTTTTTGTCGATAGCTGCAGTGACTGGCAGTGAGTGGCGGTCATCAGATTAGCCGGGCGCTGTAGCCTTCTTCGGTGATCGCATTGATCAGTTGTTCGGCGGTGGCCTCGCCTTCTATCAGCGCTTCTCCGCGCTCGACACTGACCTCGATCACCCGACTTACGCCGGGAACTTGCGACAGCGCTTTTTCCACCGCCGCGGCGCAGTGGCCGCAGGTCATGCCTTCAATCTTGATTTTGCTCATTGCAATGCTCCTTGGGAAATAATGCAGGATCTCTTTTCCACACCCCACCCAGGGAGGGGTTAGACAATATTAGCAGCAAGCCCTTATTGATGCAATGGGGTTAGCGCTGCAGCGCTGGCGGGGTCTGTCTCCGTATCTTGCTGGCGGATTTCAAGAAGATGAGCGCTTGGCCGTCAATTAATGAATATATTATAGTATAATGGCATAAGAAGGATTTGGTTAATTCCACTGTTGTCATTCCAGGACAGGCCGGAATTCATATGAATCAAAGGCCTGGATGCCGGATCAAGTCCGGCACTTCCTTAACGATGCCCTTGCCAGGTTGTCTGTATCAGGAGAGGAGCATTCAGGCGTCTGTTGGACTTAGGCAATCGTAGCTAGCATGGTGGGGCAAATCTTTGGAATTTTGAGGCGCACAGTGGCGCTACGTAAGGAAAAAATGCGGAGATTTGGGCCGCTCTGCCATCAGCGCAATAGATTGATCCTAAGTCTGGCAGACGCCTAGTTCGGTATTTCATTCACCATCAACCGGGATGAGCAAGATGGAACGTATTACAATGTCACTAGATTCCATGCTGGCGGAACAGTTTGACAAATTTATCAGTGAGAATGGTTACACCAACCGATCCGAGGCCATGCGTGATCTGATCCGTCAGCAGCTGGAAAAGGAGCGTCTGGGGGAATCGGAGGATGGTTACTGCGTGGCAAGTCTGAGCTATGTTTACAATCATCATGAGTTGGAGCTTGCCAGCCGCATCACGGGTGTCTATCATCACCACCACGAGTTGCATCTTTCCAGCGTTCATGTCCACCTGGATCATGACAACTGTCTGGAAATCGCCATTATGCGCGGTCCCATAAAAGAGATCCGTGAATTTGCCAATGCCGTGATGGCGGAGCGCGGCGTGCGCCATGGCAAGCTGAATATGGTGCCGATCGATATGGCGGAGGTGAGTCATAGCCATGATGGGTCACCTCATTTTCATAGTCACCCATTGACTTGAGGCGGGGTTTGGCCATATGAGAGAAAAAGAACGGGCTACGCGGGTAATCTACGTGCGCCACGGCAGGGCGGATTTCCCCTATGACCGCTTATATTGCGATGATCGGGAAGACCCGCCGCTTACCGAGGAAGGATTGCAGCAGGCGCACCAGGCGGCACGCTTGCTACAGGGCGAAGATATCGATGTTATCTACGCCAGCCCGATGCAAAGGACACTGACAACGGCGGAAACCATCTCCGGAAAGACTGATGCGCCGCTGCAGCAGCATGATAAGTTGAAAGAGCGTCCTTTCGGTATTTGGGACGGGCTTTATTTCGATGCCATTGCCAGGGATTATCCGGACGAATTTCAGGCTTGGAAAAAGGATCCGGTTAATTTTGTGCCGCCTGATGGCGAGACCATCAGCGATCATCTGGCCCGCGTTACCGGGGCTGTTGCTGAAATCAGGGCGCGTCACCAGGGGCAAACCATTGTTGTCGTTGCGCATGTCGGGCCGATCCGCATGTGTATTACGGATGCGCTACGTATGCCGTTGGGCGCTTATCGGCAATTGACGATTGATTATGGCGCGCTGACACGAATTGACTATGGCAAGCGCCAGGATAATCTGATTTATATGAATTACCATCAATGGAACTGATTGGCAGTGGCTAAAGTCAAAATATTATCAGATATAACAAAGTGTTATGCTTTCTTGAGCGGAAGTTTTGGTCGCCTGCCCGGCGTAGACATGTCTGCGCTTCCTATGCTATGATTAACAGTAGATTATTCTAAGGAGGCTCTGATTTTTTAAATCGACTAACGTCATTTCTGAGAAAGCCGGAATCCATAAAGATCTAAAGACCTGGATGACGAATTAAATCCGGTATGGCGTATAAATCAGAGTTCCCATTCGATATATTTGGTTAACTTTCGGAAAGACGGGATATTTCCTAGGGAAGTTCAGTCAGGGGGCTATAGGCAATATGAAAATTTTGATATCTAGCAGAAGGGCCAGGGTAGCCGGTTTAATCGGGGTATTGGCGGTAGCGTCGCTGGCGGTACAGGCTCAACCAACGTTTGATGGCTGGACGGTAACCTCGGGCACCATCGACGCGGCCAATGGCTCGTATTGTACCACTGCAGGTGTGGTCTGCGACCCGCTGGTAAGTGGCAACGGTTTCCTGCAGCAGCAGGTGACAGACAATGGTGTGGTCTATATACAGACCATCATTACGGACACTGGCGCGAGCGGTACGCCGGGTGCCGGTCTCCCGTTTGCGGATGAGAGTTTTATTCGCCAGGGAGCCACAACCGGTATTATGGACCGGCAACGCTCGGCAGAGACCAGCCCGTCGTTCACCTTCAGTAATGCTGCGACCTTATTTACTGGCTGGGCGGCGGCCTTCATCCCAGCTGGTGGCGCCAATATGAATATCAATCAGAGCTTTACTGATGCTGGCAACACGGCAGTTACGGGAGACGGTCTGTTTAACAGCTTCGTGATGAATATCAATCAAACCGCTGCCGGTGTTGTGACCGGAAAGACCATGAGTCTGCGCCAGGATCTGGGCTTGGGTGATGGCACGAGCAACAATACGTCTGACACCCAGAGTTTTGTAGTGGAACAGCGTACCGGCGATCTGTTGCCCGCGGGGACCGGATCACTGACTCTGAACAATCCTGATACTGGCCCGGTGACGGTGTCTTGGCAGCCCGGTGAAGATGTACTGGTGGCCTGGCTGGGTCAGAAGGTATGTACCGGCGACACTACCAATTGCGCCTCGGCATCTCCTACTTTGTCATTTTTTGGTTTTGAGTCCATCAACAATGCCGCAGCGGGGGCAACAGCGCCGACCACGGGGTCCACGTCATCCCAGACGGTTACGGATATCGGTACTGGCACGGCGGGTGTCTTCAATGCGCCTTATGACTGGGATGCTATTTTTGGAACGGCGCCCACTCTGAGCGCGCCACAGCCATAAAGATGGCCTTGTTTGGGTGAACCTGTAGCTTGTACAGCACGCAGGCTTTGAAAGCAGAGAAGGAGGCTTGCCTCCTTCTTCTTTTTGGTTTTTTCAGATCTGCTGTTACGTGTGTCTCGGGTGATTGAACGGTCGACCCTATAGAATTATATTTGAACGTCTGGATCCGGATCATTAATAATTAGAAAATGGCTATTATTCGCTGTTTACGGTGTTTGCCAGGTATCCTGCTAATCGTCAGCGGCAATGTGAGTATGGCTGCGGTTGTTTCTGCCGTTCCCGCGGATGAAAAGCCGGGGTTGACGGGGACCCAGATTTTCCAGCGTTGCGGCTATAAGTATCCCGGAGAAGATTAGCGTTCCAAATTTACTGTCATTCTTCGTGATCGGCGGGGCAATATCAAGAAGAGTGTGTATCTGCGCTATTGGAAGGATTTCAAGGGGCGTGGCGGCATTGCCGACAAAATGCTGTTATTCACCATATTTCCACCGGATGCAAAAGGCGCCGCTTTCATGCGGGTGGCCTACCCCCGAGACCTCAATAAAAATATCGATCAATGGATTTATCTGCCGGTGTTGCGCAAGATCCGCCGGGTCTCTATCCGCGATCCCGGAGATAATTTTCTGAATTCAAATCTGACCTATGCCGATGTTAGTCAGCGTGCCCTGGAAGAAGACCGGCACAAGCTGCTGGGCATCAAGAAGGTCAAGGATCTTGAATTCTATCTGGTAGAAAGTGTGCCCAAGGAAAAGCGCCCCCTGTATAGCAAACGAATTTTCTGGTTCCTGAAAACCAGGGATTTGAATGACTGCGTGAATACCCGGATTGATTATTATGGCCCCAAGGGTGAGCTTTCCAAAGAGCAATTTATCAAGTGGCAAAAAGTGGATGGCGCCTGGGTCTGGGACCGAGTGTTGGTGCGCAGCAGAAAAACGATGACGGCTTCTGTTTTTCAAATCAGTGATGTCAAAATCAATACCGGTTTGCCGGATAATATTTTTACTGCTCGGACCCTGCAGCGGGGCCCCAGTGCCATTCCTAAAATGCACATGAGGAAGAAAAAGCCATCAGCTGCGAGTAAGTAAGCCGCAGCTGAGGCCTTCTTCTAGGTAGTGGGTGCCAGCCTGCTTGTTCATTGTTGATCGGTCATTAAGCCATGAATCTTTGCTTCTCAGTTCATTTTTCAGCAAGCAACTGATATTTTTTCAATCCAGTACTTTATATTGCCTGCATGAAGCTCGCTTGATAGGGGATGGGCATGGCGCATAGTGCGCACGACGAACGTTTGACAATGTTATACAGTTGTTTTACAATTGAGATCGATTAAAACAATCGCGATAACAGGAGTCAGCTAATGAGAAAAGCAGCAAGCGAAATGCGTGAGCTGGGTAGAAAACATGCCACCCTGATGAGAGAAAAGGCAATGCAGCGCAAGGAAGAATATCTAGGTGCGCGCGTACCCCGGGAACTGAAAGCGGCAGTAATTGATCGCGCAGCAAGCCTGGGAATCCCGGTTTCTATTCTGATACGTAATATTCTGGAGGATGCCTTCAATATTCAGCAATCTGCCGCCAGTGAGATGCCAGCACAAAGGCGTGTGACGGAGGATGTTGAACCATGCACTTTCCCAGCAGTGATCGGTTGGGAGAAAATCAGCCTGAATCGCAGTATGCAGTGTACCTCTTGCGGCAGACAGTTAGCCGCCGGCAGTATGGTCAGCCTGGGGCTGGCGATGCCGGTAGAAGAACATGCTATCCTATGCGCTAAATGCAGATAAGATGTCCACGTCCTATAGGTAATTCACCACACTTTCTTGTTATTGCAATCGCAGCATTCCTCGGCCTGACGGAAATTGCTGCGGCCGAGCAGACGGCCGATTCTCCTTCAGCGTCAGGTACCATTCTGGAAGACGACGCTGGAGGGCAGGTCAGCAGCGATAATCCCTTCTCTTTCCTTTCCCGGCTGAATATTTCCGGCTATCTGAAAAACGAGACCGCTTTTCGGTTTGACGAGCCACGTTCAGTGACCAAGATTAGAAATATTTTCTATCTGAAAACCGAATATCCATTCGGTTCATGGGGCGGGTTCACTTTTTCTGGATGGGCATACCATGATCTGGTCTATGATCTTTTCGATTATCAGACCATCAGCGGCAGGTCTGTACGTAATTAGGATCAGCCTCTGGTGTTTGTCGATAACCTCAAACAGGAGAAAGACTCTCCAGTGGCTGCTATCAGGGAACTTTATTTTGATCTATTTACCGATAATATGGATATCAGGATCGGGAAGCAATTCGTGGTCTGGGGGGTGCTGGAGGGTATACGTATTACCGATGAAATCAACCCCCTGGACTTCAGAGAGCTGATCTTGCCGGATCTGCTCGATTACCGGATTCCACTCTGGACCTTCAAAGCCGACTACTTCGGTGAAAATAATACCTATGAGTTTCTCTGGATCCCCGAACTCAAGTTTCATAAGCCGGCGCCACGTGGCTCTGAATGGGAGTTGTTGCAGCGGGTGCCGGGTACCCGTGAACCCGATAGTTATAAACTGAGAAACTCCGAAGTCGGGGTAAAAGTTACCGGGAATTATTTTGATACTGAAGTATCCTTAAGCTATTTCTGGACATGGGATGATTTCCCGGTGATTTTTCGCTCCGAACGAATTGATAATTTGCAGGATCCTGAATTTTTTCCTACCTATACCCGTATCCAGATGTATGGTGCAACTTTCGTTAAGCAACTGGGTGCCAGGATACTCAAGGGAGAGATTGCCTACGTCACTGATAAGTATTTCGGTTTGAAAAACAATGTCGATCGAAACAATGATGGTTTTCTCGATAGTCAGGGTTAGTTACAAAAGAATCATATTCGTTGGGGTTTGGGGCTGGACTTTAACTGGTTGGGTACTGATTGGTCACCGGCCATATCACAATGGATTATCCTCGATTACGACAAAGGAATTATTCAGGATGAATTTGATACCTCACTGACACTGTTCGCCCGAAAGCCGTTGCCGGCACGGTCAGCAGTATTTGAGCTGTTGATGATCGGACTGGTCAATCTGCATGAATTATATATCAATCCGGAGCTGAGTTTTGATATTACCGACCATTTTCAGATCACCAGCGGGCTGGATTTATTTTATGGCGATCGTTCCCAGTTAGGTGTGTCCGCCAGCGGTGGAGCAATTGCTAATTTGAATACGGTAGAACAGAATGCTCAGTTCTTCGGAAACTTCAATGATAATGACCGCATTTATGTTGAATTTAAATACACTTTCTAAAGCGGTCAACTATCGCGGAATTGCGCTGCCGGGGCGGAGCAGGAAATCAGTGGGTGCCGCTAAGTGGCGCTTGGTGGTGGTCTCCTGGTTGCTACTGTCCAGCCTGTTGCTATTGCAGACAGTCAGCCATGCGGCGAGAAACGCTAAGACCTGGGGGTTTTCCCCATTGCTGGGTATCAACAGGCCACAGTTGAAGCTGCTGAATCATGGTGAATTTTCTGCCGGATTGCCGGGACGAGGTCGGCTGACACTGCAAAATACCGGAGAAAATGCGGATTTCGATTTTATAATCGACAACACACTGCCGGCGATCGACTGGGGTAGCAATGCCGGCATTGAATTCCAGCTGTTGGTCAGTAAAAAGAATGCCTTGCTGTTTGGTTTCAGCGTTTGGGAAGGAACCGCCAGATCCAGAGTGGCGACTGAAATTCCTTTTCAGGGGGTACTAACCCCGACAACCTATGAGCGCACCGGTCGTATTTCATATTTTGAATATTATCTGGGCTGGCGCCACGACTTTTTTCAATTGCCCAGAAAGTTCAATCTCTATACAAAGTTTGCTCTACGTGAGTTGTTTGATATCGATTATAAAGAAGATTTTTCCTTTAATTTCCAGAATGGCGCCAATAATTCATTCAAGAGACTGGTGGTGATTGAATCGCAGGCAACCGGGGCATTAATGTTCGAGCTGGGTCTGGGTTTTGAATACTTTCTCTATGACTGGATTTCCGTCGGTATGGATGCCGGTTATAGTTTCAGTAGCAGGCGTTTTCGCCTGGGAGACGCTAATAAAAAAGATGATTTTCAACCTAACGATAATCTGCGTTTTAAACTGCCGTCCATTCGAGATAGTAGTGGTAATCTGAAATACCTGAAAAATGTTGCGCCCTTTGACAGCGATCCTTCTTTTGAGACGAGAAATTATCGAGATCTCAAGCTGAAATTCGATGGTTGGCGTAGTTTGTTGCGGGTTAATTTTTATTTCTAGGGACCCATAGTGATCACGTATAAAAAATCTCGTTGGTCCCGCTATATGATGCTCATATTATTTTTCTGTAGTGCGCCAGTGGTCGGTCAGCCGGCAAACACGTCGGCAAACGGAAATGATAACGATGAAGTCAACCGTGGACGAGCCCTGCTGAGCCATGGAGATTTCGAGCAGGCATGGCGCGTCTTTACGATGCTCCCGCAGGATGCCGAGACATATTACTATCTTGGTCTGGTCTATCAAAAGAAACATCTCCCGGATGTCGCTGCTGAGTTTATACGTGCGGCAACGGCGCTGGAGCCGGGGAGGATCGCCTGGCGGCTCAAGCTGGCCGAGATTTATGAATTGCAGAATATGATGGAGCGCGCCCGTGATGAATACCGCAGTATCCTGAAACAGGCAGGCAAGGATACTACTGCCGGTAGACTGGCGAAAAAAAAATTAAGTTACTTCAAGGCAACGACGTATGCGAAAACAGGCAATATCGCCGAGGCCTTCAGGCTGTTTTCTGAACTGGCATCACAATACCCCGAAGATATTCTGATCGTTTACAGTTATGGTGTCGCGGCTATGTTAAGTAATCATTTTACCGAAGCGGAACAGTCTTTTCGGGAGGTGTTGCACCTCAACCCTGATTATCTCAATGCCTATCTGAACTTGGCGACACTCTATGAACGGAACGGAAAAATCAGCCAGGCTGCAGATATACTGCAGAAAATTATTGATCAGTATCCCAACAGCAAGGCTGCCGAACAGGCGGAAATCCGCCTTAATCTGATAGAAGTCAGATTACTTCTTGATGAAGGTAATCTTCGTGATGCACTGACACTGATAGAGAATATCCTGCTGGTTGAACCGAACAATATGCTGGCTCTGACCCTGGCTGCCGGGATCTATCAGCAGACCGGTGCCGTTGATAAAGAAGAAGAAATGCAGAACAGGATTCTGCAACTCAAGCCTGAAAATCCGGCCGCTCTGGAACGGTTGGCAGGAATATATGCGACCACAGGCAGGTTACGTGAGGCCTTTGGTGCGCTGGATAAACTGCTGCGTTTGGGGGAGGACTCACCCTACAAGGCACAGGCCGCAGCCATGCTAAAGAAACTGTTATCGACGGATGCCGGTCAGCTGGTGGCAGAAGAAATCACTCAAGAGCGGATCACCCGCTATCAGAAAAAAATCAGGAAAGATCCCGCTGATCTCGATGCTCATCGGGAGTTGGCAACGATCTATCTGCAACGTCGCGAGCCTGAGAAGGCCGGCCGGGAATTGGCCTCGGTGGTTCGCCTTGATCCGCAGAATCGTCAGGCCTATGTGACGCTGGCTTCTATTGACGATAATCTGGGAAAGTTCCAGGAAGCGATGGTGGCATACAGCCGGGCGCTTTCCCTGACAAGCGACGAACAACAAGTCCAAAGATTGGTGACCTCTCTGATGCTGGTTACTGCCAAGAATCTCTATGTGAACGGTCGTTTCGAGCAGTCTATTCGAGAGTTCAGCGAGGTGCTTAAAAATAATCCCGATAATACGCTGGCCCATTTCTATATGGGGCTGATTTATTCATCCGAGGAGGAGCCGGTCAAAGCGGCCGATGCCTACCAGCAGGTGTTGCGACTGTTGCCATCGCATCTCGGCGCCCGTCTCAATCTGGCGGCAAGTTATGAAAAGATGAACCGTGAGGAGGACGCTATCGCTGAATACAACAAGATTCTGCAGGCCAATCCATCCACGGATCTGGCGCAGGCCGTGCGTAGCAGACTGAAAAATTTCGAGAAGCGGGTCAATGGGGTTGTGGCTAATTTCGGTTATACGGCATCCTATGATGATAATACCAACCTCAGTGATACCGATGAGGTCGCTGATTTTCGCTCAAATTTGACCCTGAGCCTGGCTTTTCAGCATAAGATGAAAAACGGTGTACGTTGGCGGTTTTCCACTGTGCCCAGCTATGAGGTCTTCCATCAGGGGCAATTTGATTTTCTGAATACCAATAGTACGCTATCGGCAACCTACATCCCCCATAATATCACTCTGGTAGGTGGTTATACCTATCGTACCAGCCTGGGGCTGATCACTGGCAGTGGTTTTAGCCGCAGCAACATATTCTTTGCGGATGGTTTCTCCCATATCAAATTGCCGCCGCTGATGCATCCCTGGTCAGGTGTCAGGGTATTTACCGGTTTGTCCGCTAATGTCTCTTATACAGATTTTGAGGCGGATAAAAGCCCTTTTTTCAGCGCCTATACCACTTCTCTGGGGGTGAGTGCCAACCAGCCACTTTCCCGTTTGTCCAGTATTAATGCCGGCTATAACTTTGTCAGCAATAATAATAAGAAATTGATCGGCAGCGATTATGCCTATATTAGCCACGGCATCAATATCGGTCTGCAGCGGCGTCTACCGTTGGACTTCATCGCCAGTGCCGCTTACCGCTGGACACTGTTCAAATATAAACATGAGGATTCATTTTCCCTGTTTAGCAAGAAAAGAAAAAATACCCTGCAGAATATTTCTCTCAGTCTGTCGCGGCGGATTATGCAGAATATTAATCTCTTTGCCTCGGTTTCCTGGACCCAGAACAAATCCAATCTCCCGGTCGGCTTCATTCTGACCCCGGAGGATATCATTCAAGGTCAGCAAAGCTCCTCATTGAGTGATTATAAAAGGCTTATTCTTTCTGCCGGAATGAATGTTAATTTTTAGAAGTCCGGGATTTTTTTCCCCGCTGGTGATATGCGCTATAATAGCCAGCCATTATGGTTTAAATGAGACATGGTATGAACAATTCTGCAAGCGATTCCCCTTCCTACACACTGGTTTATTATTCAGGCGACCGCAAGACAGGAGAAATCGCCCTCATAGAGTGTGAGGCGGGCCGTTTTACGGTCAAGCCTCTCGAGGTAGCGCACGAAACCGGGCTTGATAAGGACAGTCGGCCGATCCTGGTGGGGGTTGCCGCGGATCGGCGGGTCATTCTGCTGGATCCAGTGAATAAGGAGATTAAGCTGTGTAGTGCTTTTCCGGCGGATGCCTTCCCCGCGCATATCTACAGTGATTCGAGTTCATCGCGGGACTGGTTTATGAACGATGGCGATAAGGAAACCGGCAATGATCAGAGAAACTGCGGCGACCAGGGCTCCTCGGTGACTGTGGTTGCGGATACGGCCAGCAGCAGTGCCCGTTATCTGGCGACCACCTGCGTCGGTAGAGGACATCATCAGGCCTGTTTCTCCTACCCTTCGGAGGCGGCGCCTGATGTTCCTTCCCAGGCCTATATCAGCAACCTCAAGGATGGAACGATTTCGGTTATCGGCAACAACCCGGATGAGCCGGACCGCTATCTCAAGTTGGTCTCCAGCATCAATTTGTGTGAGCCGGAGAAGGAAGATCTGGCGGCGGCAGTGGTGCCGAACAATGCCTTTCCTCATGGTCTGGCCTATTCGCCGTTGAGCGGAAAAATCTATAACCTCAACAATGGTTATGGCACGATTGCAGTGATTGATCCTGCCAGCAATGAAATCGTGGAGCGCCTCGGTTTTAAGGGGCACAGTAATCTTTTTGTAACGCCGGACGGGCGTTATATCATCGGCCGGGGTGCTGACCGTAAATCTGATCCCCAGCATGTGGTCGCCAGGCTGACGGTTCTCGATGTTAGGACGCATCGCATCGTGGGCGAAGCGCAGTTGCCTGATATCTATATCAGCAAATATTATTTCAACCAGGATGGCAGTAAATTGTATCTGACAACCAGCGCATCGGGCTCGCCCGAACAACAGGCCAGTCTGAAGAAAGACGCCTTGCTGATCCTCGATATGACGGTACTGCCGGAGATCCGGGTGCTCAAGGAGCATTGTCTGGGAACGTCCTCGTGTTCGCTCGCCTTCCTGAACCAGGCTGATGGCAGCCGCCTGGTATTCTCCTCCGCTTCGGGAGAGGGCGCATTGACGCTGATCGATGCCCGGACGGACGAGGTGCTCGACACCGTGCCCGTCACCCAGGGGAAGTCGCATTCCCGTGTCTGGTTGCTGGGGCAATAACCCCGCCCAGGAGGAAACTTCAGCGCAGTATCAATAAATATACTGTGCCTGTTGCTGGTGGCCCCGACTGCTTTGCTAATCCCGCAGTGAGTTGAAGGCAGTGACCGCCCAGCTGAGTGTAATGCCGGCAAACAGCAGCATGATGGCCAGGCCCTTGGAGAATGTAGCGAAGTCCGGTGGGCCGACCAGCACTGCCCGCACTGCCTCAACCGCATAGGTGATCGGATTAATCAGGGAAATAAACTGTATCCAGTCAGGCATAAACTGTTTGGGTACCAGTGCCGAAGAGAAAAACATTAGCGGCAGGGTCATCAGGTTGCCGATCATCACCAGCGGTTCTTCCCGCTGCAGAGTTATGGCGAAGCCGTTGGACAAGGCGGCAAAACCGATGCCCAGCAAGAACACCACCAGCATACCCATGAGCAGATAAGCCGGATTCATACTGATGGTTGCGCCCATGGTCCAGGCGACAATAAGGATGATAATCGCCTGGGCAATCACCTGGATCGCCGAATGCATAACCCTGCTGAGGACGATGGCAACCCGGGAAACCGGCGATACCAGCATCTTGTCCACTGTGCCAGCATAGATTTCCCGTAACAGGCTGACGCCCGACCACGAGGAACCGAACAGTACGGTCATGATCAGGATGCCTGGCACCATGAAATTCATGTAATTTTCCGTCTGGACAAAATGCCCAAACAGCTGAGCGAAGATGATCAGCCAGAGCAATGGCTGGATCAGCGTGAACAGTGACCACAAGGGCATCCTCATGGTAATGATCATATATTTGTGAAACAGATGCCATGTATCTGCCAGCATGAAATCTTACTCCTAATACTTGCTAGTTAAAGCTGAAAACTCAGGTGTCTCCGGCCAGATAGGTTTTTAGGCCACGCTTCCAGGAAGTCCGGGGGGAGCGTTATTTCCGTGTTTTTTTCTTTTCTGTGCCGGACCAGTCTTCCTTGGGCTTACCCTCGGCATTGACCCACTCGTTGCCCTGCCAGTCGGAGGAATCGCCCCAGTCACCTTGCTGTTTGCCGTCCTTGGTGACCCATTCATTA
>Ga0114931_10002181_pt1 | contig 24930 bp, 20 predicted proteins | sample 2SBtaG_FD_89579 | JGI IMG/M metagenome (GOLD analysis project Ga0114931, IMG submission 89579) | Deep subsurface microbial communities from Kolumbo volcano to uncover new lineages of life (NeLLi) - 2SBTROV14_V59a metaG | ecosystem: Environmental > Aquatic > Marine > Volcanic | place: Kolumbo... | reverse complement strand
TCATTAAGGCACAGGTTAGCGGTAATGCCTTGGGTCTGGAACTGGACCCCGGTACCTACCGGATAGTCGCGACCACCTATTGTCCCGGGGAAAGCACCGCCTATACACTCACCGTATTCGGGCAAATCCAATCCATGACCCAACTGTAAGCGGTACTCGCAAGCGCGGGGACTCCGGTCGCCGCGCGTTGAATGGCTCTACCCTGCCATTTTCAATGGTCCTGCGCGACCCAACGGCTTTTTTGTGTGTGGCGAAAACCAATCGCGTACTTGTAAACGCCGTGCTGACCTATATATATGCCATCGGCGCCGACAATATATCCGGCGGTGGACACAAGGCGATTAGCCCATTCGGCCGGTGCCAGCATCACACCGGTGGTCAACACGCGAAAACCCTTTTGCTCGCCGAACTGTTTTACCTTGAGCGAAAGGTCTTTAAGGTTCTGGTCAACATTGGGATTGAACCAAGCCCACTCAAATGTATCATCCACCAAGTGATAACTGCCGAGTAATTGCCCATCGGCTCGTATCGCGCAGTGGTCGCAGGTGTAGCATCGTAATTGACTGCGGGCCGCGTCCAACTACCACTGTCGCACATCGTCAAATCGCCAACGGTCCAATTGCCGTTTATTTTTTTCTTCGAAGGCATCGACAGCCCGGTGACTAAACGACAAGAACGCCGATTGCCATAGGCTTTCAATCGATGGGTAGGCATTATTTTCCATAGCAAACTCCCATATACCACCAGGAATGTCGCGGAATTTGGTTTAATACAATGCTGAAAAAATTCAACGCAGGTTTTTCTGACAGCATTCTGTTGGTATCGAGCCATGCCATCATTCCTTAACCGGATTCGGACAACCGGTAAAAGCAAGCGTCTAAGCCATTGAAAACAGTTGCTGACGCAATGGCCGATTCAGTCAGGTTTTGGTCCAAATGGTGGTTAAGTATTACTTCCTGCCCGGCTATGTCACCCATGATCTACGGCGGTCCATGGGGAACGCATATGGCGGCACGCACGCGATTTATGCGTGTTTAACGGATCCGCCACAAAGTGGTATGTTTCATAACCGGGATTTTGCTCAATGAGGTATTTTATCAGATCAACCAGATCTTCTTCTTTGCGTCTATCACGACATAGTCCCTGTATAACACCTGTTGCCACATTGAAACCACCCCGTAGTGTTTGGGTACCATGGCGGATATAGAACCTGTAGCCTGGGTGAGGCACGAACCCGGGTTATCAAAAATAAATATTTCCATAGGTATTCTATAAAAATCACCTATTGTCAGCATGAGGAGGCAACTGATCCGCCAAAAGTCAAAACGGTTTCCGTGGGCAATGAAGAAGGCCGAGCGTTATTGAACAGTCTTCAAAGGGTAGGGGGCTGGGCCTGTCACCGTCGTTCACCATCGCGGGATTCCCATACGAGTTCATCGCCTTTGATCCCGTATTGGATGGCCTGCGCACACGTTGTTGAAGTGTTTTGCGCTCGTCTTCTTTCCGTTTGATACGCTGTTTTCGTTGTCGTTTTATAACTCCCCCCATTGCGGTTGCCGTGCTTGTTCAGCACAAGCACGCCAAATGGAGGGCGTAATATCCAGCAATTTATTGATTATTTACCGGGTGTTGTACTAGCCCCAACTGACGTGCCGTTTTTGGCGGGCGTTTTGGTCGGCCTTAAACAGTTTTTCCAATTCTTCGCGGGCTTCCTGCGCGGTACTGATCAGCTTTTCTTCGTCCTTATGCACTTCGTAGAGCCGGTACAATGAGGCGAAATCATGGGTGCGAAATTTATTGGCCGCCAATTTGGCTTGATAGGCGGGCGTATGCAGTGCAATCAATGCATCTTCGCCCAAGCTAAGTGCGGACTCGAATGTCTCTCGACGAAAAACCTTAACCCCGCGGTCCAACAGTTCATAGACATGAACCATATCCCATGCCCGCGCCAATACCGTAAGTTGTGGAAAATGTTCTTTAACAGCCTCGGCGGTGGTGTTAATTTGCAGGCGGTCATCCATCGCCAATACCAGCAGACTGGCTTCCTTTGCACCGGCGGTTTCCAGCAAATCGATGCGGGTTGCGTCGCCATAGTACACTTTAAAACCGAACCGGCCGACTCGCTCAATATGGTCGGGGCTATGGTCGATGATGGTGGGATAAATACCGTTAACATGCAGCAAACGGGCGACGATTTGCCCGAACCGGCCAAATCCCGCAATGATAACTTTATTATTTTGCTGCTCCATGACCGGCATGGCGCGTTCACCACGGCCACGAATACGGGCAAACAACGGTTCAATCCAGCACATATACACCAATAACAGCAGCGGTGTGGCGATCATGGACAGGGCAACCACCAGTATCAGGGTTTTTGTCAATACTTCGGGCATGCCGCTTGCCGCGCTAAGCAGGACAAACGCAAATTCGCCGCCTTGTGCCAACAGTAAGCTGAACAGCAAGTCCTGGTTCTGCTCCAGTCTGTTTAAACGCCCGATAAACCACAAGGTAAAAAACTTCACCACCACCAGAGCGACGGTCAACGCCGCAACAATCCAAGGTGAGTTTACCAAGAGCGACAGGTTGACGGACATACCCACCGATATAAAAAACAAACCCAATAGCAAGCCCTTGAAGGGCTCCACGTCGGTCTCCAATTGATGGAGGTATTCGCTATCCGCCAACAATACACCGGCCAAAAACGTACCTAATGCCATGGACAGTCCCACACTATGCATAAGCACTGCGGTACCGATCACGATAAACAGCGAAAAGGCGGTAAATACTTCTCGGCTGCCTGTTTGGGCAACGATACGAAACAACGGTCGTAATAAATAATGACCGCCGACAATAATCATGGCGATAACCGCCACCGCCTTAATGACAGCCAGCCAATAGGTACTGTGTTGATCGCCTTGCATGCCGAGTAAAGGTAAAACCGCAATCATGGGTATCACCGCAATATCCTGAAACAGCAATACGGAAAAACCCGCCTTGCCGGCCGGCGTGTTTAGCAGGTTTTTCTCCGTCATGCTTTGCAGCGCAATGGCGGTGGAGGAAAGCGACAAGGCCATGCTGGCAATCAATGCGCTGGGCCATGCCAGTCCCAATACGGAAGCGATTGCGAAAAAGATGGCTGTCGTTACCACGACCTGGAGTGCGCCCATACCGAAAATAGGCTGGCGAAGTTCCCATAGCTTGGCCGGATTCAATTCCAGGCCAATCAAGAACAATAATAAAACCACGCCGAATTCCGCGAAATGCAAAATGGACTCGGCATCATCAATCCATTGCAGCGCGTACGGACCAATAATGACACCGGCGGCAAGGTAGCCAATCACTGATCCCACGCCCATGCGCTTGGCCAGGGGCACGCAAATAACCGCCGCACCTAAAAAGATAACTGCTTCAAGCAGGAAATTATTGGATTCAGGCATGGCTCAAACCTTTCTTCAGTGCCTCGATACCGTCGCAGACATAGCGGGACAAAAGGCGGGCGTACCATTGGGCATGGGCTTCAATATCGCTGTTTTCCGCCTCGCGGGCACCAAAAAACAGCAGTGGCGGCAAGTCGCGCATGCCGCAAAAACGTATTGTTTGCTGCAGGTGCCTGGTTAATTCGCCGAAAACAAAGCCATGCAAACCGTCCTCACGGTAAGCTGACAATGAGGCGCCCGCGCTCAGCGCCAGCAGACAGTCTTTGCCGTGTAAAGCATCACCGTTACTGCCATAGGCGAAGCCGTGTTCCAACACCGTTTCCTGCCATTGCTTGAGCATGGCGGGACAACTGTACCAGTAAACCGGATGCTGGAACACTATCAAATCATGGGTTAACAACAGGCGTTGTTCAGTACGGGTATCGATATAAAAATCGGGGTATTTTTCATACAGATCACTAATTGTTACCCCAACCACATGTTCCGCCATATTGAGCATAATCCGGTTGACATGGGAATCCCGCGGATCCGGGTGCGCATAAACAATCAGGATTTTACGCGAACTTTGCGACATCACTCCCCCTTCTATATCCAGCCCTGTGGCAGGAAACTTAATAAATAGTATAATGAACCATTTTAGACTGATTATTGATGTTCGAAATATAAGGTTTTTTCAGGGAAAAAGCCCGCCTTGGTATTGTCAATCAGCCGCTGGCTGTTACCCGCGGCACCAAAAATGGATAAAACCATGCAAGAAAACAGTAAAACTCAGGGTATCACCACTTTTGGCTCCTGCATTATTCGAGCTCCCGCGGATGCGGCATCACTGACCTTTTCCATTCTAAGGTTGGGAAAACGGCCTCGCGATGCCTTTTCCAGTGTTCGCGAAACGATAAAATCGTTACGAAAATATTTTGCCCGCGCCACAATTGATGACGTGGGGTCCTCGCGTGTCACCATGACCCAGGAATTTCAATACAGTGGAGGAGAGCGAAAATTTATCGGCTACGAAGCAAAAGTCGGTTTCCACGTCGTCCTCAAGGATCTGGATCGCATTGAAGAAGTGCTGATCGGTATCATAGACGCCGGTGTGAATGTGGTTGAATCGGTGGTTTTTCAAACCCGCAATCTCAAAGAACTGCGTAAAACAGCTCGTGTACGCGCGGTTGAATCGGCACGCGAAAAAGCCGAGATTTATTGCAAAGCCGCGGGCGTCGGCGTGGGCCGGGTCTTAAGCATCGAAGATGTCAATCCGGACAGCTTGCGCGGCGGGGAAAGCCATGTGAAATGGGCTGTCGATTCGGATGACGCCGCCGAAGTTCGGGCTTTCGATCCGGGTGCCATTTCGGTCAACGGTGCCGTTAAAGTCAGTTATGCCATTGTGACGCAGGGCTAACAGGCTGGATCAAATTTTAAATTGGCTAATCATGTCGGTCAATTCATCCGCTAAACCGGCATTTTCCTTGGACCCATCGGCGGTATAGGTCGTGCCTTTGGCGGTTTGATCGGCGATTTGACTGATATTTTCCATTTTATCGTGCACGGACTGGGCCGTCTCGGATTGTTGATTCGCAATATCCAGCACCGCGGAATTCATGGCGACGATACGCGCCACCGCACTGCTGATGGACTCCAACGAAGCCGTGGCACTGCTGACTTGTTGAACCATGGATTGGGCGTGCTGCCGACTTTCGTCCATAACCTGCACCGCCTGGTTGGATTCCTGCTGTAATTCTTCAATGATTTGATGTATTTCCGTGGTTGCGGCGCCGGTTTTCTGGGACAGCACCCGCACTTCATCGGCTACCACCGAAAAACCCCGACCGTGTTCACCGGCCCGGGCCGCCTCAATGGCGGCATTGAGAGCAAGTAGGTTGGTTTGATCCGCCACACCGCGTATGACGTCCAGCACACGGGTGATATTCTCACTTTTACTCTGTAGCTGCCGAATTACTTGCGACGAACTTTCGATGTTCTCGGCGAACGCCTCGATGGATTTATGAGTCTGAGCGACTTGCTCTTTACCCATCACGGTTTGTTCATCGGCTTGCTTGGCAGCCTGTTCGGCGTCCTGAACATTGGATGCCACCTCCCGGGTTTGCTCGTTCAGACTCGCCACCGCCTCCAGCACTTCATGGGTTTGAGTTTTTTGAACGGAAACATCCCGCTGAGTATTGTCCACCACCGAGCGCATGGAACTGCACGATTGCCGCAATGTCGCGCAGGCATCGGCAATTTTTTGATAAGATATCTGAATTTTGGCGGCAAACAAATTAAAGCCATTGGATAGCTCGGCGATTTCATCCTTGCCTTTGACTTGCAACCGGCGTGTTAAATCACCTTCGCCACTGGCAATATCGTTCATCGCGACAACCGCTTGGTGCAGGGGTTTTGAAATTGCCCGTGTCAGCAGCCATGCCACCGCGACCCCCAGCAGCATACCGCCCACCAGCAAAACCGCCAGTTTGCGCACAGTCACATCGTTTTGCGCCAGTACTTGCGCGCCGGTCTTCTCCAGTTTTAGCTGTTGTTCTTCCACCAATCGGTTCAGTTTCGATACAATACTGGAGACAAGTGGGGTGATTTTCGTTCGAACTAAAAACACATCGACACGAATTTGTTGACTTTCAAGAATCGCCACCAATGCCTTGAGCTTTCTTTCAAATTCGATACGCTGCTGCTTGACGGTACCGAGGTACTCTTCCTGTTCAAAGGTAAATATATCCGCAAACGTATCGATCCGATCCAGGATTTTCTTGCTGGCTTCCATGTACAAATGAGCATTGCTCATGACATCCTTGTTGCCGAACATCAAGTACATGCGTAACATACTCATCACGTTCGACCACATATAGCGCAGTTCCTGCAGCTCCAGCAACAGCTTTCGACGCTGGCTGCTGGCGGGCTCTTCCTTTTCCGAAAGGATCATATTGCTCATATTCTCGAGCATTTGACGGCTGATGGGGTTGATATTTTGCGCCGCAAAATGAAATGCCTTGAAATTGGAATTAACATCAACGGCCAGATTCAGCATTCGCTTTTCATAGCCGGCGAACGTTTGAGTTTCCTGTTCGATGTTAAGTATCACTGATTTGGCTTGTTTGTCCCGCGCAAAAAGATCGGTCGACTTCAAGCGCTTCACCGATTCGCTGATTCGATGTAAAGAGTGTTGATATTTTTTTTTGTCTTGCTCTTTTTGCGCGAGCAGATAGAAACCCAGCGCGCCGCTTGCACTGTTTACCTCATGCAACAGTTGCTTAAGGGCGTTCACCGTAGGAATAATATCGGAAACCACGGTATTGACAGATGACCGGCTGGTCTGCAGGTTATACCACGCAAAAATGGTCACCGCCGACAACACAACCAGTAACAGTCCCAGTCCCAGCCATAGCTTGTAATGTATTGAAAATTTGGAAATCATGCATTCATTCCACCCAACGTAACCCAATTATCGACCTTCTAATCCATTGGTTGAGCGATTTGGAATATTTAGTCGCCAAAGCAACTATTCGGGGTGTCACGGGTCTATCCCGATAGACCCACAAAACTCAAAGGGTTACAATAGTTTTCAACGACGCCAACCGCTACATAGAAATTGTCACACCAACCATGGATATTTATGCGCATAATGGACCCAGCCTTGCGGGCATTGCTTTTACTGATTGCGCTGAGTTTACCTCTGCAACTGCGCGGCGCCGATACCATACTGACACAGGACGTATTCGAGCGCGTAAAACCCGCCGTCGTACAGGTCCGTATCATTGACCGGCAGTCGGGAACGAAATCCGCCATAGGTTCGGGCTTTTTTGTATCCGCCGACGGTTACGCCGTTACCAATTACCATGTGGTCAATGAACTGATTTCCCAGCAAGGATCGTACCGCGCCGAAATAGTCGACTACCGGGAGAACACCACCGCCGTCACGGTCGTGCATGTCGACGTTGTACACGATATCGCCGTCATTAAGGCCGACAAGGTTCCCGACCATTTTCTCCAATTCAGTGCCACCGATCCGCAACAGGGTACCCGCATATTTTCATTGGGTAATCCCCACGATTTAGGCATGACCATTGTCGAAGGCACCTATAACGGCCATATTAAAAACTCGCTATACGAAAAAATTCACTTCAGCGGCTCGATCAATCCAGGCATGAGCGGAGGCCCTGGCGTGAACACATTGGGCCAAGTGATTGGTGTCAATGTGTCCACCGCCGGCAATCAAATGAGTTTTCTGGTACCGGCCCGCTTTGCCAGGCAACGCCTGCGGCAGGCCACGGCGGGCACAGTGACTGCCGTCGATTTGGCAGACGTCGTACGCGAGCAGTTGATTGACAATCAAGACCGCTATATCGCGAAGTTCTTCCAGACAACCCTGCAATCCACCGCCTTGGGCGCATTTCAGGTTCCAGGCCGGTTTTCACCGCTGTTAAAATGCTGGGGCAACACCCCCGATCATCAGCAGGAACTGTATAAAGTTTCCACCAAACAATGCTCCACGGACGATTATATCTATCTGAATGCGCGGCACTACACCGGCCATATTTCGTTTATCCACAAGTTAATTACCGATAAATCGCTGGGGCCAACCCGATTTAACAGCGCCTTCCAAGACTATTTTCACCGTGACTTTGACGGCTTGGCATCCACCGAACGGGATGTCACCAATTTTCAATGCAAGGACAGGTATGTGGCCAACGGCACCTTACCGCTGCGGGTCATGTTCTGTGTGCGGGGGTACAAAAAATACCGTGGACTGTACGATAGCGCACTTCGCATTGCATCACTCGGCGCCAGGCAAACCGGCTTGCTCAGCAGCATGGTTCTGACCGGTGTGAGCTTTGACAACGCCGTACGTGTCAGTCGTCAATATTTGGAGGCGATTCGATGGAAAAAGTAGTCGTCATTGAGATCCTCGACCGGGTCGGCCGGATCAAAGAACGCCACCGCATTGACCGGTTTCCGGTTCGCATAGGCCGCGCCTATGACAATGACATTATCATGGATGACCGGTATGTATCGCCTCACCATATACAGTTATCCCTGAATGAAGCGCTTGACGTAGTCGCCACGGATCTCGACAGTGAAAACGGCACCTATCATGGCAGTGATAAAATCCACCAGTTGGTGTTACCGCAAGACCGAATACTATCGATCGGGCACAGCATGGTGCGTTTTCGTGAGGCGGACTATTGCATTGAGCCTACCCGGATCGAGGCCTTTGGTACCACCGCCTTGCTGCGAACATTGGAAAAACCATGGCTTTTTGTCACAACCCTGCTTGTATTGATCGGGCTGGAACTAAGCGATAAATATTTCGGCAGTTACCACAATGTCCATGACGGCGAGTTTTTTTTATTTGCGGTCTACATGGTCATAGGCGTGGCTATGTGGGCGGGCGCATGGGCCATCGTCAGCCGTATCACACGGCACCAGTTTTATATGAATGCCCATCTCAGTAGTTTTATACTTGCCATGATTGTGTTGGGTTTGTTTTTTTCCGCAAGCGAATGGTACGGCTATGTTTTCCTGGCATCCAATCAAGTGGAATGGCTCAATTACTGCGCATTGGTGGTCGTGCTGTCCGCTCTGCTATTCAGCCACCTTCGTTATTGCTCGTTGGCATCCAACCGACGCCTGTCTGTCATAGCCGTAGCGCTTGCCGGGTCCCTGGTTGGTGTCGGGATACTGATGCAGTGGGCACAGAACAACCAATTCAGCACCCAGCCGCAGTTTAAAGTGTACTTTAAGGCGTCATCGCTTCGTCTGGCCAGACATCTCAAGCCGGAGGAGTTTTTCAGTTCCTTGGTTTCCATGAAAGAAGTGGTGGATAAGGCGGCATTGCAGACCTTACCCCGTAGCGATAGCAGTGACGCGGTTGACGACTGACCAAATCCCCGGCCTTGTGCAGACACCTAACCTACAGCGATCTCACGATAGAGATCGTCGGTAAACCACTCACGCATCCGTTCACGCATGCGTGATGGCAAACGGCGGGCCACCCACGATCGCGTTGGCGCTGATTCGTACATCGCCTTGCAGGGTTTCGGATAAACCACAGGCGCGACGGATAAACGCACCTGGGCACTGTCATACATGGTCATGGTTGCCGCCACAAGAGACTCCCCATCCTCGGTCAATGACCATGATTCACGGCCGACCCATGGACATCCAGTTGATGCAAAGGTTTTATGTATATGGGATATTGCTTCAGGGTTTCCTGAAATCCAATAGGTCCGGTATCAAACACGGTATAAAAACGGTAGTAACCGTTTTCGTCGGCTTGAATATGACGGCTCGGGCTTAAGCCGTTAACCAAACTCGCTTGATCGATTACCACACGGGCACCATAAAGATAACGGTACCTGTTGCCTGCCGGTCGCTCGGGCAGCAGTGTATCCACATGGCCTTGAATTAAGGAATCCATATCACGGCGAATCCGGAATTTTCGGGTACGCTCTTCCCTCCGATAAATGTATTCGCCTTTTAAAAACAGTTTTTCGCCGAAATTAACCAGACGGCTTTGAAAATTCACCTCCGCAACGACGGCATCACCCGGACCCGGCCGCTTAGGTAAAAAGTTGCTCAATGTCGCCTGAACCGGCAGGTTCAAATAATTAAGTTCCACTTGGTCATATTTATACGATGCCTGGTCGCCGCTATTGACCAGTACACCTAACTCAATAGGATAGCGCCAGTCGTAATTGTCCAAATACAAAACACCATCGGCAAAACGCATGCCGATTCCCAGCTGTTTAAGATTTTCCGCTTCCTCGGCAATCTGCGTGGCGAACGATTTATCGGGACTTATAAAGTTTTTCATCCCTTGTTTGTGTTCGTCTCGAATCCGCAGGAACAGCCAGGTTTTGCCGAATTTATCCAACAAGTGGGTATAGGGAAGATTTTCGCTCTTACTCCACAACACTTCACGGTTGATAAAATAAAATTCCGGATAACGCGGACGAAGCCGGCGCTTTTTATCCCGAATCCGATGCCGGCGCTTTTCCTGAATATCCACCGGATAGGCATTGATGGCCGAGCGTTTACCGTCCTGCCAACCGATGGACATAAACTGGCGAGTACGCGGATTACCGCCCACCGTGATCGCATAACTGTAATAGGCCAGCAGCCTATCGCGGTGGTAGGAAGTCCAGGGTTCACCCTCTCGGTCACGGACATCACCCAAGGGCCGGGTACCCAAAAAAGTCTTTTTTCCAATGGTAAATTGGGGATAAAAGACCACCCCGATACTGCCGACCATCCGCTGCTTGTCACTTTCATCGGCAAAATCGGTGGGTAAAAAATCCGCTTCCGTCAACACCCGTGTCGTAGCCGTGTAGCTGGGCCCGCCACGGCTGTGTGGCTGAATATCATTGCGCAGGGGTAACAAGCGCAATTGCATACCAATCTCATAGGGACCCTTGTCAACCAGCGATTTGTCCAATACGATCAGCAGGCGAATTTCATCAAACGGCGTCAATGGTTGGGAGCGGGTACGCCAAAAATTTTCCTGGATGCGCCGGCTGACGGGAGTCCATTCACGCACCGGATGCCAGGCGGGTGTAATGTTATTTTCGCTTAGGGTTTTCTGCCGGAAATGAATGGATGTAAACACCACGCTGTCTTTGGTCAACGCACGGCTGTTTTCCGGTACATTGGCATCCAACGGCGGTTCTTGTTGACCACACGCAGTGCATAATACGATCATGGCTATGCATAACAGCGGGCCAAACGGCGGCGCGAGGGCACGATTTTTCATAGTTCGCGACATTGCCGCAATTACCGTCATGTGGATCGATCGATGGAAGAAGTAAGCCGGCAATTATAAGTAAGAAAAAATGATCATTCAATGCGTGCCCAGCGTGGTTTTTTGCGGCGATCACCGGTAGACCGTGAACGGCGTCAGACCAGCGTGAACAGGTAATGCACCCATAACAAAGCAGTGTTTTATGTGTTAGTCTATGGCGAAAATGAGGGAATACCCACCATGAAATTCGGTTATACGATAATTTATGTTCAAGACGTCAAAGCCTGTCTGGAATTCTACCAACGGGCGTTCGGCATGAAAGAACGCTTTTACCACGACAGCGGCGATTACGGTGAATTGGACACCGGCGAAACCGTACTGGCGTTTGCATCCCATGCATTGGGCCACAGCAATTTGCCTGGTGGCTATATCAAAAGCGAAGCCTCGGCGTCACCGTTGGGCTATGAACTGGGCTTTGTCACCGATGATGTATCAAAAGCTTTTACGCGGGCCCTTGAGGCCGGCGCCGAACAAATGACGGCGCCAAAATCCAAGCCTTGGGGCCAAGTCGTCGGCTATGTGCGAACCCCGGAAGGCACTGTGATCGAGATTTGCAGCCCAGTCGCCGGCTAAGGCATGTCCACCCAAAAGACCGTTCCAGTATATATCGTTGAACTGCATACACTCAACGGCGACAAACTGGCCATACCACTGACCAGCACCGAAATCGTTCGCCACGGTAACGATTGCCGAGCCCTGGCCGGCGCCATGCAAAAGGCCATGCAAAAAGATCTGGCCGCCAAGGGCGAATACGATCGTCTGTTACGAATGCGCAATGACTGGCCGTTAACCCAGGCACGGGTGCAATGTTCACTGGATAATCCGATCGCCGCCGAGCATGGCGGGTACCGGCAAACCTTTGATGTTTTTTACAGGCAACTGCCTGACCAAACGTGGATCGCCTATATTCCCGCCCTGGCCATCGAAGCGGGCTGCCGTGAGGAGGCGGGCCTGACCAAGACGATTACGGCCCATGTACAGGCGGAATACAGCCGCCGCATGCGCTTTGGCGATATCCAGCAAATACTATCGACACAATGGTATACCGAGGCCCAGGTCCACCCCCATCAACTCGCCGTGAATTTTTATTCGCCCAAGGAAATTGAACATCTACATCGCGGCAAACGCCAGTCGCTGCTGCCCGCCGTTGCCAGGCAATTTTCCGTCTATCATCAGCAAAGTTTCGATATGAACGAGGAATTGCGGGAAATGGACATGGCTTTGGGCGGCCGTTATCCGCGCAGTGTGTTGATCATCGGCGAGGAAGGTCGCGGTAAAACCGCGCTGTTTAACGAATACGCGCGGACGAAAAAATACCGTACCGAGAATTTATGGCATACCAGCGCATCACGGCTGGTACGCGGCTTAACCGGTGACACCGGCTGGCAGCAGGCATTAGCCTTGCTACTGCTGGAGTTGCGCGAGACAAAACCAGTTTTATATGTCGGTCACGTGCTTGAGTTGTTTGAGGTCGGTCAGTACGAAGGCAATGACGTCAGTGTCGGCCAAGCCATGAAGGATGCCTTGCAGCGCGGTGAGTTAACGCTGGTGGCGGAAGCCACCGAGCAGGGGTTAGCGGCACTGCAGTTACGGGCACCGGGCTTTGCCGAGTTGTTTACTTTTGTGCGCATGCGCCATAAGGATTTGTATGCCATGGAATCCATCGTCACCCATGCGGTGGCGCAACTGGCCGCCCGGCATAAAACCGAACTGGAGCGGGCTGCGGTAGAGGAAATCCTTGCCCTGCAGCGTCGTTACACGCCGTATTCCGGTATGCCCGGCAAAACCATTCGGTTTTTTGAATCCATGATACTGCTGCATAAACACGTCAGCGGCCGCATCAGCCGCCGGCAGGCGATCGCCCAGTTTTGTGCGGAAACCGGTATTGCGGACTTTATGCTGGATGGCGAACTGCCATTGGATCACGACAAAACCCTGCGATTTTTTCAGTCCTGTCTGTTCGGCCAGCAGCATGCCTGTGCCGTCGTCAGTGAGATCTTGTCGGCGGTAAAGACCTCGCTGTTACGCGGCGGCAAACCGATTGCATCCTTGTTGTTTGTGGGTCCAACCGGCGTGGGTAAAACGGAAATGGCCAAAACACTGGCGCAGTTTATGTTCGGCAGCCGGCAACGCATGATACGCTTTGATATGAGCGAGTACAGTGATCAGGCGTCGGTACTGCGTCTGACCGGCGAGTGGGGTTCGCCGGAAGCCTCCCTGGTGGCCCGTATCCGCCAACAAGCGTTCTCGGTAGTATTGCTTGATGAAGTGGAAAAGGCCCATCACAGTTTTTATGATTTATTGCTGCAGATTCTCGGCGACGGCCGGCTGACCGATGCACGCGGCCGGTTGGCGAATTTCTGCAGTGCCATTGTGATTATGACCTCCAACATCGGAGCCGAGGAATTTCAGCGTGCCAGCATGGGCTTCCATGAACAACACCAAACAGGCAAGCAATCCGGCGATCATTTTACACACGCTGTACAACAGTTTTTTCGTCCCGAACTGATCAACCGCCTGGATCAAATCGTACCTTTTTTTCCGTTGGAAAAATCCATTGTGCACGACATCGTCAACCGGGAAGTAGACCGCATTCGTACCTGCCAGGGACTGTCAACCGGTAAAATCCCCCTGCAGGTGGATGAACAGGTCACGATCCGCCTGGCCGATGAGAACCATGACCCGCGTTACGGCGCCCGCCAACTGCAGCGGGTTTTGCGTCGGCGCTTGCTGGTTCCCATTGCCAAGTCCATCAACGCCACCGCGCCGAAAAATTACGCCACATTGCATGCACAAATAATGGATGACCATGTCGCGGTCGCCATGCAGGGCAATCGCATTGACACGGCCGCTCAAGATCGACATGCAAACGTGTTGTTGAACACCGCATCACTGCGGCGAGCCTTATTCACGGTGTTTGAAGGCAGGCTCTACAACGCCGTACAAAGTGAACGCCAGACCTTGGAACGTCGCACCAAGGAACCGGCGTTTTGGCGGCAGTCCGCCAAAACCTTACGCTTAAAAGCGCTGCGCGACATCAATAAACAATGCACGAAACTGGAAGAAAACATTTTACAGATGGAAGGCGATGGTGTCGCGGCCTTGCTGGGCTGCGCGGATCACCAAACCGTGGCCGGCCTGGAAGCATGGCACGCGTGCTATTTTTCCTTGCTGCGGGATTTATACAGTCTGGCTGTCGACCCCGAAAATGCCTGCACTATCGCTATTTACGGCGGCCTGCCGGTGCTTGACCAGGTCAAAACCTTTTACTCGGAAGTCGTGGCGTTGGCCGGCTATGAGCTGCAATTGTACGCTGTGCTGCCACGGCAACCCAAACCGTCCGACGACAAACACGATACCGTTGAACGCACGTCGGCCGATGCGAATCAGGATACCGATGATGCCGCGCAAGCTGACAAAAAGCCGGACCTCTTCGAGCACCACCCCGTGCCTTTGCCGAAAGGCATGCCGCATGGGAATAAAATCGGCTACCTGTTACGCTTGCGGGGACCGGCGTGTATGCGCTTTTTTTGTGATGAAAGCGGCGTACAGGAATGGGCGGTCAATACCAAGGTTAACAAATTATATATACACGTAAGCAACACCGCGGTGGAAAAACTTAAACATCCGCCGAATGTACATCGCAGGCATTTTTTTGACAATCGACAAACCCGGCGCAACGTGGATCGTAAGTCCATGTCCGACAAACCCATGCAGTTCAGTGGCACGGCCAATCCCACCGAACTGCACGGACAACTTGTTCAACGGTTTTACCGTTCGCTCGAAGAACTGCTGTCGAACCGATGAATAAGCGCGTCTTTGAATTTCCCGTGCTGGTCACCCCCCGCGACAACAGCGGATATGGCATTCGCCCCCTGTTGTTCGCGGCTGAACCGGTCTGGCACAAACGCTACCCACGCGCACAAGCCCTGTTTCATCGCCAGTTGATTCGGCGCCATAATGAAACCCCGACTGCTCGCGACAGCATTGACACGCTGCTGTGGCTGAATTTTTCACCGTCCTACACCTACCGCCTTATGCAGTTTGACGTTAAACAAGGCAAGCAAGTGCGTAGCATGCACATGGGCGTGGTGTTTATCACGCTGCATGATCAATTGTATGCGCTGATGCCGCTGCTGTCCCACACCGGCCTGGCCATTGAACACAAACTCAAAGAACGTGACGCCGTGTACGAAGCCTGCCACCGCCATGTTACGCGATTTTTTAAAAACCGGCGCAAACGCCATGACGGGGAGGATTGGACGCCCTATCAGTCATCCGGCAAAGATTTTTGCGCGCCATTTGACGTGGCTTTGGACATTAAACCCGGCCCCATCAAGTTTACCGAGCCTTGGTGGAGTTTGTTTGCAACCTTCAGCAAACATAAGAAATTTGACGGCGCCAAGGAACTGCGCAAAATCGGCTACGACCTGCTGGATAATTATCCGGATGCACTGATGACCGCCTACTACCGCGAGTCGCTGTCGGAACGATTGTGCGAATTACTTTTTTTTCGCGAACCCGGCTGTGTGTGCGTAGTGGGTCCACCCGGTTGCGGTAAAACGGCACTGATCCACGATGCATTACGTCACTATATCAAGGGTGATGATTTTCGCAAACAACACAGTAAACAAAAAATATGGCATATCGATCCGCTGCGAATAATTACCGGCATGAGCGTGATCGGCATGTGGGAACGCCGGGTGGAAGCGGTAATCGACTATGTCATCAAACGCAAACGCCGCCAGCGCAGCGATGTCATATACACGGACAACCCGGTTGCCTTGTTTCGCATCGGCAAGACCCGCCAGTCGCAATTAACGGTAGCCGATATCCTGAAGCCGTATTTGCAACAGCGGGCGTTTTCCATGTTGCTGGAAACCACACCGCAACAATGGGACAAAATCCAGGAAATCGATCGCCGTTTCGCGGATTTATTCCACGTGGTACGCGTTGACGAACCGGGCGATACCCTGGCGGCGAAAATGCTGGCCCGTCGGTTGGCGGAAATCGAGCGCAGGGAATCGGTGGCCATACTACCGGACGCGATACTTCAGCTTTGGCAACTACTGCGCCGCCACCCAACTGTTCGCGGCATGCCAGGGGTAGCCTGTGACGCCCTGCAGCAGCTCGCCGCCAACCAGGATGAAATCGTTAACGCGGCTGAGGTACGCCGATTCTTCAGCCTAAGCCATCATTTCAACGAGGCATTGCTGGACAACAATGTCTTGCTGCGTGACGACGACCTGAGTGCCTACCTGGATCACCGCCTGATCGGGCAAGGGCGCGCAAAAAACTGTTTGATGGATATCATCCACACGGTCAAAGCCGGCGTAAACGATTCGTCCAAACCCATGGCGTCGGTACTGTTTATCGGACCCACCGGGGTCGGAAAAACCGAGGCCGCCAAGATACTGTCGGCATTTATGTTTGGCTCCGCCCGACACATGGTCCGCATCGATATGAACGAATACGTGGACAGTGACGCCGTAGCCCGATTGGTGGGCGATATCGACCACCCGGTGGGTCAGCTAACCGCGGAAGTACGGTTTAAAAAAGCCTGTGTATTGCTGCTCGACGAAATCGAAAAGGCGCACCCCGATGTACACAATGTGTTACTCCAACTGCTTGGCGAAGCCCGCTTGACCGATGCCATGGGCGAAACCACGGATTTTTCCCAAACCGTCGTTGTCATGACGTCCAACCTCGGCGCCGATCAAGTCAATCGATTAACCGGATTTACACGCGGCCACCACGATCGTGAACAAACCTACCGTGAAGCCACCCGGCGGTTTTTTCGCCCGGAGTTTATCAACCGCATCGATGATATTGTTGTCTTCGACAGTTTGGATAAACAGCATATCCAGCAAATCAGCACCCTGTTGCTGCAAAAGATGCTCCGCCGCGAAGGCCTGCAGCGGCGCACAACCTTTCTTCATGTTAGTAAAGCGGCGTTGACCAAAGTCGCCGCCGACGCCTTTGAGCCGCGCATGGGTGCCCGCGCCTTAAAGCGTAACCTGGAAAAAACCATGGTCACGATGATAGCGACCGAATTGGCACGTATATCCGTCGATCAACCCATTATCCTATCCATCGATTTGTCGCAAGGGAAACTTGCCGTGAGCCTGCAGGCCATCGTCTTTCACGCCCAACAAACCTGCCACCTTCCGGCCGTTGACCACGGCGCATTGATTCCGGCCTACCACACGCTGGGTGAATACTGCAGCAAGGGGATTGAAAGACTGCATCACGGTGTCGACCAATTCCCCGACCGGCGTATGCAACTATGGGCGGTCGGGGAAGGACTTAAAGAATTGAAACGGCAAATTGACAAAGTTCTCTGGGACATGGAAACTTTTCGGGAAAAACCCGTTTCAGGCGGATCGTTTAAACTTAAAACAAGCAAAAGCTACGATGACTGGCGGCTGCTGAGTGCCGGTACCCATTGGCAAACCCTGTTGCGGACGGATCTGGATGAATACCGTATCAGGCAACAAAGCCAACCCTTGCAGGAACGGGTACACGGTGCCTATTTGATGCATTTTCTTAATGCACGCTTCCAATGCGCCATGGTCGATGCTGCTGTGACCCATGCTCCGGATTCGGTCCATGTCACGCTGACCAGCCTGGTGGATAGCCTGGGCGACGAGGCGTTGCAGTTAATTCTACAACAGTATTTGCAGATCCTACAGGCATTAGGAGCCAGCGTTACCCTCGATGACCACCAGGAAACACCCGAATTCAACCGCATCGGGTTTCAGGCCCAGGCTCCGGGCATTGCCGATGTATTGCGCCACGAGCAGGGGCTGCACATCGTGCTGGATGATGACCACACCCAATTTCCCGTTCAATTAACTGTCGGCGACAATAAACATCACGAACCGGGCCATGTCATTCGTTTTTATAAACGCGGCATGCATGGTAAATTGGTATTGGATCTTCGAACAGGACTGGTGTGTATGCGAATTCCGAAGGACGCCGAATGGCTGATGTTTTTAAGCGCGACACAACAGGAATAACCCATGGCATTTTACACCTACCCAATTGTGTGCTGGTCCATGGGCGAAGACGCCGTGTACGGTATGGCTATCGGCATCGGCACCCAATTTGTCGCCGCTGACATCAAGACCCTGAAGGAGCAGGCCAAACAATGGTTCAGCCACCAACTGGCGCAGGAGGATTGGCGTTATGAACCTGAAATTGAACAAGCTGAATTGCGGCTAAACAAGTTTAAAATTCAGCCCAGCTATCAAACCGACAAAGGGGTGTTTCCCGTTCCCGAAACCACAACAATCTCCGTAGTGTCTGTATACGGCGTCAACGCGGACTACGGTTATGCCAAATGCTACCTGCCGACGCTGGGAAAATCGTTTCACTACTATAATAAAAAACAGCTAAAAACGCTGATTGAACACTTTGCTCGCGAGTCCTTGGAGGGTACCAGTCCAGCCCATATCCATGCTTACCACATGCCTCATCAACCCTGGCTGGAATCGGTTCGAGTGCGCGCCGACGTTAAAGACGACAATGAGCGATTCTCGTTTGATCCGGCCCTATGGGAAAGTGTGAGTCGATTCGCCGAAAGCCTGCCGGTAAAACGATCCATTCGGCGCGCCTACTCGGTGTTTCCGGAATCCGCCTGGGAGCGTACCGAGTTTGTCAACGGCATCGCTAACCGGCTGGCCGAGGAGGATGGTCACCTTATGCTGGTGGGCGAACCGGGCTGCGGCAAAAGCGTCGCGTGGATGGAGGCCATTCAAAAAGCGTTTCGACAAACCGGCAACGGACGCAGCGCGGACGCGCCGACGTTTTGGCGCACCCAGGCTCAGCGTATGATTGCCAACGCCAACTACCTTGGCGAGTGGCAGGAACAGGTCGAAACCTTTATTGATGACCTGGAATCGCTTAACGGCGTGTTGTGGTTTACGGACTTGATTGAACTGTTGCGTATAGGCGGTGACGGCGGCGACGATTCGGTGGCCGCGTTTATGCTACCCGCGCTGATTCAAAAACGCATTCGACTCATCGCCGAGATGAATCCCAAGGAACTGGCCGCGGCCCGGCAGATCTTTCCCGCGTTTATGGCTCAGTTTCAAATACTGCCTGTTACGCCGCTTGGCGAAGACTCGGTTAAGCGCATCGGCCGGCGACTGGCCGAATACGCCCGTGAAAATCTCCATGTATCCATCGACACGGCCGCACTGAATCTCAGCCGGCGTTTGTTAACCCGCTTCGCTAAATACGAGCATATGCCGGGCAAATGGATTCGATTTGCCAACGAGTGCATGCGCTATGCCGAGAAAAACACCTTGTCGTGCATTGATGCCGATACGGTAGTTGCAGTTTTCAATCAACGAAGCGGCTTGCCGGAAATCATGCTGCGTGATGATATGCGCTTAATGAAATCGGACTTAACCGAAACCTTTTGTGCGCGGGTTCTCCACCAGGAGCAAGCGGTGGAAGCCATGTGCAATGCCGTGCTGGTGTTTAAAACCGGAATGAACGATCCCCATAAACCCATAGCGACCCTGCTGTTTAGCGGTCCAACCGGTGTGGGAAAAACCGCCGCCGCCCATGCCTTGTCCGACTATTTTTTCAGCAGCGGCCAGCGCCAACACCCGTTGTTTCGCTTGGATATGAGTGAATTTCAACACCCCTCGCAAATTCATCGACTGATAGGACAAGGCAATCGACCGGGCAAATTGGTGCAGCATGTACGCGACCGACCGTTCAGCGTGCTGCTGTTTGATGAAATCGAAAAAGCCCATCCAGCCATATTCGATATTTTACTTGGTGTTTTCGACGAAGGCATGCTGGTGGACCGGTACGGGCGGGTTACCGATTTCTGCAATACCATCATCATCATGACCAGTAACCTGGGCGCGCAGCAAAGCGCGCCTATCGGCTTCGCTCAGTCCGCCGGGGATGATCGTTTCGCGGTGGAACAGTTTTTTCGGCCTGAATTTATTAATCGCATTGATCAGATTGTCGGTTTTAACAGCCTGGACCAACAGGCCATCGCGGCCATCGCCCTAAAGGAGTTGGCGCAACTGCATCAACGTGAAGGTCTGCGAAAACGCCAAATCCAGTTGGACTTTAGTGCTGCCTTGATAGCCTTTATCCGCGAACAGGGCTTTCATCCCCTGTATGGTGCCCGACCGCTGCAACGAGCCATTGAACAGCATGTCATAGGTACACTGGCACAATGGTTGTTAAAAAACCGTTATGCACGCGATTGTACTATCCATGTCGATTATGACGGCAGCGCCATTACCCTATCTATATAGTCCTAGTTTAGTGTCCTAAACTAATTCTATATTAATAGTTTTTGTAACCATTCAGGTGTCCATGTAAAACTCCCACGCAAAAACAGCAACTACCCCCTCCACTCCCTGATTAACACAAATCACCACAGAACCCGTAGCCTGGGTGAGGCACGAACCCGGGTTATCAAAAATAAATATTTCCATAGGTATTCTATAAAAATCAGCTGTTGTCAGCATGAAACGGCAACTGATCCGCCAAAAAGTCAAAACGGTTTGCGTGGGCAATGAAGAAGGCCGGGCAATAAGCAGATACTGGAGAAGAATACAAAAAGCAGAGCGGTTTCCATCCGATTGTCCGAGCGTCCCAAAATTGTCCTGCTGGCGGCTGAGGAGGGACTGGAGAACAAGGACATTGCACAAAGGCCTAATATCTCGCCCAACAAAGTAGGACTATGGCGGAGCCGATTTGCCGAAGAGGGCATTGAGTCGATCGGCAAAGACAGACCCCGCGGAGCAAATCATGGACCTCAAAACACCTTAAAACAGGCCAAACTTCGCAAGAAGATCATTGAAAAGACGACACGTGAAAAACCCGATAATGCTACCCGGCGAGTCAGTGAGCCTTCCGTGTTCCAGGTTTAGAGGTCCACGCGAACCATGGCCGCCGCACTGAATACGACACAGTTTTGTCAATCGTGTCTGGCAGTCGGTTGGATTGAAACCTCATTTGGATCATGCTTGATATCCTTCTACATTCAACATCATGGTTTGTTAATGGAAGCGGGTGAAAATCAGCTATGGTAAATATACTTCCCGGCTTTCAACATAAACCACTCATACCGCCTTGACCGTTGTATGTCAATAAACCTGGGCGGCTATAACTTCATTTTTTTCCGCCGTACCGGCAAGTGTAAGCTGAACGATAAACTCACCTTCGAGAATCGTACTAAGCTGACGAAAAATTATCGTTACCCCTTCTTTTCGCCGGATACAAGCTACGGGAGTCGCTTCACCTAAACTGGTTAGCAGAGGAAATTCCTTGCATTGCCGTTCAAAGCGCTCTCGGTCAACAAGTTGTTTAAAACTATGGCTAAAAAAAGTACTGAATTTTTCATAATCAACCGTGTTTGACCCTTTTTTCATCGTCTCCCATAGCGGTACGGCAAGCTGATACACTTGTTCGTTGGAAAGGCTGGAAATGTCCACGTGTAGTTTCATATTTGTCTCAATCATTGTTTAAGCATCTGCCGCGTCCCTCCAATCATTCACAAACCGGGCGCGCAACAGCGTGTTAAACCAAGCTGCTTGATTTTCTCCTCTTTTTTTCATGGATAAAAATCAACAGCAGACCACCAAAAAATATTTCCAAATCAGCCACATTAAGGATCCCCGTTCGCAGGCTTCCCAATCCTAGATTGATGAAATCAACCACATAGCCTCCATACATAATTCTGTCTACCATATTACCTACACCACCACCGACGATCACTGATATTGCCACCACGGTACTGATCGTACTCTCTGAAGCCATTATCAACCAGAGTACAATCATCAGTAAAACGGATCCAATACCGTATATAAACAGTGATTTTCTCATACGTTCACTTAAGTTATCCCCCAAACTTAAAAACGCCCCGGTGTTTTCAGTATACTGAATTCGGATGGCGTCATGCACCAAAGAAATGACTTGGTTTCTGGGTATTTTTTCTTTGACGATGTTCTTGGTAGCTTGATCGCAACCCACACAAGCCAGAATAGTGACCAAAATAATGATTGCTTTATTCAGTACAGTATAGCCATTACGCATTTTTATCTCTTACTTGCTGGGTTCACCCGTTGCCCGACAGTCAAAAGGACGGCCTGTTTCAGTTACAACCCTGTTTATGCCACGCCCGGCAATACTTAGCCAGACAATATACCAAGCTCCTTGGTATCAGGTTTATGATGTACCGGATCAGGATGATCGAAGTTTGACGCCCACATTTTTTTACACCAAGCCATTGCAAATTCCTGAGCCTTCCCTTCTCGCGCGTATTTTCGAAATTCGCTTTTGGCGCCGGGATCAATGATTTGCAGACGACCAATCTCATGCAATAAAACGCCATATAAGATATATCGACGTATGGCCAGCTCCGGCCATTGCGCCCCTCTTGTTGCGCCGAATTGCTCCGGCGCTTGACCCGTAACCAGGAAACGCGTTAAACTCATTTTGGGTGGAAGTGCACACAGGGCAATTTCTCGCCTCCCCCCATTGGTGTAACCTAATACGCGAGTACCCCAACTTAAATCGTTAAGATATATTCCTTTTACTCTTTGCAGAGCCTCCTCCGGAAGCCGGCTTAAGACCACTCGAATATCCCGCTCGGAAACATGATGGACCCGGTCACCCCCAGTGGGTTTAACGATGATTTTAATCGCCTTTGCCATTGTATCTTCGCTAAATCTATATCAATAATTGTACAATATAATTTTCAGCGTTCACCAGGCCGACCGCCCTATCGCCCGGCAAGGGTTTGCCGCAAATGACTAGTCGTGCGACATCTATGTGCCTGCAATCTTTCACAGCCACATTCACTAATGGGAGTTTTAACGCGCAAAAAAGTTCCATCGACTACCTTACCGGCGGCTTTCCCCACGCTGCCGCGCATGCATGCATGGAATGCTTACAAATATTCAATTTACTTAATGAAAATGATGAAATTTTCTTCGTTTTTATATTGATCGCATTTACATCGCCGTATGTATAAGAAAAAAATTCCCCATCCGGGCTCGCCCCAAATCCACGCCTGGCAAAATAATTTTGGATCTCATACTCCTCCACCAATTTACCGTTTAAGTCAACAATCGGCAATAATCTTATAGCCTTTCCCTGTACTCGTTAGCATTTGAGTACCGTTGCGAATCAGGAAAAAACCAGCCCCGGAGAACTTCAAAATTCAGTTTCGTCTTTTTTTCGTCTTCAAGGTCATAGCGGATCAATGTTCCGCTTAGTGGAAAATAGATATGCTTGCTGTCCGGTGTCCAGGCAAAATGGGGTTTACCCCAACCCTTGGCAATGATCCTTGATGAACGATCCCGCATGTCATACAGGATTGTGTAATCCCCCATGTCGGCAACGATATAGCGGTTGTCCGGTGAGCGCGCCGGCGGATCGTTGATGGTATCCGGCGCCATATCCCGGCTCAAACATCGAAAAATCGTCATGTCGGGTGTACTGGATAACGACCGCATGGTCATTTTAATATGTAGTTTGGTTTAGTGCAGTCTATGTTATTTTATGGGTAGAAGTACTGAACCAGTGGCGAGGTAGCCTGTTTTCTCTTTGTCGATCACAGAACCGATTGGATCTACTTTATGGGGTTGGATACCTGGAATATATGGGTTAAAAACATGCAGCGGAAAGGCCGACTTTGGCCCGGAGTTTGCTGCCGCCTTTGATTTCGATGAAGTGACATCATGTCGGAAATTCTAAAAAATAGAAAAGGAATTTCTGTGTAGAAAATTTACCAGCTTGATTGTCGGAATTTTCTTGATCTAAATTCGACTAATTAGCTGTTTCCCGAATTAACTTATTTAAGCGGATGTCTTAATCTCCCTTACTAATATAGCGAGCCTTATATCTATATTATCTTTTCTAGTCATAATTGGTCATAATTGTGACATTGCTGGTTATCAAGTATATCTACCTTATGCGTGATAGTAAAATCACCCTTGAAAGGGTCAAACGTATAGTTGGCGATAGGAAACGAGAAGGCATCAATTAGATGGATTGGTCCGGCCTTCCGTGGGGTATTTTTAGTCCGAAAAATAGGACGGAGAGCAGAGGTAGAATTTTTTCGATAGGTGATATGAATGTTTAAACTATCGCGAACTAAAAAAACCAAATAGTTTTAGCGAGGGAGATTCCAAAATGAAAAAAATTTCGTTAACCGTAAGCGCGGTAATTGGGCTATTGCTGGGTGGGTGTGCGACAATAGTCGGCGAGAGTATGCAAGAAGTGTCGATATCCAGTGACCCAAGCTACGCGATTGTTGTAATCACTGACGAACAGGGTGATGAAGTGTTTACGGGAGAAACACCAGCGCTGGCTGTCCTGAAAAAAAGCAGTGGAAGGTATTGGGGGGGTAAAAACTATCTGGTTAGAATATACAAAGACGGTTATATTAATCAAGCCATACCTATTCTCTCAAGACCCAATCTATGGTACATCGGAGGGAATGTTGTTTTTGGCGGTGTAATTGGTTGGTTTATTGTCGACCCTCTCAACGGTGGCATGTATACACTGTCACCAAAGCACATAACGGCGGAATTAGGTGATACAGCGCACAATGATAGTGCTGTGGATGGGAACATTTCTGCTGTTTTACCTCTGAAAAGTGCGCATTCACCAAGATAAGATAAGATAAGATTAAGATAAGATAAG
>Ga0114931_10002180_pt1 | contig 24932 bp, 18 predicted proteins | sample 2SBtaG_FD_89579 | JGI IMG/M metagenome (GOLD analysis project Ga0114931, IMG submission 89579) | Deep subsurface microbial communities from Kolumbo volcano to uncover new lineages of life (NeLLi) - 2SBTROV14_V59a metaG | ecosystem: Environmental > Aquatic > Marine > Volcanic | place: Kolumbo... | reverse complement strand
GTACTAGCCACGTACTAGCCACACATGGTTTGGATCAATGCGGCGGACTTGGTGCGTGTTTGACCCGCATCGGTACGTCGCTTATGCCGCAATGCCACGCTCGGATCACGAGCGTTTCGTTCCAGTTTATTCCTATCCGTAGGGGCACAGCAGGTATTGGTGTGTAAACTGAAGCCGAGTTGGCTAACGGTGAGTGAGCAAAAAATTTGCTGGTAAATCCCTGGTTTTTGTGCGCAAGGGCTGCGGAGTTTCCGGACATTGCTTCGCTTTCAGGTCGAAGAAAAAGGTTCGAGTCCCGCTCTTGGCATTCCCGACAACGGCACCGGCCGCAACGAAATCGAAAGCCGGCAGGACACCGCGACTGCGGGTAGCCGCACGGTTGACTGCTTTGCGCGAATACCAGCAAATAATACGCATTCGGTGGTGTGGGGATATTCGTTGTTTGTCCTTAGATGGATGTACCGGTTACGGTGACGGTTTCAATCTCATGACCTGAAAAATATTATTCAAGAAACGAAAACAGGCATCCTCTGAGTCGGGATTTTATAGCATCTTCAACCAATGCCGCCGTTTTTAACGAAGGGCAGAATAAAGGCTTATAATATTACAGGGTTACGACTGCAATGCCGTGCGCAAGCGCTCGGTCGTGGTCCTGGACTTTAAATCCGATGCAGGATTGTTGAGTAACCATCATAGCGTGGTTCGACCGTTCCCGGACACAAACGCGGGAGGCATGGATGGTAACAATGACAGCTTTCAGCTTGAAAATATACGGCAATGATATCTAGCGGTTGAATTAGCGCATTTCCTAAAACAGTCCGGCCGGTTCGCGTGAAACTAATTCCGCATACCGATGCCATAGTTAGTAGCGGACAACCTGAAAGCAGTGACTATCTATGAATAACACAAAAGAGAAAACATTTATTGATTTGATTCGCCGGGACAAAATCCCAACCGGAGCCTTGCTGGTTTACAGTGATTGGTTGTTGGAACTCGGCGATTACCGCGGTGAAATCATTTCGCTTGAAGTGGAATTGACACCAGACGGCGGGGTCAGGTCAAAAGCATTACGTCAACGTCTTCAAGAACTCTACAAAAAAACGGGAGCGCAAACGCGGATGATACCCACAGACGTCCTGCGATCGATTGAACTGAAATCGAAGTTTGGCTTTATCATTGAAGTTACCGTGTTGAAGAATTGCTTGGATGAATTGGCAGCGTATATTTTTTCCGAGTTCTTTCGATTTCTTTCAACCCTGACCTTGAAAAACCTGTCCTTGCCCATTGTGCCGAATTGGGTCGGGCGGCTCACAAACCTGCGGTCACTGGGCCTTGAGGGGAATGCGTTGGAGGATTTACCGGAATCGATAGCATCGATGGAACAATTGACCGAGCTCGATCTTAAGCGCAATCGACTGGATGCCGTGCCACCGGTTCTTGAACGGGTCTCGGCTCTGGAAAAGCTAAATCTTCACCAGAATCAAATCAAACAACTACCGCAGTGGATCGGCGGATTGAATTCTATTAGAAAATTAAATCTATCCAGAAATCAGCTGGTGGAACTGCCCGCCGGTCTGTCGGCATTGTCCAGTATTGAACGGTTCGATTTGGCCTTTAATGAACTGAGCCGTTTGCCCGAATCCCTGGGTGAAATGGTGTCCTTACACTCGCTGAACCTGAGTCACAACAGCTTAACGGAAATACCGGGCTGGATCGGAAACCTGCGTCAACTCCGGTCCCTGTCGATAGCGGACAACGCCATTGAAAGCATTCCGGAATCCATTGGACAATTGCTTGAATTGACGGAACTTGACGTGGGCGACAATAACATACAACGTTTTCCCGCGTGTATCGGCCGCCTGCCGCTAACAAATTTGAAATTTGGTTATCATAGCCGGCGAGTCCGCCGCGCGGATGATTCGCGGTTTGGATGTTGCCGTGGAAAAATACCGTTTCATTTCAGCCGTTTTCTTCACACGCATGACTATGTCTATCTTCGTCATGATCAGGTGCCGGCCAGTTCCGACTTGGGTGCGGCCGCCATGTGCTTGGATGCCTCGGATGCAACGCCGTACGCGTTAAGCCAAACCTTAAACGCGATCGGCAAACTTAACAAAATTGATTCCCTCTATATCCGTTGTAGTTGCCCGTTACCGGCGGAACTGTTTGACCTTTCACGGTTAAAGTATCTGGCCATTGAGAATCATCATATGAGCAGTATATCGTCGGCCGTTGTTCAATTAGTAAATCTTCGAACTCTCTACCTCGATACTTCCCGTCTTACCGGGATCTGTAGGGAGATCTATCAGTTGAAAAAACTGAGGGAACTAAGCCTCAGCGTGCATTATGTCGGGGAAATATCCCGTGAAATCGAAAATCTGCAACAGTTGGTGTATTTTTCGCTACGTGTTTATCATGTATACATCGGGAAAGACTGGGAAAAGTCGTATTATTATAAAACCCGGTTTAATCAGCCGCTATCCCGGCTTTTTGTCAGTCTAGCTCAAATGGGTAATCTCAGAAAGTTGATCCTTGGTGAAAGCGCTGTCGATGATTCGTTGAATCGCTGGCAATGGAATAACACCGAACATATCGCTTTTGGGGAACTGCCCGATGAGATTGGCGGCATGGCTTCGCTGGAAGAACTTGATATAAGTGATTCCTACTGTAACTATGTTTCGGCGGAAGCGGCGACATTAACAAATTTGAAAAAGGTGTGGACACGTTTCAACCAGGACGAAAAACAAAATTTACATAGACTGTTGCCGGATTGTATCATTGATTAATAATTACCGTTTCTCTAATCGAGATTTAAACTGGAAAAATGAACAAAAAACCCAATCCATTAAGCACGATTGAACCATGGGACAGGGTGGCGGAAGGATATGCAGCGACGATCATGAAAGCACATAGCACCTCCTCGTCAAACCCCACGGGCTCCGGCATTTTACTGTATAAATAGTCATGGACCTTCCACACCAAACTTATTTATTTAGTAACTATTCAGCCTTCAGCCCTGCTGAGGCGCTATACATGAGCAACGGTTTTCTACCCAAGGCGGGTTACGCTATCGCTAACCCGCCCTACAAGGGCCGCTGGCACCAAAACGGCTGAGTAGTTACCTTATATATTTATTTCTATAATAATCATACAGTTATGCAAGGTTCTTTTTTGCTCGATCAAGCATGCCATGGTAAAATCGGATGTTATAACACAGAGGAAAAACCATGGCGGAAGGATATACGACGAAAGACATCGTGATTCTTAAATCCCATCAAGCCATTCGTAAACGACCGTGCATATATGTCGGCGATATTGACGACGGCGGCGGTCTCTACGACATGATCATGACGCTGGTGGACAACAGCGTCAATGAGCACCTGGAGGGTTACTGTTCAAACATCGCCGTGCACGTTCTCGCGAACGGCGCGGTTATGGTCGAGGACGACGGGAGAGGTATTCCGATCACCGAAATCGATGGTATTTCCAGCTTGGAGTTTATGTTTACCAAATTGCATTGCGGCGGCCACTCTCTGCCAGGCTTGCATGTGCTCAGCGCCGGCGCCGGCCTGGCCACGCTGTGCGCATTGAGCGAATGGCTGACCGTGGAGGTGTTTCGCGACGACCGCCACTGGCGCAAGACTTTTTCACGCGGTGAAAAATCCAGCAAACTGACCGATATGGGCCGCACGTTTCTGAGCGGTGATGCACCACTCCTCAACTCCTTGCACTCGCGCCTTGAGTGGCTTTCTCAATGCACGCTTTATAAGAGACACGACATTAGGGACTGACTTTATTGAATTTGACGTCGATTTTCTCGGCCGTTTTTAGCGTAAATTCGGTCGGCGTTATGTTAATCACATGGCCTTTTAACTTGCCATGGGATTTTTCGACGGAAGTTTTTACGCCTGGATTGGCATTCAACCACTGTGAACTGCTATCCGACAGTCCATTGATGGTGTTGGTTTTCATTTGTAGACGCAAGCCATTGAAATGGGACAACCACCAGCGTCCTTTATTCTCAAATTGAAAAGCCAGCGGTTTACCATCGGCGACTGCCGGCGAATCACCTACTTTGTTGACGTTGACTTCAATGACCTGGGAAAATTTTCGACCCTTCATTAAATGCAAGCGGGTTTTTATCGTACCATGCGCATTTTCAAGATCACTACCTTTGCCGCCACCCAAAATAACCGACAACCAGGACTTCGGAATGGATTCGGACGCCGCCGTCCAGGACCCGAACATCTGCTCTTCAGCGATCCTGTCACAGGCACCGACAACCAAGCACCCTAACAAAATCAATACCAACCGAGTATGCCGCATACTTCCCTCCTGCTGTGCTATGATTCGATGCGACAAAATGTCACTGCCGGAAACCACGCAGTGTCTTTTGCCGGCACCATGGTAATTGGATCGATACTCAGCTTGTTAGTTGTGTTGACAGGCCGTGCATACGTTGCTGAATCGAACTACTGCCTTGGTATTGTTGAATTCGTCAACCGACTATGACACTAAAATAAACGGTGACTATCCGCTTCGTCAACCTGGAAACTGGACTTGGCCGGCAAACCACCCATTCAACCTTTGGTTATTGTGGTTATACGCGGACACCCCGGGTAAAATTCACATCCACCTCCAGCCACAAGCCTTGATCATCCATCAAGCCGGCCACCTCTTCGAGATGTTCGCGGCGAAATTCGTCAAGCTTGTCACCCAATTGCTCAACCAGTCCGCGAAATCCGGCGTTCCAAACCACTTCCCACCAGCCGACAGGATCGGTGTAATAGCCAAGCGATTTACGGGTAATATCTACGCCGGACAGGCCGGCGGAGGAAAACAAACTGTCCAACTGATCCGGTTCGGACATACGTTGCCAGCTAAAGGAATCCGGCACATCAATACCGTAGCTTTTCAGCCGGTCAAAAATCAATGCAGCCGCGGGCATAAACGATTGTCCGCAAAACCCACTCACGGTTACCGTGCCACCGGTCTTTACGTTACCGCCAATATGTTCGAGCAGGGCGACCATATCCTCAACAAAAAACAGTCCGAATGCGCAATAGGCATGGTCAAACAGGCCGTCGTCAAAAACCATGGCCGTCATATCCTGCTCGATGTATTCAATATTACCTAAATTCTCATCCTCCGCCCGACAGCGTGATCGCGCCAGCATACCGCTGGAAAAATCCACCGCCGTTACCTTACCCTGCGGCAGGTGACGCGCCAGGGGAATGGCTAACGCACCGGTTCCGCTGGCAACATCAAGCACATGTTCGTCGCCATTCAACGGATATAAATCAGCCATGGTCTGGCCGCTGATCGAAAAAAACCGCGCACCACCGGTACCGTATTGGTCCGCCACCGAATTGAAAGTCTGCTGAATTTTGGCTTTCATCTGTACCTGTTGTTGTTCGCTGGATAAGTCGTTACTCACTGCAATTCTCCAAATACTCTCATTAAACGAAAAGCGGGCTTCAATTAGGCAACCCCTTTCGCAATCGATGCACAACCGATTTCACCCGAATACTCAGCTTATGCCCGGCATACAAGACTGCCGGTATGGTGATCAGGGTGACAACCGTGGCAAACGCCAGTCCCGATGACAACGCCAGAGCCATGGGCGAGACAAACGGGTCCAATCCGCCCCAGCCGTAGGCGGTGGGCAGCAGGCCGACCACAGTGGTCGTTGCCGTCAGCAGTACCGCCCGCAGCCGGCGATGGCCGGCCAGAATAATGGCATCAAACATGTCCATGCCCTCTTCATGGGCCCGCTGGATAAAAACCAGTAGAATAAGCGAACTGTTGACCACCACGCCGGTTAAGGCCACCATGCCCAGTGTTGAAAAGAATGACAAGGGCATGGGCTTCCAAAAGATACCGTGCAGATAAAAACTCAGAATAATACCGATGGCCCCGAACGGTATGGCCAACATCACCATAAACGGATAGCTCAGATTATTGAACTGGATTGCCAGGATAAAAAAGATTGCTATCAAGGCAAATCCAAAAGCAAAAATCATATCCTGAAACGATTCCTGATTTTTTTCTTCTTCGCCACCGTACTGCACGCTGACCTTACTCAACAATTCGCCCTGCCACTGTTTCTCATTCGCCCGCACCAAGCGGTTAAGCTCCGAACTCGAAAGTACGGCACTGTCGATATCGGCCACCACATTGACGATACGCACGCCTTCTTTATGACGAATGGTCGTCAACCCACGCTTGGTTTCAAATTTGGCGATTTTTTCCAACGGAACCAGCCCATCCCGGTTGTTGGGAATCAGCAGTTTTTTCAGTTGCGCCAATTCCCCGGCGCCTTTTTCCGGGAAACGTATGGTGACGTCGATCTCTTCCTTGCCGCGCCGAATGCTGGAAACCACCAGGCCACCGGAGGCCGCGCGAATCTGTCGTGAAGCGGTGGCCAGATTCACGCCGGCATAGGTCGCCAACTCCCTGTCCAGGCGAACACGCAGTTCGTCATCCCCCTTCTTTAATCCGCTGTCAATGGTGGTCACGCCTTTAATTGTCTGCAGATAATCCATCAACTGCCGTGCCGCTTTTTCACTGGCGCGGTCGTCGTAGCTGATGATATCCGCTTCCAGAGCCCGGCCCACCGGCGGTCCGGGACGAATTTCGGTCAAGGATATTTTCAACTCGGGGAATTTTTCCGTCAGTATTCCTTCCAACTTGCGCATATCCGCCACGGCGTTGTGTTCCGGTCGTGTCACCGCCGGCACATAGATGGATCGGATTTGTCCGTAACGGCTGCCCCGCTGCGTAAGCGGATCGCCTTCATCCACGGACACGTCACCACTTTTTTGCAGCGTGGCTTCCAAATACTCCGGCTTGATATGCTTGCGCATTTCCTTATCGATGGCACGTAGATTGTCTCGCATGGCGATCAGGTTGGTGCCGGGTGGCGCCGACACGCGCACCACGAATTCATCAACCCCCACCGGTGGAAACAATTGGAACAACATGGATTTCGCCAACACCAACGAACCCAGCAAAATAGCAGTGGATACCAACACAGTCACCCAATAGTGGCGTACCGCTTTGCTTAATACCCAACCATAAGCTTTTTCCAGGGCCACAATCCAGGCCCGCTCCGGCGGGTGTTTGTTCGGGTTGGTAAAATGCGCCACGTGACTGGGCAACATTAAAAAGGATTCCAGCCACGACAAGACCAGCAAGGTAATCACCACCATGGGAATGGCAACGATAAATTTACCAATAATACCGCTGACAAAAAACATGGGCAAAAAAGCCGCCACGGTAGTCAAAATCGTGGTTGTCACCGGCCCGATCAGTTCCACCGAACCCTTCACCGCCGCATCGTTGGGTTGCATGCCGTTTTCCATGTGGTAGGTGATATTTTCGCCGATGATAATGGCGTCATCGACCAACATACCCAGCACCATAATAAACGCCATCATGGAAATCAGGTTCAGCGTGACCCCAAAACTGAATAACACAAACAAGCCTGACATAAAAATAATCGGCAACCCCCAAGTGGTTGTCATAGCCACTGAACGTCGCAGAAACAGTAATAAGGATACAAACACCAGTATCAAGCCCACTTTACCGTTACTGCTTAAGACACCGAGCCGTAAACGGGCAAACCGGGAAAAGTCCTGAAACAACTGCACGGAAAGGTTTTTACCGTAGCGTTTCGGAATTTCTTTGGCGTATTCGCGAATGGCGTCCACGGTTTCGATAATATCGGCATTGGATTTTTTCAGGATCAAAAGTGACAACGCCGGCTTGCCGGCCACTTCATGCAATACCTGCGGTAATGCCAGCGCTTCGTGAACATCGGCCACATCCGACAGTTTCAGGACATTACCGCTGGCGTTGGCGCGCAATACCAAGTTGGCGGCGTCTTGTTCGTTCTCGAACTCACCCACGATGCGTACCGCTTTTTGACCTTCCGGCGTATCCAGGTCGCCCCCGGGGGTATTCAGATTCCAGCGCGCCAGGGTGTTAGCGATTTCCTCCACCGAGATACGTTGCCGGGCCATTTTAGCCGGATCAACCACCACCCGGATTTCCGATTTGCGCGCACCGCTAATGACCGCCTTGGCGATACCTTTGATCTGCAATAAATCATCTTTAATGTCGTCACCCAAGCGTTTTAAGGCAACCTCGTCCATTGGCGCCGAAACGGCCATACGTATCACCGGAAAAACCGAACCCTCGATTTCAGTGACAAAAGGCTCGTCGGGCAAATCATTGGGCAAGTCGGCGCGATCCACCGCCAGGGAAATTTCGCTCGGCAACCGAATACGGTTATGGGCGGCGGGATCCACATCCATGACAATACGCCCGGAGCCGGGAAACGACATGGAAATCATGCTATCGATTCCGTTCAACGCACGCAGTTCCTGCTCGATGGGCGTAATCAGTAGTTGTTCCACTTCCGCCGGTGATGCGCCCGGGTAATGCACATCAACCTGTATCTTATCGATATTGACATTAGGAAACGCTTCGCGATTAATATCAAAGACGGCATAGCCCCCCAATGCCATCAAAAAAACCGAAACCAGGTTTACCACCAGGCCACGATTGACCAAATAATGAATCATGGCTTTCATCAGCGGTTATCCTCGGACATCCGCAGGTGGGATTTATCAACGTTTTGCCACATCAAGCCACGTAACAAATTCAGGTTTTGGTAGCGCCTGGCCAGTTCAACCTGCTGAAGCTCACGGTTTAATTTGGCGCCCGCCAATTGGGCTTCAAACTGGATCAATTGGTCAGTATCGGTGCGGCCGGCCCGGTAGCGTTTCTCCGCTTCATCCAACTTGGCCTGTTCACTTTTAACACTTTGCTGGTAGGCGTGCAGTGCCTCAATACCGGCTTCCATTTCCGTCAACAAGCCGGACAGCAAATATTCCAGGTCCTGCACAATCCGCACCTCGTCCGTGCGGGCAATACGCCGATCCAACAGGGCCTGGCGAATGTCGGCATCATAACCGCTGCGGTCGGCGCTGCCGTTAAATTCCAGGCGCAATCCACCAACCATTTCATTTTGATCCACGTCCGGTCCGACCTCGATCTCGCCGCTGTTACCGCGGTTACCAACAAACAGCACCAAATCCAACTGATGTTTTTTGGCATCACGTTTTAATTCGATGGTGGATTCGGCCAGTTTTACCCTCGCCCGTACCGACATTAACGCGGGACTGTGCGCTTTGGCTTCCTTGATCAGTTGGTCGTAGCTTTCCTTGGGAAGCATGATATCGCGGGTAAACCCGGGTTCAAACGATGCACCCGGTTTTTGTCCCATCAAACGGTTTATGGCCACCACCTTGTTACGCCATAACATTTGCAATCCCCGGGACTCGGCCTGTAAACCGCGTAATTGGGCATCTACCTGCAATAGATCCTTTTGTTCGGAAACACCCAGATTAGCCCGCTTGCGAATATAGTTGCGCAACCGTTTACTGCGGGCGATGGCCTGTTCGGTGTTTTCGATGCGCGACCGGGTAATATTGACCGCCATATACAATTCAATCACCTGGCTTGCCAGCGAATCATAAAGCGCACTGCGCTGTGCCTCGGCCAATTGCACGGAAGCTTGCGCCGCAAGCATACCTTGATGATAGCCGGGAAAGTGGGTGCCCTTAGCCAGATGACGGCGGTAAGTCGCTTCAATCCGTGTGGCTGTTGACGGATTGGGCAGCATGGGTAATACACTGGAACTGGCGTCATCATGGGTCACGCCGGCGGTAATGCTCACGCTGTCACCGGAACTAAGCGACCTGCTGAAGTTGGCGCCAATTTCCAACTGGTCGGTCGGTTCACCAAACAATGACACATGACGGTTAACACCGGTATAGGCGCCCATCCGCCAACCCAGTTGAGCCGCCACTTTTTTCGCCTCTTGCCGGGCGCGCTCCACCTCCAAAACGGATGTTTTTAGTGACGGGTATTGGTCAACCACCCGCTGCAAAACATGTTGCATTTTTATCGTTTCCGCCCAAGTGCTTACCGGCAAGTGTAATGCCAAACCCAAGCACGCCAGAGCATAAAGCCTACTTCTCATTTAACAGCCCCTCTTAGGGAAGGTTATTACAGATTTCAGTGGTCCGTGCGTACAATTCGGTGACCATACACTGACGGCCTTAGTCGCGAAATCGTGGTTACCCTATGCCGTACGGCCCACCGGATATTTCGAATTGCAAAGATTAATGCAGATTCGTGTCCGCTTCCAGCACTGTTACAAAACCGATACAAAATGTATTCCAATGTTACGCGCAACCGACAAAGATTATGATCAGCTCACCATTTTTCAGCCCGGCAAGCTATCATGTTTTTTTATGCAGGTATCGGTAACTGCATTTAAATTCACGGCAACAACAATCAACTAACTCGCCGGCATACGGACACTAAACGTCGGTTTAGCGTACTTTAATGAAACAACCCGGGTTTATAAGCTGCCGTTTCGACTACCCGTTTAGCATCCATAACCCATATGGAGGTTGCGCTAATGGGTGGAACCACACCAAACACTAACCGTCTTTGTCATTGGCGGACTGATGCACGAGTTCCCCGTGACTGTCCAGAACCTGGACGCCGACAGGGAATCCCTGGCGCAGACTGGCTGTGACCACACAAAAATCTTCAAACATTTGGCTGCAACGTTTTATTTTTGCATCATGGTCAGCCGTGGCCAGGCGGATCACCACATCGATGCGACCGACACGAAGCCGCCCTTTATCGTTGCGAATCAAACTACCGCTGGCCTCAGTCACCAGGCTGGCTGCCTCAACATTGTTTTTAGCCAGGCAAAATAACAAACTGGCACTAAGACAGTTGGCCGCCGCGGCGGCAAGCAGGCGTGAAGCATTGGGGCCGTGCCGGTCACCAAGCGGCTGATCTTCATCCAGGATCATCGGCGGTATGTCCCAATCAAATTCGACGTTAAAAGCATATTTTTCAAGGTGCCGTAAATGTATGCGGAAACGGGATCGTTCGGTCATGACAACAAGCATCCTCCAGCGTGGAAAGAATATTACGCGCTCGACCCATCTGCAGCAGATGCCCAATGGGTACGACGTTTTTGGCCGACATCGCATGTTGATATAGCTCACCCCATGATTAGCCGGGACGTCAAATGTAGCTTAACACTGAGGCGATCAGCGGCGCGATCAGCGGCGCAAACATCGGCACGATCAGCGGCGCAGCCCAACGGCCAAAGGGGATCCAAACCTGGATGGCTTTAGAGCTAGCGTAGTGTCTCAATATAAAACGCGTATGTAGACGAGATAGGCTTGATGGTTGCCTTAAAAAAATCTATCTCGCACCTTGAGTGGCTTTCTAAATGCACGTTTTATAGGAGACACTACACAAGGATCGTATAGGATTCGATTACGCAATTATCACAAAACCCGGCTCGTCATGTCACGAGCCGGTCGCGCCGATGCCGGTCATAACGCAGGAAGTTATTGATGTCTATGGAGAAAGATGCTGACGACGCCCCCGCAATGCATGCACTGCCGGACATACTTTGTACGCAGTCTCAAGCAACGATCAATAGATTTCACCCAGCACTTCTTTAACGATACGCCGGTGCGGATCATAGTCGGAATCCACGGCCGGCAGCAGACCGGTCAATTTGGCTTTCTTGAGGATTTTCCCGCCTTGCGGGCTGTTGTTCAATTGCAACATGGCGTTTTTTACTGCTTGCTTAACGTCGTCGGGCAGTTCACCCTTGATGGCCCAAGGCAACTGTGCAAATTGCTCGCCTTTAACCAAGTAGGTCATTTCGTCGGCATTAATCTGCTTGGTGACAACCGGAAGCTCCAGCACGACATCACCGGTGCCGGCGGCCGCGGCATCCCACAATCCATGATAGGCCGCGACAATGGCGGAGGGTGGATTTTGACCAAAGCGCACGCCGTAATCACCGTCCTTTAATCCGCCCTGATGAAGCAGATACGTGGCGTAGATATAACTTTGCATGGCTTTTTGGCCACCGCCAAAAAAAATGGTTTTACCCTTCAAATCCTGAACCGTACGGTACCCGGCATTGCGTCGAACAACGATGCTGGCGGTTATGGTAGACCGGCCCCGCTCTTCGTTCATTAACATGATTTCGTAATTTAAATCCTTATGGGTACGGATATAGTGGTACTGATTGTAATGCACGATATCGTAACGTCGATTACGCAGGTTTTCCCAAAAGGTTTCGAAATCCTGTGCCGATTCCACAAACACCCGTCGTTGCAACTGACGCGACAGGTACTTGGCCATCGGCGAAAAATAGTCCACTGTCAAGGTTGCATGCCGGCGCGGAAAAACACCCATGATCAAGGGCCCTTTACGCTCCGGGTGTGGTTTTAAAGCCTGAAGAAGTGTTACGGCAACCGCAATTGAAAAAATTGCCACCACAACAAATTGGAAAATTCTAACCACGTTATCACCGCACTCATTTAAGTTAGCAATAAGGGAGTAGAAAAACGGTAGTATTGGCTTGCCCGCTACCTCCGACCCCAAGATGTAACAGTTAACCGATCAATTAGTGATATATAGCATATTAAATAGCGTTTGTCTTTATATTTTAAGGGGTCAGGACTTTGTCTTATTCGAAAAGTTAAAAAGTAACTAACTGAAAATTAAAATAAAATCCTATATGCACTCAAAAACAAACCTCCTCACCGTGTGGTCTTAACACCACGGGAAGCCATGTTGAGAACGAACGAATGAGTCACCGTTATGACTTGTCATTCAACATTTTTTTAAGGTCCGCAAACGGGTTGTGGGTGGCGGATTGGGTGGCCTTCTCATTTGCCGGACCGTACGTTTCCAACAAACGTTGGTGTTCATTGTCATGACAATACAAACACAGCAGTTCCCAATTACTGCCGTCGGACGGATTGTTGTCGTGATCATGATCCCGATGATGCACGGTGAGTTCAGACAGATTCTGACGATTAAATTCGCGCCCGCAACGTCCGCAAACCCATGGGTACATTTTCAGTGCCTGTTCGCGATAAGATTTTGCCCGCTCATCCTGGTAACGTCGATTTTCGGCGACTATTCGATCAAGCCTTTCTTTTGAATCCTGTTTGTCTTTCATAGGCACTCCTTGGTGTGGCCAATGCGCCACCTGAAACGTTAGTGGGTGCCGCGTTTCTCCCATAGGGTCACCCGCATATCCACGGTAAGTATCATGGACTGCAATCGGCTCACGGCCTGTTTACCGGCGGCGGCAATCCGAAAAAAATGCGGCGTCATCTTCAACAGGTCATCCAAGTTTGGTGTTGCCACCGTATGGGTATCAAATCGAATCGGTGACTGTTCAACCAACGCCAACTGCGCGGCTTCGATAGGTGCACGCGGTGGGCGTTTGGACGTTTTCAAGCGCGGATAGATGACTTGCCGAAGCTGTATCAAATGATCCGCTGCCGGCTCCACCAGCACCAGCTTGCCGCCGGGCTTTAAAATTTTATTAAATCCCGGCAAACAGGCAAAGCCGAACACGCAAAAAATCAAGTCGACACTCGCATCAAGCAGCGGTGGATTTTTATTGCTTCCCACCACCCATGTTATGTGCCGGTTTCGTTTGGTTGACTCAACAATCGCGGCTTTTGAAATATCCAACCCGATAAACGAAGGCTGGCCATCGCCTTGCCCATGCGAGTCACCAAAAACGCGATTAAGAAAATAACCTTCTCCACAACCGGCATCCAACACGCAACCGGTATCACCGACACCTTGCGCTTTGGTGAGTGCGGCTAAATGGTCGGCAACCGGCTGGTAATAACCGGCATTCAGAAACCGTTTTCTTGCCAATAGCATTTCTTTGCCGTCACCGGGTTGTTTGGATCGCTTGAATTGCACGGGGAGTAAATTTACGTATCCCTGGCGGGCTATATCGAACGTGTGCCCGTTAGAGCACGCCATTTGACTTTGCCGGTTTTTCAGTGGTTGCCCGTCAAACGGACAAGCCAGGTTCCACGCCGTTGCACCCATGACCATACTCGTTGATACCTCTCGCCGCATCGGCAAATACACTTTTTACACACAGGAATTAGATGGTATTATAATGCGGTGAATTTTTCGATACGACACGGCCCAAAAGCTAACCGGCACTTTAATTTTTGTCGTCTCCGGCCGCTATGGTGAGGCACTGGCATCATTAAACAGGCGTAGCGATTTGGAAAACCCCGAGATCCCTATGGAAAGGCGTAAAGTGTGAATGAACGATTCCGGCGATGGGCTGTTTTACTCGGTATTGTGGCCACAGGTTTGCTGCTTACCGGTTGTGGGAGCACAGAAGACAGCCCCGATCCGGTGAAAGCGACCTTTAGCAGCCTCTGGACCCACGCCCTGGCCGACTGCAGTGTCGGTTGCCACAAACTGGACGCCGTCAGTGACGGCACCGAGAATGGGCCGGATCTTTCTACGAAAGACAAGTTTATTTCTAACCTGACCAATAAAACCTCCGTCGATTATCCCAATTGGTTGAGAACCGGCACGTGCACCACCGTGGCCATGATAGCACCCACTGACGCCAATAATTCCACCGTCGCCGCAAGCCTGATTGAATCGGTTTCCAGCACGCTCTCGCAGGCAAACGGCGACTGTATCACGTCCTATAATTTCCACGCTGACTTGAGGGCGGCCATCACGGATCAGGCCGTCGCCAACGCCCTTGTGCAATGGATCAATGACGGCGCCGCCAACAACTAACCGGTATTTTCATCATCAATCGGCAACCGTTTCAAAGTGGTATGCGCGCATGCCTTCCAAACCCAGCCAGTCGAGAACAGCCGCGCTTGATCGTCACGCACCCATCCAGCTTCACGGCCAGGCATGACGGGTTAACCGGATTGGCCGTGGCTGCTGTTTGTTCCATGAAGACCATGCTTTCAGGCTGAAAGATGAAACTATTCGGTCCGACAACGCGCAAGATTATCAAATGGTTGCTGCTTTCCCTTACGGTTGTGTTGGTGCTGTGCACCGTCACGGTTACGGCATTGTATTTTTTCTTAAAGTCGAAGACATGGGGCAATGATGATGTTGCCACATTGGCGCCGTATTTAGCCCTTGCCGGCATTGAACTGCAACATTTAGGCAGTGCCCATATTGATTTGCTGCGCCTGATTCAAATTGAAGACCTTAAACTGCAATGGCAGGATGCGCAATCAGGCCGACTGCGGTTGCAAACCGGCGAGGTACAATTGCAATATGATTTTTGGTCGCTGCTCGGCGATGACATTGACGTTGAAAAACTGGAACTACGCGATATTAGCCTCGAGGGCAGTGTCCATGCGCCAAGCACGCCAACGCCGACCGCGGCGGCACCACCGTCCGACCAGGATTGGCTGGCCCACCCACCGCGCGGTCTGCACGTCAAAACGATCACAATGGCGAATATCGCATTGGATGTACAGTTGGACGACGGCAATCAAACACAACGTTTGCGCGCGTCACTGCAACAACTAAACGGCCAACTCAGTCTGGGCCCCGGCCACTGGCGGGGCGAGCTCTCGCTGCGTACGCGTGCCGAACAAGCATGGAGCCTGCAATGGGGCGAAGCCGCCGAGCAGTTCCGTTTGGACTTTAAGCCCGATATCGATGCGTCCATGGCCGCCGATCTACAGCTCGCCCAATCCCCTGCACGCTGGCGGGTGGAAGCGACGTTTAATCAACAGTGGAACGCGGACACACTTCGCCTAACCCACCACAAAGATCAACACAGCACAACCATGGCATCCATGGACAGCTTTCGATTGCGTATGAATATGTCGGGCCAATCCAAGCAAGACGCAAACGACCGTGACCGCGCTGCCGGGATTGCCAGCATATTCCCCTTGCAAATAACCGGCGATATTAAAAGCAGCTCAAAGGGTTTGAGCTTTGACAAATTGCACATGGGCGGCGTTACACTGGACGGTAAAGCCGGTCATGACATGACTTTGCATATGCAAGGCGAGTTGGATCCGGCCGCCAAGCGAGCACCGGATTTTCAATTCAACACGGATCAAACCGTATGGGTCCGCAACGCCGCATTGGGCTTGAACGATATCCGTGCCGCCGTCAAAACATTCCGCTGGCACCTTACCGGTAAAAGCGACAAAGCTGCCGGCCAGGCGCCGGTGCGCTATGAACTGGCTATGCAAAGTCTTGCTGACAATATTCAACTGGCCCAAGCGGCATCCGGCACGGCAGGCGCCTGGCAAGCCGGATTTGACCTGGAAGGCGGCATCAGTACTCATGGCGAACTGGGTTCGCCGACACAATGGATCCGGCAACTGGTGAGTCATGGGGAGCACAAACTGCGCATCAACCACTTTGCGTTCAACCAGGGCGGACAAACCATTGAATTTGCCAAACAACAATGGGCCAACCGTTGGCACTATTCAGATCAAACCCTGCAAATACAGTCGGATTTTGATTTGCGCGATTTGAGCGTGCCGACCGTCAAAGGCAAAAACAACATTACGCAACAACTGCACTTTCAGTCGGATATTGGCTTACACCAACCGTCGTTGACCTTGCAGCTTGCCATAAACACACGGCAATTATTGCACATGACCATCAAAGGCCATGATGCCGATAAGAAACTTACTCTCGACCATGATATCCGGTTGCAAACATTTAAGGACTTGCGCCGCATTGCCGCGGTGAATACGTTATGGGCTTTACTGCCCGAGCCGCAACTGGCTTGGCACGGGCAGCTCACCCTTTCCCACCAGGCGGACAGTCTAAGCATGGCCGACTTTACGTCGTTGCCGCAATGGCCGGTCGGTTTGAGCGGGGATATACGGTTGACCCAGGCACGCAACCGCAAAACCATGCTTATTAAACCGTTATTACTAAGCTATGCCGTGGACAAAGCCAATGACTACCGTATTCGCGTCAACGCCCAAACGGCGGCGATCGATTTCGGGTTTAGTCAACGACCGCTGCCGCTTGCCTTACAGAGCCAATGGCAATTTACCTGGCTGCCGCGACGTATAGACGGAAACGGCTATGTGCGACTGCAGGACAAAGACGCCTTGGTTTACAGCCTGCACGGGCAGGACGCCAATCAATTGGCGACTTTACATGTCGATGCGGATCTCAATCTGGTTGAGAAATGGAAACAGTTTTTTCCCGAGCTGCAACCCCTGGGCACGGTAGGCGCCCATGTCAGCTTACGCGGCCTGGTTCACCATCCGTTTAAATCGATCAGCGAGTTGGATGGGGACTCTATCAACACCGTCAAGGCCACCGTTGACGTGAACACCAGGATTTGGCAACCCAAAGACTACCGGCACCCGTTGGCGCGCATCGCCAAAATGGTAAGCATGCGGCACAAGCTTCAGTGGAGCGCCAAACAGGGTCGGTGGCGTGCCCGATTCAACGCCCCATCGGTACACATACCCCAATGGATCAGTGCCCACGGGCTACGGGGACAGTGGGATGCCCGGTTACAACCGGGCCTAAATCCCAAACACGTTACATGGGATATCGACGTCAAACAGGGTCGCCTGGACATGCTGCAGGATAACCGGGTCACCATGGAACTGGGCAAACTGATCACGCCCATGACACTTAAGCTTGATGCCGACAGGCTCGCCGAGCAGATTCGATTAAACTCTCTTGCCATCAACACCGGTGCGGATTTATTCAGCCTGCACGTCTCAGGCAATGCCGGTATCAACGGCGACAGGGCCCAATTGGATAGCGTCGTGCAGGTTAAATTAAGGGAAAAAATCATGCAACAACCGCGACTGTCCGGCCGGGGAAGCATCCGCGCGCCGCTGCGATTTACCATGATCCCCGGCGGCCAAGCCACGCTGGAGGGGGGAGTTGATTTCGATCATGTGGATATACAATGGGACGCGCTGCACTGGCAAGCGGTTAACGGCAGGCTGAAGCTGGAAGAAGAATTGATGATCGGCAAACAATTGGCCAAATTTCGTTATCTGGTAAACGTCGATCCATTTCAGCGGGTGGATTTCAGCCAGATCCAACCGTATTTAGACGAAAAACAAAACCTGCGCTTTAATCTATTGGACTGGCATGGCCTGCACGTGGGCCCCGCACTGGCCAGTTTGCGTATCAAACAAAATGTATTCCAGTTACAGCAACTGGATTTACAGGTATTGGGCGGCACCGTCACCGGACAGATGTTTTTAGATGTGCATCCGGGCGCATGGCGGATCGGGCTGCTCAGCCGCATCAGCGGCGTGGACCTGCGCCAACTGCTGTCACCCGCGCAAGGCAAGCAAAGCAATTATGCCCCGGTCAACGCTCGTACGGCACTGACTTTTGACCTAAACCAACGCTTGCTGGAGGGACAGGTTAATGTGACAAAAATCAGCCGTCCCCAGTTAATGCAAATACTGGAGGTGGTGGATCCGGACCACGTTGATGAGCAAATTGCCCTGGTTCGAAGCGCCCTGAAATTTGCTTATCCAAAACGCGTGGTCATCGATATGCATCGCGGGCTAATGGACATGACGGTCGATATCGCACAGTTACCGCGTCCCATGCGCATTATTGGCGCGCCGCTGAGCCCGCTGATCCAACGGTTCGGTGGTGAATGGATTGATGCACTGCGGCTGGTCCCGTTACGCTAACACGTTGAGCAGGCAAATTTGTAATCCCGATTCAGGGTGGTAACCTAGGCGAATTGGGTATCCGGCGCCATCGCGGTCGGTGTTACCGGTGATACCCGGCATCGATGGAAGGTTTGAACATTATCTATCCTCCAGGAGGTAGCATGAAACGCATATGGATCGGCGCAATCGCGCTTACCCTTGGTGCTTGCGTCAATTTGCCGGATATCTATCTGATTGACCGGCACTCGGTTATGGAAGCGGAAGCATCCGGCGATTGGCCGCAATTGGAAAAACGTTTTCAAACCCAAGGTGTCAGCGCAGGACCGGTCAATTACGCCAAGGAAACCAGCGGCAAAAGACGGCAGCGGGCGTTTCGAGTACTCAACGGGGAATTCCCGTTAAAGGCGGAAACGGAAACGCAACCATGAGGGCGGTGCAAGGAATGGCAGCCGGAGCGGCGCTGCTGCTGGCAACGGCATTTGTTCACGCCGCGGCCTGGGAGCAAAACCGCTTGATACCACTGTCCAAGATCACGGTCGGCCCCTGGGACAACTTTGAATCCAGCGTTAGTGCCGGTGACGGCAAGCTGTATTACACGCGCGATCGCATTCAAATTCCTCGTGTTTATCGCCAAGATTTAACCTCCAACCGGGCGGAGGTATTTATCGGCGAAAACGGCGACGCCAAGGATCCCGTGCTTGGACCCGGTTCGAGGATGGCATTTACCTACTACCGGAACGACGCGCAAGGCGATGTGTGCATCATCGGCCTGGCGGACAAAAAAATTCAATGCCTAACCGACAATCATGCCGTCGATGAAGCGCCGTTTTGGATTGATGCCGACCGCCTTGGTTACCTGAGTCGTAGGCCGGCCGAATAGCAATGGCGATTAATGGTGGTAAACCTGAAGTCCCGTAAGGCAACCAGCCTTGCCGAAGGTGTCATATCGGCGCCGGTAGCCAGTCCGGACGGCCGCTATATCCTGTTCAATCAGGCAGGTCGCAGCGCTTTACACACCCAGATTTATACCATGCAAACAGGCAAACAACGCACCCCGGTACGCTTTGACCTGTCCGGGATCACCGGTTTTATGGCGTTCTCTCGTGACGGTCGCTATTTGTATTTCAATCATTATTTAAACGACACCAACATGGACCAGGTGATTGACGGCAATGATCACAGCGTTGCATTTCGAGTACCGTTTCAACGGTGGTTGGACGCCAAACAACCGTATTTCCCGGAGCAGCTAACATCCGTATCCAACAACTGCAAATTCCCGTCACTCAGCGATAAGTACCTGTATTTAACCTGTGCGTTTGAAGGCTCCCTGGATGTCTATCGCCTGCCCCTGACCGGTGCCGTGCCGCCGAAGTGGAGTGCCAAACAGTTATGGGAAGCCCACTTAAGCGCACGCGAATACGAGGATCGCCTGCTGGTTCTCAACACGCTTCGCTACCGTTTTAAGGTACGCGGCATCAGCATGCTGGAACGGCTGCTAAGTGACCATCTGCAACTGGGCGAGCTTGCCGCCGCCTCCTATTACCTAACCCAGATTAAGCAATACTATCGCGGTAACAAGGCGAAAAAACCGGCTATTTTCTATGATCTGCTGCAACAGTATTTACAGGTGCGTTCATCGAAACAACGGGTACCGGTAGGCATGATCACCGCCAAGTTTCAAAACCTCGTGGAACAACAGCGGCAAAAACTTCGCGCCGGCCAAGCCTGGCCGCAACTGCTAACCTTGATCGACGCCTACCTGGATTACGAGTTGGACCAAAACAGCAAGGCATTGGCCAAACTCAAATCCATCCCTGAAGACGGGCCCATGTTTCCGTTGCAGCGATTTATTATGTTTGACTTGTACCACAAACTCTATGCCGGCAAAACCGGCAAACTGCTGCCGCACTATCAAGCCTTGATCAACGCATCCAACCTTTCCCGGGAAGTCAAACTTTACTACGGGTTTCATTATCTAAAATCGCTGCAGCTGTATCAAACCGACGTTTCACGACGCATCAAAACCATCGAATCCCGCGCGGCGGCCATAACCGACAGCGGCGTGGCGCAGTTGTTCGCGGTGGAAGTGCTCGCCATCAAGCTGGCCGGCGGTAATAAACTGACCAGCGATCCGGCGCAGCGTAAACATTTCACCGCCTTAACGGCCCTGTTAAATAAAAACCGGGCAAATCCCCTGGTACGCAAAGCCATGCACACCCGCGCCATCCAGATTCTTGGTGAGGCTGAACAATTCCAATTTATGGAACTGCTGTCGCGTAATTGGCTTGTGACCACGCAGATTTCGGAAATGGAATTTGTCAATGTCGCCGAACAATATGCGGTTATAACCATGGACAAAGCCTACGGCATGTTGGCGGCCAAACAACTCGCCAATGCATATGGAACATTTTACAGTGCCATCCAGCAAACCAACGACCTTGAAGCCCATTATCAATTTGTGACCATGGGCGGCAAAGCCGAACTCCATCAACGTATCGACCAACAACGCGCTTACCAATCCCTGATCAAACGGGGCATACTTGGCCAGAATAAAAACTATGTTGACGCCTTACGTTTGTTGATTAAGGCGACCGCCACCGAGAAAACAGACCTCAAGGCCTTGGACAAGGCCCTGCTACTGCTGGATGCCATGCAGGTCAAGGGATTGAATCCATCCATGCGCGACTTGATGATCGGTTATATCTATCACTTAAAGATGCGCGCCGGACGGCATCATTATATTTACGATAAAAACTTTTTTCAAAAGGCCCATCACCATTATATGTTGGCCCTGGATTTGGGTAAGGACAATAGCCGCATCAGCGCCAGTGTGTGGGAAAACCTTGCCTGGCTGCACTATGAGGCCCGCAACTACGGCTTGTCCGCGGATTTTTTCCAGCAGCGAATCAACATGCCGTTTACCGGCGCGGCGGATGAAATACGGCTACGCTGGTGGTTTGCCCGCTCGTTGTTTTTTAACAATGCACCGACCGATGCCTGGCAACAGGCACAAACGGTGTTACGATTGGCACGGGAAAACCGACTACCTGAACAACCTTACCTGGAGAAAACCGCTTTTTATGCCATGCAAGCAGGAAAATTCGAGCATGCGTCGGCAAATTACGCGGCGTTTTTAAAGGATGCGGGCAATGCGGTAAACCATGCCAAGGCGGTCCTGGCTTACGGTTTTACCTTGTTACACCTTGGGAAAAAAGACCTGGCACGTGAGCAATTTCAACAGGTCTTGAATCTCAGCAAAAACCTGCCGGTACAAGCCGCGGATAGTGATCGTCTGGTGGCCTTTCAACCCCGGCGATTAACTTGGCTGGCGCTGGGATTTTTAGCCGAACTCGCCGAGCAACCTTCCCAGCAAGCCCATTTCCGGCAACAACGCGTCGCCCAATGGCGACAGATTAAAAGCCATATCACCGATTACGCCAGCGACGAAGCCAGCCGATTGTCCGCCATGGTCAAGGATTTAAATCTAATCGCCGCCGCCCATGAAAAAGCCGGTGACCTGAACGCGATGACCGCTGCCATGGACGAAGCGCTTATTCAGGCTTCGGCTTGGGCCGACTTGCGGTCTGATCCCACCGGTCCGGTCATCTATCGCAGCCTGGTGAACTACCTTAGCCTCGGTATCAGCCACCCGCAAAGCCTGTCCGGAAAAGAACGCAACCGGCGTACGCAAAAACGGGTACGGGCGGCACTTGACGCGTTTAAGGCTACCAAGTTTCGGTCCGATGCGGGTAGTTTTCAGTTTGCCACCTTGGAACTGCTTTGGCAGACGTATCGTAACCGAGTCATGGGCGAACCCGCGATGGCTGCCGCCGGGCAATTAAAAACCATCATGCACCGTGCCCACCTCGAGCGCCTGCGAAAAAATCGAAAAGACTTAGTCGACGAATTGAATAACCTGGCGCAATCCTTGACACCGATGCTTAAATAAATAGTACCGGTGTCACTGACGTTAGAGTTTGCGCCGCTTGAAGTCTGTTGGATAAAGATTAATCCTGCCCACAAAGGTGCGACTGATCTGGCTGGGCATAGACACAGATATCGGTAAATGGATGCCAGCCCACTGTTTGGGCATAATGTACAGTATACGCAAACCGGCTTTTTTGAAGTAGGAATGACCCCAGGTATTCAACATAGCTTGAGCTTCATCTTCATACAAACCGTCCGCCATCAACGCCGCCAGCACCTGAGAACGAACTTTTTTAAAGTTCGCCGAGTTGTGCTCACCAAGCTTCTTTAAATTTATCTTTCGATTGGGAGTATCCGCATTGATTGCAAAGCCGCCCAAAGGTAAGAACGCGGCCTTGTCGCCACGCACGGAAATAATCCAGGCCGACGGGACCCACCATGGTTTATGCGTTGCCATGTTTGCAGGCGGCAGCAACGTAACGATCTGTTTCTTTAGATCATGACGTGTACCCATCAAAGAAGGCAAATGCGCCACGCCCCGGTAAAATAAATATTTTTCAACTTCACCGTTTTCGGCCTGCACCAGAGCTGAATTAACTTGACGTGGCGCCAACCAGACACGGTTGCCGGTTTTAAGCATGGCCCCTTTATCCACCAACCGAATACCACTCCAAGACAGATGGCTGACGGAAGTTTCTTTTAAGCGCATACGGGAGCCGCCTTGTTTTATTTTGGCCAGCCTGGCCTTGGGATAAAATTCATTTAAAAACCCGCCGTTAAACTGCACCTTGACATCAAAGGGTTTACCCAGATGCTCGGCACCGGGATAAAAGTAGACTACCGGAGTTTCCAGGCGCATGACCACGTCGGGATGCCCCTTCACCACCGTACCTTCACCGAAGGCGAAATAGTCCAGTTGCGGATTGCGATGGACAAATTGCGGCAATTGGTCCTCAATGCCAATCCCGTTGGCGCGTGGAATGGCATCCCCGTTGGGAAGATGCAGCGAAGTGACCGTACCCCATTCATGGACAATCATGGGCTCCCCCGCCCAGGACAGGCAGGAAATGCTCAAAAATACGGCAATCAGGATGTTTCTCATTATTCAGCCTCCGGTTTTTACCTATAGTACAGACTGATAATGCAAAACGTGTGGCCCATTTGTAAAAAAATGTAAAATCACCGTTGAATACTTAACGCCTGGTTCCAACGCAATCCGCTCCGCCCTACTCCACCGCCTCAATGGCGCGCTTAACCGATTGCAGTTGTTCAATGGCGGTGTCGATCGCCCGGCCACACACGGCGACAATATGTTGCTCGTTTTTATACCGATTTCGCGTAATTCCGTGGCAATAAAATCCGCTAAACCGTCACCGCGAACACCGTCCCGCAATCGTAATCTGCCTCCCACGGCAATTACAAACAACCATTTACCATACAAAAAATTTGCTCCAACCTATTTATTTAGCGTAGGCGCCATTGGCCGCCGCCAAAACCTTGCGTAGTTGCAGGACTTCATCGACTAGCAGCGCCGCACTCTCGGCCATGCGCCGCGCCCCGCAACTGGGGCAAAAGCCCCGGCGTTTACAACTGAAGGCGACGAGGTGCTCGGCGTGGCAGGACTCGCAACGCACCCGCAAAAAAACCTTATTCGAGACAGCCGCATTGGAGGTAGTCTTCAAACTCGCGTTGCACATAACCCGGTAATTCCCTGCCCTGCTCCGCCAAATGACCAGCGAACCACGCGGCCAGCCGGTCGCCACAACAGATCGCACACCCGATACACCAGGGTGACATTCTTCTCTCCATAGACCGGACTGCTGGCGCTCGCTGGTCATAACACACCTCCTTGTGCGAAATAAAAATAAACCGCTAATAAGCACCCAAACCCAAATCAAGTGCTGGGGTCAGATTCAGAAAATATCCTCAAAAATATAAAAGTATTTTTGAGTCTGACACCACTGTAAAAAATAAACCTCGAACCTCAAATTAATTAACTCTGTGACCCCAAATATCTAAGAAGATGAAGCGGTTTATTATTTAATTCAGCGCTGGCTCGGCCCACTCAACCCGCATTGCCTAATAACCGTTGCTTGGCCTCCTCATGTGGAACAGTACGGCCTTCGTCAGAGGCGTTTAAACCTTCCTCAATTTTTTGCTTCACATACAACTCATACATAATTTCATCCCACGTTGCTTCATTGGAAATATGCTTAATGAGTTGTTTAGCTGCTTCTTTGGGTGTTGCCATAAATCACCTTTGATGAAAAATGAATGATAAAAATACAGTTATCACTGTTTAAATTCTCTTTAAGGGCTTATTGAATAGTACGTTACCGGTCAATGAGCCGCTTGTTGTATTACTGTGTCAATCATCTCAATCACAAACTTCTGTTTAGACCGTGGTAAGCGATTGACACGCTCAATTTGCTGTTGAAG
>Ga0114931_10002179_pt1 | contig 24935 bp, 27 predicted proteins | sample 2SBtaG_FD_89579 | JGI IMG/M metagenome (GOLD analysis project Ga0114931, IMG submission 89579) | Deep subsurface microbial communities from Kolumbo volcano to uncover new lineages of life (NeLLi) - 2SBTROV14_V59a metaG | ecosystem: Environmental > Aquatic > Marine > Volcanic | place: Kolumbo... | reverse complement strand
TTTTAATCCGTATGCGGGCGTAAAGACAAGTATTTTGCTTTTTGATAATCAGCTTGCCAAAAAAAGCGATGAGATTTTATTCCTGAAGATTGAAAACGACGGCTTTGATCTTGGCGCGCAAAGACGAAAGATTGATAAAAACGATTTGCCCGAAGCGTTGGACGTCTTGGACGAGTGGAAACAAGACAAGAAGAAGGAGAGCAATCTCGCGCTTTGGGTAAAAAAAGAAAAAATTGTCGACAGTGGTGACTACAATTTGACTGGTGAGCGATATCGAATTGACCAGTTTTCTTTATTGAGAGAATCCATCAACCAAATTGAAGAAACTATGGAGGTTTATTCAAAGGCATTGGAGCCGATGAGAAAAATGACGGAGGAGTACAACAAAGCTCTGCAAAATTTAAGTGCCCCGATTGAACAACTCCAGGAGATGATAACATCATCTAACTTTTCGCGCTTTTCTCAAGATATTCAGAATGCAGTTGAAAGTATGCAAAAAGCTTTTGATGTGCAAAATCTCCAAAAAGTTGCTGAAGAAGTTCAATATCTCAAAGAGCATCAAACAACAAAGTCGCCATTGGTCGCACTTGGCGAAGTTTGCGAAATTAAGAGGGGTTCAACTATTACGAAAAAGCAAGCTGTGAAGGGCGACATCCCCGTGATTGCCGGTGGGCAACAACCAGCTTATTACCACAACGAGGCAAATCGCGAAGCACCAGTCGTAACGGTTAGTGCATCGGGTGCATACGCAGGTTTTGTAAATTTCTTTGATAAGCCGATTTATGCTTCTGATTGCTCTACTATACAGCCGAAAGATAAAAACAGGGTTGATATTCAGTTTATTTACTGCCTATTGAAATCAAGGCAGAAAGAAATTTACCAGTTACAACAAGGCGGAGGGCAACCCCATGTGCATCCGAAAGATTTAGAAAAAATCAAAATCCCGCTCCCGCCGCTTGAAGTGCAAAAAGAAATTGTAGAGCAAATTGAAGTCAAGCAAAACGCAATCAACCACGCCAAAGAAATTATCAAAAATCTCGAGAGAGAGAGACGATATTTTGGTCAAGAGCTTAGAAAATTAGAAAATGTTGAATGGATAGAAATGGAAAAAGTTGCTGAAATATTTACAGACGGGAATTGGATTGAGAGCAAAGATCAATCTGCGAGTGGAATCCGCTTGATACAAACCGGCAATGTGGGGGTTGGTGAGTATTTGGACAAAGGTGATAAGGCGCGTTATATCTCGGACGATACTTTCAAGAGGTTAAAGTGCACGGAAGTTTTTGAGGGAGATGTTCTTATTTCGCGGCTTCCGGATCCGGTAGGTCGGGCGTGTTTAATTCCAAAACTTGATACTCGCGCAATCACTGCCGTTGATTGTACGATCGTGCGGTTTGAGAAAGAAAAAGTTGATCAAAAGTATTTTGTGCTTTACTCGATGACTTCAGATTATTTTGATAGCTTGGAGCAATTTTTGACGGGTTCAAGCAGGCGTAGAATTAGTAGGTCAAATTTGGCAAAGGTGAAAATACCACTTCCTTCGCTTGAAATCCAAAAACAGCTCGTCGCCGAAGCGGAAAAGGAAGAAGAAATCATTGCCGCCAACCGCCGTCTCATTGAGCTTATGGAGCGGAAAATTGAGAATGTTCTAACTGAAATTTAGCTATGTTTGAGAAAGTATCAAAACTTAAAAAATTCGGCATATTCCGCGACTTCTCGTGGGATGCAAGCACACCGGACTTCACTCGCTTTAACTTGATTTACGGCTGGAACAAAAGCGGAAAGACAACTTTTTCTCGCGCCTTTGTAGCTTGCGAGAAGAAGACGACGAATTTTATAAATTACCCGCGAGATAAAGACGGAAATATAATTGGTGAATTTGAAATAAAAACGAACGGCGGTTCGGCGATTAACCATACAAATTGCCAAAACTGTACAAGGCAAATAAGAGTTTTCAATAAAGATTTTATTGAGGATAATGTTTCTTTTGATCCCACAAATCCGAGTGAGCCGATCGTCTATGTTAGTGAAGAAGATATTGAGAGCAACAAAAAACTGAAAGAATTGCAGGGCAAGGTTACGCCTTTGGCAGAGAAGTACGAATCGGTTCAGAAAGATAAGCAAAAGAGCGAAAAGGCGGAAGATGATTTTAGGAAATCGACTGCCCGCACCATAAAAGATATTGTTGGAAATTTGAAAGTTAATGACAAATACAGAGATTACGACAAAGGAAGCGTTAAAACAACGATTGAAAAAATCGGAATTGATAAATTTTCCAAACTTTCAGATGATGAATTTGAAAAGAAAAAGAAACTCATTGGCGGTGATCCTCTAAGCGCGCAAAGCCCTCTCTCACAATATGGGTTTTCTTTTTCCTATGACGGGGAAAATTTGAAAAGTTTTTCCGAAGTACCTAGTGAGATCTCAAATCTTCTCAAGCGAAAAGTTGTCGCCGAGACCATTGACCGCTTGAAGGACGATCCAGAGTTGAATAAATGGGCACAACATGGTTTTGAACTGCACAAAACAAAAGAGGAAAAGAAGAAATGCCTGTTTTGCCAAAATAAACTTTCGGCGGGATTTCTTGATTCTCTATCAAAACATTTCAGTAATGATTATGAGAAATTACAGAAAGAAATAAATTCCTTCATTTCGGGTTTAGAAAACTTGAAGCGGGAAAAAATTACGGAAAAGAATCATGGGCTTTACTCTGATTTACAAGAAAACTACAAGATCGGCTCAAAAGAGCTGAACAAGATTATTGGCGAATTGGCGGCGTGGATAGGCGAAGCGGTAAAAAAACTGAAAGAGAAATATGATAATCCGCTCTCGAATGTAGGCGATCCTAAATTACCAAAAGATTTTTCCGCCCAGTACGACGAAAAAATTGATGAAATAAATGCTGTAATTAAAGAACATAATACTAAAGTAGATAATCATGGACAGGAAGTCGAGAAAGCAAAAGAAGAATTGGAAAAACATCTCATTGCGGTCGCAACAGACGAGCAGGAGTATTCAAAGATAAAATCAGAGTTTGATAAAAGCGTTGAGGCGGAAAAGGAAGCCAAAAAAGCTGTTGACGATAACGCTCAAAATATTTCCAAACTCGAAAAAGAGACCTCAAACATAGGAAAGGCGGTTCAGAAAATAAATAAACATCTTGAGGAGTTTCTTGGTAGAAAGGAAATTTTACTTGAGTTGGACGATTCAAAAAAGGGATATGTTATCAAACGCGACGGAGATGTTGCACGTAATTTAAGCGAAGGCGAAAAGAACGCCGTTGCCTTTTCGTATTTTATCGTCAAAACACAAGAAAAAGGATTCAAGATTAAGGAAGGAATAATCGTTATTGACGATCCAATTTCCAGTTTTGATTCAAACTTTATTTACCATTGTTTTTCTCTTATCAAAAATCACTTCAAAGACGCGAAGCAGTTGATCGTTTCCACTCATAACTTTGAATTTTTCAATCTAGTCAAATATTGGTTTGAGCAGAAAAATCGGAAGGTTGAAAGTGATAACAAAAAAATTACTAAAGAATCGGGCAAGAAGCCGATCCCGTGCGAGTTTTTTATGGTTGAAAATATAATTGAGGATGATAAACGCTGTGCCTCGATTGTTCCGCTTGAAGAAACTTTGCGAAAATTCAAATCAGAATATCATTTCTTATTTTCAAGATTGAATAAGTTTATTACAGAAGGAACGCCGGACTATGCTGATTTTTACACCATTGGAAATATCGCGAGACGATTTTTAGAGATTTACATTAACTTCAAAATTCCGACGACAGGCGATTTGAAAAGTAGAGTTGATCAACTTGACACACAAACTGTTAGCGAAACCGAAAAAGATAAAGTGTATAAACTTATTCAGGAATTTTCGCACGGACTTGATCCTGCAAGCACAATCGAGCATAAAGATAAAAGTGAGATTCAAAATGCGATAAAAGTTTTGATGAAAATGGTTGAGGAATCAGACAAGAAGCATTTTGAATCTTTGCAAAGCAATCTATAACCCACCCACCACCCTTTGAATTTGTAGCCCCGCCCAGCCTTCGCTAAAGCTATGGCGGGCAGGTAAAAAAATCGGGCTTCGCTATCCAACGGGATAAACTCCGCTGACGTAAATGCGTAAATGGGGTCAGACCCCTTTGTTTTTTAAAATCTATGGTGTGATTTTGTAAGCATCGTACAAGCACAGCCCGACGGAAACAAAATGGGTCAAGTACCCTTGTTTCTGGAATACCACAATTAATACCACAATTAATTGTGGTATCCCGAGAAGAAAGACACGAGAGTGAAATACTCGTACCTTATTAAAAAATTCTGAGAACAGAGGGGTCAGACCCCTTTATTTTTGAGAAAACAGGGTCAATCACGGTTTAATCACGTAATTCGTGGTGTAATTCGATACACTCAACATAGTGTAGCAGTCACGGAGCTCGTCATCACACCACATCATTCCCTCCACCAAAAAAACCGCGACTGACCCCATTAGCTTCCATTAATTTTACTATAGTTTACATCTTTATTTATGAACAGCCAAACTTCACTATTGTTTACAATTTTGATATCATATAAATAATTATGAGTAGGCAAACAAAAACGCTAAAAGCTCTTGATGTTGGGAAGTATTTTATATATCTTGCTAATCAAGGGAAAAAACCTATTACTAACAAAAAGCTTCAAAAGCTTGTGTATTACTCTCAAGCCTGGTCTTTGGCATTGAACGATAAAAAACTCTTCAAAGAGCCAATAGAAGCGTGGGTTCACGGACCAGCAGTTAGAAGCTTATATCTTCAATATAAAAACTTTGGTTTTAGCCCAATAAAAGAAGAGATTGATACGAAATCAATAAAAATACCTGCTAAAGACAAAAAACTCCTTGATGAGATTTGGAAAGTTTATGGAAAACTTGACGCAGAATACTTGGAAATGCTCACTCACTCTGAACAACCTTGGCAAGAAGCAAGAGATGGATTACAAAGCTCTGAGAGTTCAGATAACGAAATATCTACTAAATCTATGAAAAGTTTCTATTCTGCAAAGCTTGAAAAAGCTCAGAAGAAATAGAAATATAATGGCTGATATACCAAAACAAGTTACTACCTCAAGTAACGAAGATAGCGAATTACCGCAAAGTGTTGCAGAGATGCCCCAGGATACAACAGTTCCTGAGATAAATCCTTATGTCATATCTTTTGCTAAATACAAGAAAAAACTCTGCGAGATTAAGGACTTGCATAAAAATAATAGCAGAAAAGCATTGTCTATACTAAAGGAAATCGGGACTAAAGTTTTTTCAAGAGTAGATTTCCAAAAACACAACATAAAAACAAAGGGTATTGCTAACTCTGGGGATTACAAAAAGCTTTATAACGGTTTTGAGCCAGATATAGAGGTAAAAGAAATACGTATTCAAGGAGATGCTCGCATATTTTATTATGATGTTGAGCCAGAAAGGATTTTGTATATTGTTGCCATAACAGAAAACCATTATGAAACTGACAAGGTTAAGCGATAGCAAATATGTAAACTGTGTAAATGGGTAAATGGGTAAATGGGTAAATGGGGACAGTCACGATTATGGTAATTGGTGATAAATGAGGACAGATTTAATCAAAGAATTCGTGATATAATATTCTTCATGCCACATATTTATGTAGCAAACCGTGACTGACCCTATTTACACATTTACGCATTATTGCAGATGCAGCACGAAAAGATTTGGAACTCAAGAGTAGTAAAAAAGTTTCAACGAGTAAAAATTATTTACCAAAAGCAAAAGAACGAAAGAAACTGAAATAAAAACAAAAATGTGTATGAAAATAAAAATTTGGGAAACTAACCAAGATGGCGGAGGGTATATGTTTGACATATGGCTCAACGAAGATGCAGAGGACGATGACGGAAGTGATGATGGCGGGATGTGTACAGGAAGCTATGAAGATGCTGTGAATATGGCTTGTGAGCAAGCAAAAGATTTGTTGAAAAAACAACAATAATGTATTCACATTTCGATAACTTATTTTTCTAGGTTTATTTGGTATTGTATGCGTTTCGTTTTTATCATACTTTTTAACTCAGGAGTTGTGAGCAAGGAGTAAGAAAGACTGTCTTTGTGTAAACATACGAAACAAAACTTGTACTTTCCGCCAAGCATTTTTGCTAAATCAAATTCATTTTTAGTAGCTCCAAAGAAAAAACCACGAGGATTATTCGGGAGATATTTTTTAGTTGTTTTAAGTTCTATAAAAATAATCTTATCTTTATCGTTAACGGTGATAGAGTTATTGTTTCCGGAGTTTTTTATATACACCAAATCAAAAGCACGAGAAAAACTCTTGTCAATGTTGAACATATCCATTAGCTTTTTTCTACTCTCTTTGTCAGGAAAGATAAAATCAGAATCTTGCGCTATTAAATAAGACAACGCCTCTTTCTCTGTTGTATTGTTACTTCTTGTGAGTGTATACGATTGTGAACTTGCCATACATAGATCCTACATGATCTATGAAAAAGATCTAGATCAATGAGAGATAATGGGTTAAACACCATTGTCCTCAGAATTTTTTAATAAGGTACGAGCATTTCGTTCTCTTCGTTTTCTTCTAGCTGTATACAAATTAATACCACAATTAATTGTGGTATTAATTGTGGTATTCCGAGAAGAAAGATACGAGAGTGAAATTGTCGACAAAATCAAACTAAAGTTTATCATACAGGACACTTAACTCTCCAGCTAAACTAGCATATCTATCAGTCCACATATTATATTCTACTGTGTCACGTTTGAACTGCTTGTAAGTATATGGAATATTAGCTTCTGCTACGCTCTTCTGGTTCAACCTGCATGCTATATCACACTGACTACGTGCCGCCCGAGATAGCGCTGTCGTGTAAAGATATAGATATTTTAGGAATAAACTTACTGTTTCATCTAGTGTCTCGCTTACATCCTCATACCCTTCCAACTCCTCGAGTTTGCCATTTATTTGCTCCGCAACCCCCACCGCAATATTACAGTGTGGTGTAAACTCAACCTTTTTGAACATACTACGGAAGGTGCCTGCATCCTTCTTTAACGCTTCTTCTGCCTCAATCAACTGGTTCCTTAACTGAAGTACTTCTTCACATTTTTTCTTTAACTCAATGCCAGTTTCTTCGTTGAAGATCTCACGTTCTTCACGCAACGCGTCGATCAATAGTCCTTGTAATTCCTCTTTTCGTTTCTTGTCCATATTCTTAATCACCCACCTATACCGCTAATTATTCCTGCCATATAACTTGCCCCTATGAAACGAACTAAAGCGGCAATGAGAAAAACTACCGGAAGAGTCCTCGTATCCTCTTTGAGCTTAAACAATCTTTTGGCAAGGAACCGTAATGCTAAATTTACAATGTACGCGAACACAAAAACGCCTGCCACACCACCAAAAAGCACGGCAATTAGATCACCCAAAGTATATACTGGAACAGGCGATAAAAGTCCTCCGGCAACTGCCAACACAACCCCAAGAATAACAACTGCCCATTCAGAGATATTTAATTTTCTTTTCATAATTTCGCGTAGGTTTTTTAATAATCATTCTCTCTCGGCTGCAATAATGTCCGACCTCGCACATTATTTAATGTGGTAACACGCCGCGAGTCCTGTCGGACGAGCTTGACCCTCCGCAAACGTCCTCACGCCCATTCCAGCCGAAAAAGAACGATTTTCTACTCACAAGAACAAATTCCTACTGTAGGGAGGGCGGCACCCGATTACTCGGTCCTCCATCCATCGCTCACGAATGAACGTGTGACAGCAAGCCTTTCTGTCGTCTACAGCAGGAATCTGTGCTCGTGGTGGTGTTTTGAGTGTGAGATAACACAAATGGTCCCACAACTCACACCAATAACCCCGAGGGACTACTCGACACCCTTTCGGATGAAGACCTAGGAATAAGTGGCGGTTTATGGGACCGTTTCCATTCGCATAGGATTTCATGCCATACCTATACAGGGTTAGGCACCATATTCAATTGTAATCCCATGATAGCAGAGCAAAGCTCCTATTTCAATGATTTTGGCTAAAGATTAACCTCTCCCCAACAGTATGCTATCTGCTCTTTGTTACGTACCTTCCACTCTTCGTAATCTTGCTTCAGCTGTACCACAAAGTCTTCAAGTTCTTTGCGAGATACCCATAACTGCATAGCTGGCACAAACTCACCATAGCCACTTTCGCCACTCTCATGGAACGGCTTTAGCTTTGCCTCTTGCACAAAGAATCGAAAAATAAAATTGTCCTCCGGAAGCTTTCCGCCAGCTTTCTTCCGTTCTTCATCAACACGACGATACCTCTCACGCTGATCATCGCTAATATAAATGACGCTCGGGTCGTTCTCAACTTCTTTCAGTCCCATTTTAGGAGAGAATACTGCTTCAATACGCATTTCCGGCTCCAATGATTGCCACACATCGTTTGCATCGTCCTTTAGAAGCCTCTTAAGGAACGGTATGAGAGAGTCCTTCTCGTACTCGTCAAAAGAAAAAGGATCTTCAACGAGCAATTCAGGATTGATGAGTGGCTTGTCTCCATACAGGAAGCGCAAGTTATACCGAACACACCCGTAGGGGTAATCTACGAAATTAATTTCTACTATTGCTTTGTCTTTAATAAGTTTTGCCATAATTGTTGTGTTATCGTTTACAAAAGAAATGTGCCCATTTTCAGGCACAGAAAAAGCCACCAAGAAGTCGCTCCATATGAGAATGGGCGTCTTGGCGGCTTACTTTGTTGTTCTAAAATTGTTCATTGCTGATTACATGAGTATATACCTATTATCAACGAATGCAATCCGTATGGTGCCTTTGGGAGGAATTGAACCACCATCTCGCCCTTTTCAGGGGCACGCTTTACCATTGAGGACAAAGGGCCCAGACCCCTTTGTCCTGTAATGGTGTGCTCATTGGGGGCTGAATTTAGATTTGCTATTGTAATAAATTGTGCTAGTATTCTTTTGCTATGTCAACAGCACCTCATTTTGATGTTATTGTGATCGGGGGTGGTCCATCGGGTATGATGGCAGCCGGGCGCGCAGGATCACGTGGTCGGCGTGTTTTACTGATAGAAAAGAATAAAAGCGTGGGTAAGAAGCTCTCTATTACCGGTGGCGGACGGTGTAATATTTTTAATGCGGAAGAAGATATTCACGCACTGCTTGGACACTACGGCACTGCGGCAAAATTTTTGTACTCACCTTTTTCGCAATATAGTATGCAAGACACGCGTACTTTTTTTGAAAAACGAGGACTCCCGATTGTTATTGAGGCACGCAAGAGAGCATTCCCGGCATCCCAACGCGCGCAAGATGTGACCAATACGATGAAGCGATATGCGGTGGAAAATCGTGTGGAGTTTTTAACAGGTACAAAAGTGAAGGGTTTTGCGGTAGCAGAAGGGCGTATTGTGGGCGTAGAAACAACCAATGGCTTCTATACCGCAGATGCGTATATCGTGGCAACAGGTGGCTCTTCACACAAAGAAACAGGCTCAACGGGTGATGGTATCGCATGGCTTAAAAAACTCGGGCATACGGTGCACGATTCAAGTCCGGATGTTGTACCTGTCACGGTTTCAGAGAAGTGGGTGAAAGAGCTTTCCGGCACCACCTTGTCGTTTATGAAAATTACATTTGGTATTGATCAGACAAAAAAAGAGGGAAAGTTTTCACGAACGGGGAAGATCCTTTTTACGCACTTTGGTTTGTCGGGACCGCTTATCTTAAACTCCGCGCACGAGATCAAAAAAATGCTTGTGAAGGGACCTGTACGTGCCACGATTGATATGTATCCTGATACGGATATAAGAACACTTCGCAATCGGGTGCTCGAGTTGTTTAATCGAAACAGAAATAAAATGCTTAAAAATATCCTCCAAGAATGTGTGCCGGAGGGGATGCAGGATGCGGTTTCTGCACAGATCTCTGTTGAATTACTGCACACAAGAATACACAGCGTAGAAAAAGACAACCGAAACAAACTTGTTGATCTTCTGAAAGCGATGCCACTTACCATTACGGGTACGATGGGTATGGATCGGGCGGTCGTGTCAGATGGTGGTGTTGATTTAAAAGAGATCGATACAAAAACAATGTGTTCAAAGCTGTACGATAATCTGTATGTTACCGGAGACGTATTGCATATCAATCGTCCCAGTGGTGGATTTTCATTGCAATTATGCTGGACCACGGGCTTTGTCGCCGGCTCGCATGCGTAAAGCAAATATGGTAAATGAGGTCTAACCTATTTGTTTTTTCGCCCCTTACATGGAACCATTCTATGTGCGAGATTTTTATATGACGATTTCCTGCTTGAACGCACGCTCTTTCATGATGATATTCGTAATACTTTTGGGTACTATACTTTCGTCATTTATGTTGCATTTATGCAAAAAATCCTTGATTTTTCGTTTTGCCTCAACTGCTTCTTCGTTATTGGAACACATAATCTCAACCTCCACCGCGCCACCAAAGTCCACGATATCCTCAACACAGACTTCCATATTATCCAATGTATATACAAACCTCTCTTTCTCTAATTTGAAAAAGGGCTTGAACTCCATCGTATTAAAAATCTTGACCACCTCCGAAAAATCGTTCACTTCAACTTCACGTTCTTCCCATGCATTATGGTCGCCATGATGTGTGATCGTTTTTGTATTGATCGTAAATTTTTCTTTACTGGTACCTTTTCTTATTTTTCGCAAGCGAACGCTGTATGAGCCGACTTCGTCCATCTCAACATCCTCAACTTTTTTTGCCGTTTTTTTACAAAAATAAATATCACACACATACAGTGAGGCTACTGGTTTGGCTTCAACCCTTTCAATAAGTTTTTTAAAACTTTTGATGTCATCGAGACGCGCCCGGATTTCAACCTCTATATTTTTAGATTCGTTATTAACCATAATACTATTATAGTTATATCTCGATAAAAAATAAAGAGGGAGCGATCGCTTGATCGATGGTAAATGAGGTCAGACCCCTTTGTTTTTTCTTTGGGGGATGGAACACACAACAAACACCCGTTTTTGTTTTCGGACAAAAAGAAAACCGCCTTCAACGGTGGTTCCCGTTCGGTGAACACAACGCATCTCTATTTTTTCAACCAAACGTATAGTGCGTAGAGCCCTGCCGCCACACCAACGGCAAACAAGATCTTTGCATACGGTGCAAAAATATCTGGCCATGTCGCGCCGATGGCGAGAGCCATACAACCTACCGCTATTTTTACAATGCCAATGTCCCACGTACTCATCATCGTATTTTTAAAAATTTTCATAGCAATAGTTAATTAACTGATAAGCTCAGCGTATCTTCATTATACTCTTATTCATACAGCGCGCGATACAACATACCTGTGACTTGAGGAAGAAAGAGGTCAGGTGCCTTTATTGCTGGAATACCACAATTAATACCACAATTAATTGTGGTATTAATTGTGGTATTAATTGTGGTATTAATTTTATACCCCGAGAAGAAAAATACAAAAGCAAAATACTCGTACGCTATTAAAAAATTCAATGACTATTATAAAGTTTTTAAACACGTGATCTATGAAAATAAGTAAAGATGCTCAAGCGGTAATCTGCAAAAAAGACGGTGATGCGATCAAATTTCTGTTATTAAAAAGATTTGATAAAGAGCTCGATGAGACTCACTATCGTCTTGTTAAGGGAGGGATAGAAAATGAAGAATTATAAGTTTGTATATATTGCTTGACTTAAAAGATACAAACCTCTATACTTTGTATATATTCAAAATAATAGCGATACCAATATGCTGAAAATTGAAATAGGTAAAAATATTCAACAAAAAGAAGGTTTTAAGGCCTTTGTTCCCGATCCTTTTCCGCCGAAGGCCGGCTTTGATCTTGATCCCAAAATTCTGAAAAAGAACAACGAGGCTACTCGCCTTTTGGGGAAATTGGATGGTATTACAAAGCTTCTTCCTGATGCCGATTTTTTTCTGTTGATGTATTTACGAAAAGATGCTGCCTCTTTCAGCCAAATTGAAGGAACAAGGGCGACAATGATTGATGCGATAGAAGCGGAAGTGAAAATTAATGAAAATATACCGGAAGATGTTGATGACATTTTGCATTATATAAACGCTCTCAATTATGGAATAAAAAGAATCACAGCAGATAATTTTCCGATGGCGCTCCGTTTTGTCAGAGAACTTCATGAAAAATTAATGCAAGAAGCACGAGCAACTCACTTCTCTGATCCTGGAGAATTTCGCAAAAGTCAAAATTGGATAGGTGGCACGAAGCCTGACAATGCTCGTTTTGTTCCTCCGCCAGTAGACGAAATGCATAAAGCCTTGAATGATTTTGAATTATTTTTCAATAAAGAAGACTCAACTCCTACCGTAATAAAGGCTGGTCTTCTTCATGCGCAATTTGAAACTATTCATCCATTTTTAGATGGTAACGGAAGAACAGGGAGAATGTTAATCACTTTCTATTTATGGAAAGAAGGATTTTTAGAAAAACCGGTATTATTTCTATCTTCTTATTTTAAAAAACATCAGAAAATTTATTATGAAAAGTTGGCTTCTTATCAAGGTGAAGAGGTGGATGTTTCAGAATGGATAGAATTTTTCTTGGATGGTGTGATTGAAATAGTAAATGAAGCTATTGATATTCTGGAAAAAATTACAGCTTTACGTGAGGAAGATATGAGAAAAATTCAAACTTTTGGAAAAAGAGCATCTGAAAGCGCAATGGTAGTTTTGCCCAAGTTGTATGGTCAGCCGATCATAAATAATGCCATTGTTCAAAAATGGACTGGATTTACTCGTGCTGGAGCGCAAACCGTTATTGATCGATTTATTAAAAAAGGGATTCTTGCTCCAAAACATAAAGACAAAAAATATGGGCGATCTTATGTCTATAGAAAATATTTAGATATTTTTATAGATAAGAATTAATTTTTATGAACGAAGCAGAAACAAAAGCAAAATACTCGTACGCTATTAAAAAATTCTGGAGAAAACCGTGACTGTCCCCCACTAACTTCTGGACGAAACACTCAGGGCGCCAACCAGATGAATGAGAGCATCCCAAAAATTTGTTCTTTATTGTATAATGCATGTATGCAAAGCGTATTCATTATCATTCTTTTTCTCGTGGTAAAGACTTTTCAGTGGCTCAACAGTTTTATCTTAGCCCGTCTTTTTGGTGCCGATGAAGGTTCCACTATTATGATAAGTATGCTTATTTTCATAAGTGTGCTATTTGTGTTTGGTTTGTTGGCTAAAAAGTTTTTCCCAAAAGCACTCGGTGTGGCGTGGATGGTTATAGTCCTCTTTTTAATCATAAGCTCGTTAATAAGTCCTCTGTGGGCGATTATTTTTCTCGCCAGTCTATTTTTATATGCTTTGATCGGCACAGAAGCGCAGGTCTTACGATCGCTTTCCAGTTATAAACATATCCCGCAACTTGTGCTTTTTTTACTGTCTTTACTTCCTATTGTTATCTCTTATCAAATTCCTCAACTGCAGGTTGTCGCACCTCAACTTTTTTATATTGTTAGTTCTGTCTTAGCTTTTTTTGCTTCATATTCCGCGCGAACTTACGGTGGAGGAAAATTTACTACTTATCAGAAAGCACCCTCCATCTGGCTCGGATTACTTTTTATTGCCGGATCAATTCTTTTATCTTATCTCGGATTTTATAAAGCAACAGGAGCACTACCTGATATGTTTCTTGCTCTCATATTGCTTTTTTATGCAGCCGGTGCATTGATGGTTTATATGTCAATTGATGAACGCTTGCGAAAAACACGTAAACTGCAATAAACCATAAACCACCCCATTTTAATGAAAGGAGGTGAGACTCATGGCGAAAAGGAGCTATACTCCGCCACGCGCCAAGATGAAAGGTGACACGCGATTGCTCGTCGTTGCAGCCATTCATAAAGGCTGCCCTTCATCTTCGGCCAGAACAAAAAAGGGCTGAAAACTTCAGCTCGTGCCCTATTCAAATCATTTGATTTGAATAGGGCTTTTTATTTTTAAGATATCAGTTCAATCCCATCTTTAAATTTAATATCTTTTTTAGAAGCAAATACTATTGGTTGTAATGTTTGAACTGAATTATGAGTTAAAGGCAGTCCAAGTTTATTCCAGTAATTGGTCAAGAAATTTTTTGGAATAACTGGTTTTAAGGGAATATTAAACCCATTTGTAAATACTATCCTATAATCACTTCTTTGGGTAAAATATTTTTTAGTGCTTCTCTCAAGAGACGCATATTGTGTATCAAAATCCAACCAGCCATATGGTTTTAAATATACTTCCGCCCAGCCGTGCTCGACGATCTTTTTTTGTTTTGGGAAAATGACAAAACCAGTATTATTTCTAGCAGGAATTTTCAAAATTCTACACATTGTCACAAACAAACTTGAATATTCTCCGCAATCGCCCTTAAGTTGTTTCAAATTTAAAAACTTTACGCCCCTTTGCTTAATCGGATAACAGTATTTAAAGTTTTTTACGACAAAATTAAAAATGGACTGAATCGTGTCTAAAATAGAATCATCTTTATTGATTATTTTGTTAATTAATTCTTTTACAGCCGGAGTTTGTTCTAAAAACTTTTCGTTTTTGGTATATTGCTGAAATAGTTTTGAAGAAGGAAGAGGTAAAAAAATCTTTTTCTTCGTTAAATTAATCTTGTTTTTCCATAAAGTGGCTTTAATATCAACTCGAATATCAATCTTTTTTTGGTCTCGAAACTCAAAATATAATATTTTATTTCCCTTATTGTCTTTATAGTTTTTTTGTGGTTTAGGTGAAATTGAAAAAAATTCTATTTTTTGTGTAGCAGAATTCAATGGTTGAGCAAACCAAACTCTTATAATATTTTTATCGGGACCATTAAAACTACATCGGTACTGAATATTAAACTTTTTGGGAGAAGATATCATAATAGCTATTTTTTTCACTTATATATCTATAATAGTAGATAATAATAATTTTGTACAACAATCTTGGGATAATAAATAAGTCATAATAAAATTAGTATCTCAATCTATTGTGCAGGAAATTACTTTAATAAAGATATCGATGACACAACCAAAAAGCCCCCGCGAGGGGGCGTTTTTTACTCTAATTCCGTGTCCTTGATCGCATTCGCACTTCCCTCCCGAATTAGTTGGTTGTTGAAGTCGGGGCCTCCCCTACAATCCTCTTCATTTCTTTGACAATGTTCACCAACTGGGCGTGAGCGTCTCGGATATATTGGTTTGCTTCCTTAATGAACTGATGTCCTTGGTTGAAAAGAGTATGCGCCTGAGTAAGCTCGGTTGCCTGGCTGGAGCCCGGCTCGCCATGGATCTCTTGGAATTTTGTCTTTGCAGATTCGTATTTTTCTTTTGCCAAACTGAGCTTTTGATCAAAATCAGCAAGCCACGCTTCAAGCTGGGCGGTGTCTTTGCCGGCCGCCTTCAGCTCGTCAATTTTTGCGCTTACTTTCACGGAAAAGCCCTCTGCTTTCGTAATAATATAACCGATCCGAGCTGACCAAATTTCGCCAATAATTCTCTTTACTCGTACTCGATGTACCTTCCAGTACTCACGAACGACTTTCGCTTCTTCTTTTATTTTGTCCGGTGAAGCGGTTTGGATCGCAGTCAGCCTCTCATTCAACCAGTTAATATCCTGATCAATTTCCGCGACAATCGCTTGGCGTTCTGCTTCTGGAAGCGCGCGACGATTGGCAACCCAATTCTTTACCGATTCCAGTCGTTTGGTTAATGTGCTAACCGCTTTTTCCAGATAATTTCGTGCCGCATCCTCAAGTGATTTTTTATTGTCAGCATTTTTGAGTCGCTGAAAATTTTGCCGAGCATTGATAAAATTTTGCCGGGCAGTTTTATAGAAACCTACCTCCCTCGTATATTGGCTCTTCGCTGTTTGGTATCGCGCCTTTGCTGTTTCATCTTTTTGTTTGAGAGTTTGGGCAGAGGCGGAAGCACCGATTGAAAAAACAAGAGCAGTAAGGATTGCGAACGTGGTAATATTTTTCATACGTATTTTTTAATTAAATCTTTTAATGTATCGCTTATCACTGCGCGACTTGTGATAAATCGCTATCAAACGCAGTCAATGAAGGATCACTTTCAACCCCCTGCAGATCATTGAGATCGGTGGAAAAGCTGTTTAACTCAAGTTCCAATTCACTTTCCAAATTCGTTATCGAGGCAATATCTACGCCCTGAGCACTATTACTTGGAGTGCCATTACTTGCCTGAGTTTCTGAAGTTGTCGAAGAGGTTTGTGCTCCTTCACCGGCAACGCTTGCAAGATCTCCATCCAAATTCTGAAGAGAAGTATCCGCATTCATTTCTTCCAGATCAGCGATATCGCTATCAAGGGATTTTTGATCATACAATACTCCGGCTTCATCCGAAGAAGTAGAACTTTTTTGTGAGAACCAATAAGCCCCGGCGGCAATGACGAGTACGCAGATAACACCAACGCCGATACCAATAGAGATTTTTTTATTCATAGGCATTATGATCTTTGATCTTAGCTAATTAAATTACATTGTAGAGAGGATACAATTATTGTATCCTCTCTACATATTATATCTCATTTTATAATATTTCCAAGAGAAAAAGAGGTCAGGTACCTTTGTCACCTCGTAAGGTTACCTGCACAGACATTTGACAAGATAGCGGATATTTGCTTTAACAAGTCATTAGAATAGCTCTTTGAGAAAGGTAAAAAAGAGGCTTTAATTTTGCTTCATGAAGCGAGTATTGTGGGTACCTTTGAAATGAGGTGCCTAGAATACTCGCTTCATGTTGGAGCGAGTCGTTTGCCAGAGCGATTCTGGTAAAACCAAGTGAGAGGAGGAGCACAATGCCGAAGCGTACATTTATTACCGACCGAATGAAGGCATCTGCCTTGATTCTCGGCCTCGAGCTCAAGCAGGGGGACGAAGGCCCGAGGTCGATTGCCGACCAGATCATGGCACTTGCCAAGATCTTCAACCTCGAGCCCAAGCAAGCGCTCGAGTATGCCAAGAACCTGCCCGAGCTTCCGAAGGGCGCCAAGGAGTGGTTCACCATTCCGACAGTGGACGCGCTGGCCGCTAAGCACTTCCCTGAAGTGACCGATTCAGCCAACAAGTACTGCCGAGCCGTCCAGCTCGTCCATGCCAAGCTCGCGGAGTCGCGTAGGTTCCGTAGCTGGCGCGAAGAGGAGATCACGCCGAACCGGCTCCGGGTTCACGCCCACACAGCACTCAGCCTTGACCTCATCGCCGAGAACCAGCCCGGCGACATCCTGATCATCGGAGGTCAGCTCGGCACGCGGTACCAAGGTGAATCGGCCAAACAGGCACGCGAGACCTTCGTGTCGAACGAATTCGGGCTCGACAGTCTCGCGGTCGGCTCTATCCTTTTGATCCACCCCGAGCGACTCGTGAGCCAGAAGGATCTGAATATCGAATGCCCGGGTGACGAGTTTTTCCCGTGCACTGGCGACAACGGATTTTCCGACACCTCGTACTATCTCTACCGTGGTGGTAGGGTTGAATTCAGCACGAAATGGCGCGGCGACCCGAACGTCAAATTCGGTTCCGCTTCGGGGTTCATCCCGAAGTCTTGAGTCTCGAAGTCTTGAGCTCTTGAGTCTTTTGACTCCTTGTCTCTTGATTCTTGAGTTCGAGGAAAATTTTAGGGGGTTATCCATAGCACCAAGCTTGGATGACCCCCTTTTTCTTTTTCATGTGTGCTGCGCGTTATGGATAAAAACAAACGGTTACCGATGAAAAAAAGGGTCAGGTACCTTTATTAAAAAATAGCTTCGTTACAAAAAAAGAACGGCAAATTTCATACCAACGACGGCAGCTACGGAGGTCCGACCGTCGGAGCGACTCATTCCCCCACGAATGGATTCTCCATGTCAAACGTGATCCTTGGTGTATGATTATTTATTCTATCAGTTGAAATAGCATATTTTTTACTGTAAACGCGATCGATGGAATCAAAGATAGCGTCACCCCAATGAAATCCTAATTTTTCAGCCACTGCTCTTACTTCCGTTTCATTCTTGCCCTCTATCTCAATGATTGGTTCTAAGAACGGCCACAGGTCGATCATTAATTCGACCCCATCCAATTCCCAAAGTTCTCTTTTTGTTTCTTGAACCGCTTTTTCTTCCGCCCCGATCGTTTTTAATAATTTTACCGCGTTCTCATAATTATTTACGATAAGCTCTATTTCTTTTTGCCCCTCGATGGAACCGTTCGACTCCATAATTTTTAACGTCATGGTAATTCTGTCAGACTCATCCCTCACTCTCAACCACCCGCCTTTTATTTCATGTCCTTTGGGAAAATTAAAAACCGTCCTCTTTTGATCAAACATCGGCTTCAGCAACTTCCCGTTCAGACCTTTGATCTTTTCTCTCATTCCATCCACGTTGATATCACAAAATGTTGCTTCGTATTCGACATTTAAATTTGTAGCAGTCATAGTATTTTATGTAAGATGAGAACCTCTCGTTTATAAATAGACCATTCCCCACAACAGGGCGGAGGAAACGCCCCACCACTTCCCTTTTTAATCCAAAATCATTACTCCAACTCTGTTTTCATACGCTCGAGCGCGAGCTTGCGCATAGAAATGGCATTCTTCTCGGCGGGTGTCATTTCGGCGAAACTCTTCTGGTATCCATCGGGAATAAAGATCGGATCCCAACCAAAGTTGCTCGTGCCGCGGACCGCCTCCGGGATCGTTCCGGAAATTTCTCCGACGAATACGCGAGACTGCGTGCCATCAAAGAAACCGACAGCGGTTTTGGCAACCGCCTTGCGATTCGTTTCACCAACGAGCATCTTAAGAATACCTTCATTCCCAACAGCTTCGAGAAACCACTTGATGAGCGCCCCAGGAAGCCCATTCCAAGCGGCAAATGCCAAACCGGTATCTTCTACCAACACAACCGTGCCGGTCTTACGGAACGCGTCTTTTGCTTTCTCCCGCACAACCTCCTCAACATCCACACTCTGCGGTTCAAAAAGCTCGACCGAGACATGTTCCAACGTACGACCAAGGATCTCATTGACTTCACGAAGTTTGTTCTCATTTTTGGTTGCGAAAAACTCCGGATACATATGCATTACTTTACTGCATCCATAGACCTTTCGCAAACCGCACCCGCACCACACCGCGCCACGCATTTTGAAAGAACAAAGGGGATCAGATCCTTTTGTCCTTTGGATTTTCTTTATTTTTGATATACTTAAGAAAGTATACGAAACTTCTCATATACTTGAACGTTGTGCAAAATGCGTTTCAAAATGTAGTTTTAAGCGCACTTCGAACATAGCCACCGCCCATTATTGGAAATATTTAAAAAAATTTATGTCAAAATTAACCACAATAAAAACCTATAACAACAGGGCGGAAGCAGAAGCTAATAAGGGTTTGTTACAAAGTAATAATATAAAATCAATTGTATCGGCGGATGATTGTGGCGGAGCATGCCCCGATATGGCCCTCACAGGAGTGCAATTATTAATTAATGTAAAAGACTTCGAAGAGGCAACCAAGATTTTAAATATTAATAGTAAATTTTCAAATACACCCGATAACAGCGAATAAAGGGGTCTGACCCCTTTATTTTTTGCCCCCTTTATTTTTAATCAACTAACCCATTAACGCTGTTGCGTTAGATTCTGAAAAGAAACTAATAGTGAGGCCGATGATTGGAATCCGAACATCATCAGTCCGATCCAAGTTAATAAGGAATAAAAAGATCAACCCTCCCACAACCCCTATTTAAGAACGTATCTAAAACTCGTTGCTGAGCAATTCTTTGATGCGGCTGGAAAAGATGTACGCATCGATGTCTTGTTCGCTGACAAAACGAAGGCTCGAGCATCGCCCCGCTTCCCTACACGCTTCGGCAGAGGTGCGCGCCTCGTATACAAGCTCAATGACGTGTACTCGATGATTGTGTTGCACATATGACTGGATAGATCTAACCAAGCCGATCTCAACGACATCCTCCAAGAGGGTTTCAAGTTCGTGTACTATTTTTTCTTGTGGATCAACACCAAACGGCACACTCCATGATGGAATGTTGAAATACTCGGCATCGTCGAGCGATTCACGCATGCGCGTTGAGCGAATGAGTAATATCTCGCCATTGCGATTGTGCAAGATCGCCGAAACAAATATTTTCTGATCATTGTTGTACGTCATTATCCTATGATACAGTGAACGTCATTTTACCGCTTTTTGCTTTTACTGTTATCTTGTCTCCATCTTTCACTTTTTGGTCAATAATGTCGAGCGCCAGCTCGTCGTAGATAAGTCTTTGGATGGCACGCTTGAGCGGTCTGACGCCATAAGCAGGATCATACCCTTCTTGTATCAGTAGCTTCTTTGCAGAGTCGTCAATGGTAAGGGTGATATTTTTATCTTCTTTCAAAATCGCCTCAACTTCTTTTAGCTGGATATCCACGATTTTAACAAGCTGTTCCTTACTGATCCGGTGGAAGAGAATAATGTCATCAATACGATTCAGAAACTCCGGCCGGAATTGTTTGTTTACTATCGTCATAACACTATGACGCAAGGCTTTTTCATCTTTTCCATCCCATTCTGAAATGACGTTACTTCCCAGGTTCGATGTCATAACAATGATCGTGTTGCTAAAATCAACCGTTCTCCCTTGACCATCGGTAAGTCGCCCATCGTCAAAAACTTGGAGGAGAATATTGAACACATCGTGATGTGCCTTTTCCACCTCATCCAAAAGCACAACGGAATAAGGGCGACGACGGACCGGCTCGGTGAGCTGACCGGCTTCTTCATACCCAACATATCCGGGAGGTGCTCCGATGAGCCTGCTGGTCGAAAACTTTTCCATATATTCACTCATATCGATGCGCACCATGGCGTTCTTATCGTCAAAGAGAATGTCGGCAAGTGCACGCACCAGTTCGGTCTTTCCGACTCCGGTCGGGCCGAGGAAAAGAAACGATCCGATGGGGCGGTTCCTCGCTTTCAATCCCGCACGCGAACGTCGTATCGCACGGGCAACACTTGAAACCGCTTCATCTTGACCGACGACTCTCTCGTGCAGTTGGTCTTCCAAACTCGAAAGCTTTTGGGCCTCTGTTTCAAGAAGGCGTGTGATGGGAATGCCGATCCATTTTGATACCACCTGCGCGACATCTTCTTCGGTAACCTCTTCGCGAATATACCGCTCTTTGCTTGGAATTTTTTCTAAAAGTACATTTGTATCTTGTATCTCCTTTTCTTTTGCGGGAATCTTTTCATACTGAATTTTTGCGGCTTTTTCATATTCCCCTTTTCTCTGCGCGTTTTCCTGTTCTGTTTTCAATTTTTCAATATCGCCGGTGAGGGTACGCGTTTTCTCTACCAGTGCGCGCTCTTTTTCCCAGCGCGATTTTTTCGCGTCGAACGATTCCTTCAGAGTTGCTATTTTTTGCTTGATCTTCTTCACGCGCTCTTTGCTTTTTGCATCCTTTTCCTTTTTGAGCGCTTCCCTTTCTATCTCAAATTGCATGATCTGACGATGGAGTACGTCAAGCTCGGTCGGCATACTTTCTACCTCCATCTTGAGTGATGAGGTCGCCTCGTCGATGAGGTCGATCGCCTTGTCCGGGGCGAAACGCCCGGTGATATATCTGTCTGAAAGACGAGCAGCCGCAATAATAGCCGAGTCAGTGATACGAACACCGTGATGAATTTCATACTTTTCTTTCAGCCCGCGTAGGATAGCGATCGTTGCATTCAGATCAGGCTCTCCGATAAATATCGTTTGGAAGCGCCTTTCAAGCGCCGCGTCTTTCTCGATGTATTTTCGATATTCGCTGAGGGTCGTGGCACCAATCATATGAAGTTTTCCCCGAGCAAGAAGCGGTTTGATCATATTCGCCGCGTCTACAGCACCCTCGCCTCCGCCGGCATGCACGATGGTGTGCAGTTCGTCAATAAAAAGAATAATGTTCCCTGCCGCCTCTTCTACCTCTTTAAGCACCGACTTGAGTCTTTCTTCAAACTCTCCGCGAAATTTTGCTCCCGCCAAGAGCGACCCTATCTCAAGACCAATAAGTTTTTTATTCTTCAATGATTCGGGGACATCGCCACTCAAGATTCTCTGCGCCAACCCTTCCACGATCGCGGTCTTCCCCACGCCTGGATCGCCGATCAGCACCGGATTGTTCTTGGTGCGCCTCGAGAGCACTTGCATGACACGACGGATCTCTTCATCGCGACCAATGACCGGATCGAGCTCGCCTTTTCTTGCAAGTTCAGTAAAATCTGTCCCATACTTTTTTAATACATTATATTTTGACTCGGGATTTGTATCTGTAACATTCATTTTTCCACGTACATTAGAAAGGTTAGTAATGATGTTTTGCTTATTGAGTTTCGCACCCTCAAGGATACGTTGCGCTTCGCCACCGGCACTACATAATGCGATGAGTAAATGCTCCGTGCTTACATATTCGTCGGATAAATTCTTCGCTTCTTTTTCCGCATTCTCCAAAACCCGCGCAAGCTCCGGGGTTATTCGAGGCACCTCTTCACCGGAAACGACCGGCAAGTGCTCAAGAGCCTCGGACGTTTGCCGGAAGACATGTTCGTGTGAAGCACCAACGCTCTCAATGAGCGGACGAACAGCAGTATCATCCTGAAGAAGAAGCGCGTAGAGCAGGTGCAAAGCATCAATACTGCTTTGCTTGTTCTGTTGCGCCACCTCAACCGATTTTTCTAGTGCCTCACGAGACCTATCGGTAAATTTTTCGATATGCAAAGCCACTTTTTTATAATATACTCACCAATTTTTTTTTCAAGAGTTCTCGTAATTGTATGTTTACCGGAGTGAAGTTTGAAGGAGAAAGAATGAGCATTATTACTTTCATGCTATACTAGCGGCATGGTTCTTACCCCGCATGCTGTTGTTGGTGCCGCTCTTGCAAGTATGGTTCCCGCAAACCCCGCACTTGGTTTTGTGCTCGCCTTTGGGAGTCATTTTTTACTTGACGGCATCCCCCACTGGCATTATTCACTCAAAAGCGTTGTTCACGATCCATCGAATCCAATGAACATAGATATGCCTATGGGCAAAAAGTTTGTTCGAGATCTTGGGATGATCTCGCTTGATGGATTTACCGGTTTAGCTATACCACTTCTCTTTTTTGCTTCTCAGTCCCCCGCTCTCCTTCTCCCTGCCATCATCGGTGCTATCGGGGGAATGCTTCCTGATGTACTCCAATTTGTTTACATGAAATGGCGACACGAGCCCCTCGTCTCTCTTCAGCGTTTCCATGATTGGATACACGCGAGTATAAGCCTCGATCATCAACACATTCTTGGACCACTCTACCAGGTCGCGATCGTCGTTCTCGTCCTTGTTGTCCAAGGAGTGGTTTTATAATTTTCAGAAAATCCAACGACGGAAGTCGAACCTCCATAGTTCATAAAAGAAATCCAAATATTGAAACGATAAAACATGAGCAAGCAACGCCTCTTTATAACAGGAATACCAACAGCCGGAAAATCATATCTAGCAAAAAAACTTGCTGAAAAAACCGGAGGCATTTGCGTGTCGATTGATGATATGCGCGATGACCTATCAAAGGATGAGCATTATAAAAAATTCGTGAACTATTATCTCGAACAGGATGAATACACCTATTACACAACCACCAACTACGAGGAGCAGTGGGAGAATCTCATGAAACAATCTGAAGGACTTTGGCCGGGGATACTTTCAAAACTTGCTCAATACGCCAACGAGGAACGGTCGGTGATCTTCGAGGGAGTGAACATTCTTCCACATCTAGCGCAAAGAGATCTGCAAATTCCCGGAATTGTAATAATTGGTCAATCTCTCAAAGAAACTTTTGAACGGAACGAACATGCGCCACGTTGGGGTAAAACCGAAGAGTTGCAGAAACGAGAGGAAGACGCATTTTTTAACGGTGAACGACCTCACTATAAAAGAGAAGCAGAAAAATATGGATTTCCGGTTTTTGAGACTTCTGACGAAGCGTGGAGCACTGCGATTCAAATTTTGACTCCTCAACCGCGTACCCCGGCAAAGCGGACAAAAAATCTCTAAACTACTCTCTGCAGCTATCCACGTAATTGCAAAGACCAAACAAAAAAAGCCCCCTCGCGGGGGCTTTTTGATTACTCTGCTTCCGTTTCCTTGATCGCGCCTTTCACTTTCTCCACCAACTCCTCCGTAAAGTCTTCATCTTTATAGCTGTGCACGGATTTTCCATGCTCAGTTATTTTCGCCATAATGTCTTCTTCAGGTGATGCTTCCGCGACAAAGTCACAATCTATACCAATATCACGACATGTAAATGTTTTCATAGGAATTCTTATTAAATTAACAAGAAAAAAAATCGACCTATACATACTATTACAATAGCGCATTTTGACACGCAATGCAAAAAGGGTTGTACGGAGGTGCTGAGGTGATGTGAGCGAACATTAAAATTACCACGCCCCCTGTATATGGGAGTGCACCTCGCTCGTGCGAGGACGGAGAAAGGCTTGTGATAGAGAGGAAGAGAGGATGAGCATTTACAAAGTATTGGAGGAGGAGGGAAAAAGTGTTTTTTAATTTTTCTTTGAGCCAGTCCTGTTTAATGCTATACTTGAGAGATATATTTAATTTTAATGTGCGGTAACCTATGAACCAAATTACAGGCTTGCAAGAAAGTCAAGTTGAAAAGTTGCGTGAAAAATACGGCTATAATGAATTGTCCATAAAAAGGGTATCCACTTTCAAAAGACTCCTCAAAAAAATCTGGCGTCCCATACCGTGGATGATAGAGATAGCGGCAATGCTTTCTTTAATCTTAAAGAGATGGGAA